>Ga0334899_1002746_pt1 | contig 13442 bp, 9 predicted proteins | sample GraSluR3_MG_FD_207219 | JGI IMG/M metagenome (GOLD analysis project Ga0334899, IMG submission 207219) | Sludge microbial communities from methane-producing bioreactor in Wageningen University, Netherlands - Granular Sludge_8_08-R3 | ecosystem: Engineered > Bioreactor > Anaerobic > Unclassified ... | reverse complement strand
ATTTTAAAAGAACGAACCAGGGTTACCGCCTTAAAGGTAAGCTTCCTTACCAAAAATTTACCGATGGTAGGAGAAAATTAACTTTACCGGAACCTGAACAAATAGTATCCTATTTCTATAGGAAAGAACGGCAATGTGTAAACACATCATGAAATTAATACAATTGATTAATAATCTCTTGCTCTTCTTCTTTATATTTGTTGGAAATTCTTGATAATCATTTTCTTCTTTCAGTATTTATCTCAAAAGCCCCGCCATCAAGCTTAATAGGTTTTTCATTAATATCTTGTTCTTCCAAAAAAACCACCTTCTCTAATCTCTAGGTACTTATGCAAAATTTACCAAATATATTTGCTCTTTAATATTCTTATTTTACTACATGTATTGGATGACCAAGAATGCCTTCGGCAGCTTCAGCTATTATTTCAGGAAGTGTAGGATGTGCATGGATGGTATCAGCTATATCCTTTGCAGTACAACCTTTTTGTATAGCTAAAGTGGTTTCTGCAATTAAATCACTAGCATGTGCCCCAATAATATGAACACCTATGATTTGATTGTTATTTTTTTGAGCAATCATTTTTATATAACCATCATACTGATTCATACTTATTGCTTTCCCGTTTGCTAAATAAGGAAATTTAAATATCTTTATATTTGTAAATTCTTCACTTGCTTCTTTTTCAGTTAAACCTACACTGGCAACTTCAGGACTAGAAAAAACGCAGAAAGGAATATTTTTATATGACATAGGATTTTTTTCTCCAATTATATTATTAATAGCAACCTGTCCTTGCATTGAAGCCACATGGGCTAACATAACTTTTGCAGTTACATCACCTATTGCATAAATACCTGGAATACTAGTTTTCAGGTATTTATCAACTTTAATACCTTCTCCTTCTAACTCAATACCAAGTTTTTCTACATTTAACCCACCAAAGTCTGGAACCCTACCTGTGGAAACCAATACTCGATCTACTATAATCTCTTTTTCCCCATTGTTATTTCCCACATATACAGCAACTTTCTCTCCTTTTTGAATAATATTTTTTACGCTGCTGCTAAGAGAAAAATTAATTCCTCGTTTTTTCAAAAAGCCTAACAATGACGTTGCTACCTCTTTATCTACCTGGAGTAAGATTCTGTCGAGAATATCAACCACTTCAACTTTTACATCAAAACTATTAAAAATTGATGCAAATTCAATTCCTGAATATCCACCACCTATGATAAGCATATTTTTCGGTAGTTCTTTTTGCTTTAATATTTCTTCAGAATAAAAAACATTTTTATTATCCAGCCCTTCAATTGGTATTTTTTTAATTTTCGATCCTGTTGCAATTATAATATTTTTAGTTTTAATTGTCTCTTTATCCCCTTGGTTGTTATACACTATCACTTCCTTTGGGTTTATTATTTCAGCAATACCTTTAATTATATTGACTTTCCTAGCTCTTAAAAGAACAGATACACCCATTGATAATCGATTAACAACTGTATCTTTATTTTCAACTATCTTAGAATAATTAAGGGAATAATTATCAAAGTTAAAACCAAATTTTTTAGAATTTTTTATACCTTCCCACATTTGCGCAGAGTTAACTAAAGCCTTTGTAGGAATACATCCGTGATTTACACAGGTCCCTCCAAGTTGGTTTTTTTCAACTAAAGCAATTTTTAGTCCTAATTGAGCTCCTCTTAATGCGGCAGTATAGCCTCCGACTCCACTTCCGATTATTACTACATCAACTTCCATTATTCAATTCTCCTTCTATATTTTTTCTATATGTCATTAAAAAACGGGATAGAATAATTATTCTAATCCACTTTTTTTAAGATTATTATTAATAATTATTAAAATTTATTCACGAGTAGCTATAGTTGTAGCTCTCATAATCATTGCTGCATTAGAATATTTAGTTATTTTTGCTCAGCTCATCCTTACTACAGTTAACCTATCTCTATCTGTGAAATCTCTCAATGGATTTAAAAATTGACAATATTTTATCCTCCACAGATAAATGAGAAAATCTTTACTTTATCACCTCTACATAGGATATATTCTTTACACTGAGGAGTATTATTGACAAGAAATATTGTACTAATATTATTTGGAATGCCAAGAAAATTGATTAATTCTTGCAATGTACTACCTTTTGGTAAAACAATACTATTATCTTCTAATATCTTGCCATTAGCAAACTTTTTCAATACAGTATATAATTTAACTTCTATTTTAATTACTGGTAAATATCTATTCATTTTTTAAAATATTTATTCCTAGCCTAATCCTAGCTCTTTCAATTTTTCATTATTTGGCATGCCTGTTTTGGTATCCCAGCCTCTAGCTTGGTAATATTCTTTAAGCATTCCGTTATAATCTTGAATAACACATCTATCTTCATCTTTATATGCTCCAAATAAAGGGCGCTGTTTAACTCTATCTGGAATGACATCATCTTTTATATCAAAACCCTCTCTGATATTAAATAGTCTTTGCAAATTAATGGTTCGTTCTCCTACTTTTAACAAATCTTCTCCTCTGTATTCAATTCCTGTTAAGCTAGAGAGCAAATTGGCATAATGTTCTAAAGTAAGTCCAGCATACATAAAAAATTTACAGACACCTAAAATATCAGGAACAACTAATCCATCTTGTAATATTTTTGTTATTTTACCTTTACCATTCTCATCCCAACAATCAATCTGTTTTGGATCAGGTACTCCATAAGAAGTCATTCCCCAATCTACTTTTCCTCGATCATAAGCCATACCCTCTAATGGATGGATATGGCACATTCCTCTATTAGCAGTGCCATAGGTAACGGCAAGTAATTTACCGGAACGGGGATCATGAGCAGGACCTTCTAGACCTTTGCAATGGATCGCATATTTCTCAGCTTCCTTGCCAAGTTTTTGTGCAGCATATAAAACTCCATTTGCTAATAAATCTCCAATTCCATCTCTGTTAGAGATTTTTTCTACTAAAATAGGTAATACTTCAGAGTTGCCCCAAGATAGGTTAAGTCCATCAGTTTCTTCTTGAGAAAGAAGATTATTTTCGTAACATTCCATTGTAAATGCAATAATGCCTCCTACTGAAATTGTATCAATTCCAAATTCATTACATAGATAATCGCAATAAATTGCAACATCTACATCTTCATTTAAAACAAAAGCAGTAAAAGCACTAATAGACTCATATTCAGCTCCTTCATGTTCAGGAGTTTTATACTTCCCCTTTTTAACTGTAGCAATTCTACCACATCCAATAGGACATCCTTTGTAACACCTATGATTTCTCACGAAATTATTTTTATTATAATAATCAAATAAAGTTTCACCTTTACCCCAACTATTAGACTGCCAATTTTTAGTAGGCCAATCTCCTGCTGCATCATTACCAGCCATATCACCAATAGTGCCAAATTCTCGAAATCCTTTTGCTGTTTCATTTTCCCTTATTACATTTCTTGCTTCTTTTAAAGAATTTTTAAAAGCATCTGAATTAACGGCTTTTGCTTTATTTGTTCCTTTTACGGCAATAGCTATGAGATTTTTAGAGCCCATAACAGCCCCAGCACCACACCTTCCTGCAGCTCTTCCTTCATTCATAATTGTCGACATGTTTACAAGATTTTCACCAGCTATCCCTATACACATTATAGAAATATTATTGTCATTTAATTCTTCTCGAATAATCTTATTCTTTTCAGATACCATCTTCCCTACAAGATGAGTAGCATTTTTAAACAATATCTCATCATCATTTATGAAAAGATAGACTGGTTTGACAGATTTCCCTTCAATAATAATATAATCATATCCTGCTTTTTTTAAATCTGGGCCAAAATCTCCTCCACATCTTGCTTCACCCCATGCATTTGTTAAAGGAGATTTAAAACAAATTTCAATACTACCACCGCCTGGAACATGGTAAGAAGTTAAAGGCCCAGTAGCAAATATTAATTTATTTTCTGGACTTAGAGGATTTACACCTTTCTCCAGTTCTTCATAAAGGATCTTAGCTGCATACCCAACACCACCTAGAAATTTAATAAGTTTTTCTTCATTAATTTCTTCATACTGTATATTCTTATCTACTAAGGATATTCGCAGCTGTCTTCCAAAATTGCTTGAAAAATCATTCATATGCCCCTCCTTTTTATGTTTTAATTGTATTAATAACAAGCTTTCAGAATACTAAACCCTTATTAGATAAGGATTTACTGAGTATTCTTTCTTATTTTGCCTCATTCTCCTGGTTTTTCCGATCCCTTTAGGTGAATTTTTTTATCTTGATATTTTTTCTGAAACTCTCTCCTCTATTATTTATTCGCAAAAAATTGACACATCTTATCTTATCTTTACCTCCATCTGGGATTTAACTTATGCTTTGGTATGTTTATTCGAAGTACCTTTTCAGAAAAGTAGAATGTAAGATATGAGTCAATTTAAGGTTCACCAAACATTCCTTTTCAAAGTAAAAGCTGTTTATCATTTAAAATTATTAGAGAAATATGTAATTCTATTTTTTAGATTCTTCACCCTTTGAGAGACTATATACCGGCAGACCTCCTATGGGCTATGCAGCTTTGTTAAAATTATTCCTTTACAAGAATATGAAAAATATCTTCTATTTTTTTGATCTGGCTATCGTCTTGGCTTCCATCCTTTAAAATTAGCTCAGGTGGAATATTTTCAGCCATTTCGGCTAATACGGATAATGATATTTTGTAAGAATTGAGAAATTCTCTGGTTGGCAAACTCAATTTATCGGGTTAAATCAGGGGAAAGTATCTTTCCTTTGATTCAACCAATAATCCGATTAAGCTCAAAGAAAGTAACCTCAAGACTTCTGTTAAATAGCGATTCAAGAAAAATAGCAGGACAAAGGGTAAACCACAGAGTCGACTGGGTTTCACAATCTATTTTCCCAAAACATTTCAGAAAAATATCGTCTATTTTTGGGTTTATCAAAATTTTATTCTCTTTGACGCTTTATCTGAATTACTTATTACAGAAGAAGACCATCCGGATAATGTAGTAAACAGTCTAGTGATTATCCCTCAGCTTAGAAAAATTAGCGATAAGTTTGGTTTTCAAATCGGTGCAATCATTGCTGAATGTACACATTGATTCAGTCAAAGTACTTTACTTTATCTTACAGGGTCTGAAAACCAAGCCCTATATTGCTCGTAACAAAAGACAGGAACCAGATCTGTCTGGGTGGTTTTGAGATGATCTGTTGGGATAAGTATAAGGAAAAAAAAGAACCAGAATCAAATTTGTCTACCCCTATTATCCATTCTAAGAAATTCAGAAAGAAACATCTTTATTGCCCTGGGTACATCCCTATTTTGTCAAAGGACCGGTTGTTTCGCCTACCAGCATGTAGTAGATGAAGACCTTCACAAGCAGATTGATTATGCTATTAAATAATTTAAGAAGAACCATGACCTGCGTAGTATATCAGAGAGAGTCTTCTCCATGTTAGTGGAACTGGCCATGCAAAACCTTAGTGTTAGAGGTTTACGAATTTTCTCTAATCACTGTAGTGTTGCCCATATCACTATTCTACTGTTGGTTTAGCTACTGCCAAATCTGGAAACACAGATAAGATTCTTTTTGTTAAATCTTTTCTTGTGAATATTTAGTTTTCAAAGAGCCGGTTTTCTGAAAAACTATGTTTAATTGTATTAATATTGTGATATTAAACTTAAATTTTCCATAATCTTAAAATTTTTATATTAATCCTAAAATAATAATTTAATAAACCAATTTTATGTACCAAATATCAATCTTGGTAAATACATCACAATTTGAGGAAATGCCATAACAAGTGCAAGAGCTATTAACTGGATTACAACAAAAGGAATAACAGACCTATAAATCATTTCGGTAGAAATATCTTTAGGTGCAATTCCTTTCATAAGAAAAAGATTATAGCCAAAAGGAGGAGTAATAAAAGCCATTTGACAGTTGATAACATAAAGGACTCCAAACCATCGTAGGTCAAACCCAAGTTTTAAAACAATCGGGATATAAACAGGTGCAACAATTATAAGCATAGCCGTGTCATCTAAAATCATTCCCAAGAATATAAAACTAATTTGCATGATAATCAAAGTAATCCATTTATTTCCTCCTGCAAGACTTAGCAAATAGTTTACTCCTTTAATTGCTCCAACAGCATCAAATATTGTACTAAATAGAAAAGCAGCTGTTAGAATCCACATTACCATTGTAGTTGTTTTTAAACATTTTTCTAAAGCTTCATCTAACATTTTTTTGTTTAATTTCTTATTTATAGCTGCACAAATTAATGCACCAGTTGCGCCAAATGCTGAACATTCTACCAATGTTATAATTCCCATAAATAGACTTCCAAGTACTGCTAAAATAAGAATAATAGCAGGTAAGGCACCACTTAGTGCAACTAATTTATCTTTAAATGTAATACTTTCTAATTCATCAATTGGTATCGGTGGTGCTATTTCTGGATTCTTTCTAGTCATGATTATTATATAAAGAATATATAAAAGCATTAACAATATACCAGCCCCAATACCTGCTATCCATAAATAAGCAATAGACACTTTTGCAATAACCCCATAAAAAATAAATACAACACTCGGGGGAATAAGAAAACCTAATGAACCACCAGCTAGGATAAGACCAACTATAAATTTTTTATCATATTTATGTTTTATCATCGGTGGCAGAGCTACAGTAGTTGCTGTTACTGTGGCTGCAATATTAGTACCTGACATTGCTGCAACAATAGCACATAATAATATTGTACCTATAGCTAAGCTGCCTCGCAAATGTCCTGAACAAACATATATAGCATTAAATAAACGTTCAGCTACACCTGATTTTGATAATACTAATCCCATAAAAATAAAAGGAGGTATCGCCAAAAGAGAGTACATATCCATGAAGGTAGTTGCTTTACTAAAGGGCATAAATGTTGCCCCTTTGCCCCATAAAAATATTGATACTATTACAGCAACTGATCCAATAATAACAAAGATCTGTCTTCCCGTTAATAATAATAGCACCATTACTAAGAACATAGCAAATGGTAAAATTAATGAAATGTCCATATTTTATCTCCTAAGTATTCTTAATTAATATAATGTACTTAATTTTTTTTAACTAAATCCTTATTAAATATTGAAAAAATATCACGTATAAAAATAGAAGTTGCTTGTAATAAAAGTATTGCTGAACCCAATACCATTACTATTTTTATTGGAGCAAGTGGTGGTCCCCAAAGGGAATTTGAGTGTTCACTACTTAATATAGAGAATTTTACATTGTTAATTCCACCATATATGATCATTCCTATATATAAAGCTAATAGTGGGAATGTAATGACATCTGCAATTTTCCTTAATTTATCAGTCCAATTAATATACAAGATATCCATGCGTACATGTTCTTCCTTTAGAAGAACATAGCCTCCTCCTAAAAAGAATGAAGCACCAAATAAATAGCTACTCATTTCAACAACCCATTCTGTCGGATTGTTAAAAAGGTATCTTGAAATTATTTCAATCAGCATAATACCTATAATAATAAGAATAAAATATTTAGACAATTTACCCATAAATATAGAAATAGAATCAATAGTATCTAATATTTTTGATAAAATTTTTATCATTTTACTTCCTCACTTAATTAAGTTGTTAAGTTCAAATACATATTTACTCTCATAGCTTTACTGTTTCTAGACTCTCAATCTGTTTTATTCATTTGCCTAACCTTTCTTGTTTTACGAGCTTTATACACAGCTTCCCCTATTCAGATCCAAGAGCTAATGTAATTAAATAAACTTATACACTTCTCTTTATACCTATAAGACTAGTGCTGCCTCCTCCTTCTATCACAGTGTTTTATTATTTAGACAAAGATATACTAATAAGAGACAACCGCTAACTCTATTGAATTAAATTACTTGACAATATCCAATCCTACAATTAATGTCTTAGTGTCTTATCATGAATTCTCTCACTGTTTTTTAGTAACCTTCTCTAGACTCTAGAATTATTTTATCAGTAAAATCGGCTTGTCTACTTTCTTCTTTATTCCCAACAAATCTAAAACATTTCTTTTAAATAGACAAGCCGAGTACACAAAAATATAATTTACAACCTAATATTAAAATTAAGCTCTAATTTTACAATTTATCAATTATTACTTCTTAATCTTTAATAAATAATCCTATTTTATTTCTTCTAATTGATATTCTTTTATAATATTCACTAATTTAGCTGCTCTTTCACTTATAGGAGCAACTTTATCGTCCCAATATTGGAATGTTTTTTCACGTAAAATATTCCATTCTTCTTCAGGTAACTCTGTAACTTTAAAATGCTTTAAGCTTTCTGTTTCCCCATTATAATAATAAGCCATAAGTCTTCCACGTAAATCATTTAACCCTGTTGTTATGGCTGCCTGTTGACCTGAAGATAATGATTCCCATAATTCTAAATTTATTATCCAAGGATTGGTAAATGCTCCAGAAATAGGATTTTTTAAGAAGTAAGGGCATACTTCATACCAGCTATTTGTAAAACCTTCAGTTGCACCCCCCCAGGCAATTCCATCTATCATACCAGTCTCAGCTGATAAATATAAATCATCATATGACAAAGTTACGCTTGTAATTCCAACATCTTTAAATATTTTTGCAACATTTGGATCTCCACTGATTTTAAGACCTTTTAAATCCTCTATTGACTCAATTGGTTCTTTAGTAATTATATTAAGTGGATCACAAATGGTGTGACCACAAACTGTAATACCACCTAACTCTTCCCATGATTCAGTAACGATCTCTTTCATACCTTTTATTTCCCATAATGTCAATAATTCCATTGCATTATCCCAGGCAAATGGTGGCGCCGATTCAAATGCTACAACATCTATGGGAGCACCCATATGAGCACCCATACAGGTAGCAAGATCTACAGCTCCTTGCTGTACAGCTGCTATTGTTTGTTGCATGGATGTTAATTCTCCTGCAGTATATACATCTAATTGTATACTTCCTTTGTGCATTTTGTTAAAATCTTCTTCCCAGGCTGCGAGAACATCACCATATTGTACGGGCCCCCAAAGGGTTTGTGCTTTTAAAACCCTTTCTTGTGCTAAAGTTAACATATTTAAACATCCTAAAGTCATAATAATGACTAACAATAAAGTTATTATTCTTTTGTTTTTTTCCATTTTGAAATAAAACCTCCATTTATTTTTTACATATTCTTATTAAGTTAGTAAACAAAAAATCTGATTCGCATGATTTGTCTTCTCACTCTATAGCAACACCTCCCTTCATAATTATAAAATAAAATAATGATTAAAAATTCATTAATTAAAATATTTTGTGAAAAGTAATTTTTAAAAATTTTTTTATTTTATAATTATGTTTTTGTATTTATTAATTCATTCTGAAAGTAGTTTAAAATATAACACACACTCTCTCTTTTTTTATGAAGTAACATTATAACAACACATCTAAAAAATAATAAGCTTTATCGATTAAATATTTGATTTCGGGATAGTTTATCAGTTACATTTAGTCTCTGTAAATTATTTAAATCTACATATGAAAAGGGTTGTTCAAAGGTTTCTCGAACACTTTTCATAAACTTAGCAGCTACTAATCCGTCAATAATTCTATGGTCATAAGTAAAATAGTAGGTCAGAATAGGTCTTATAACAATCTTATCCTCTCGGACTACTGCTCTGTCTGAAATACCTCCAAGCCCTAAAATCGCTGATTCTGGTTGATTAATTATTGGAGTTTCAAAGCGATACCCTGCTCCACTAAAAGAACCTAAATTACTAATTGTAAAAGTACCACCGGTTACATCATTAAATTCTAGGTTTTCTTCTCGAGCTTTTTTTACAAGTTCTTTTAATTCTAGGTTAAGTGAAGATAAATTTTTCTTATCCGCATCCTTGATAACTGGAACGATCAAGCCGTTTTCTAGAGCTGTAGCAATCCCTATGTTTATACTATCCCATAATATTATTTCATTCTCTATTATACTCGCATTAATAATTGGATGTTTCTTAAGCTGTTTTGCAATCAAATAAACAAATAAAGCTGTATATGAAATTCTAGTACCTAGAATTTCTTCCTGGGAAATCATTTCTTCATGTATCTTTTTCATCTCTATCATGTCAATCTCCCCCATAAGTGTAAGCTGTGCAGAGACTGACAAACTTCTAATCATGTGTTCTGCTATCTGTTTTCTCATTTGACTAAAGGAAATTCTTTCTCCCACTTTTCTTCCATCATATGAATCCAAATTCTCTTTCTTTTCATCCTTATGATGTATTAATTTTTGAATATCCTCTTTTATTATAATTCCTTTGGGGCCAGTTCCTCTGACAGATTTGAGATCTATTTCATTTTTCTTGGCTAATCTACGTGCAGCTGGTGAAATTCTTACACCTTCACTTTCTTTTAAAGAAGTTGAAACAATAGGCTTTTCCTTTTTTTCTTCTCTTTCTATCTCGTATTCACTATTGGAAGGGGGCGTAACTAATGATTTGTTATTTTTTATATTCTTAATATTTTGATATTCTTCTAATTTCTCAGCTACAATACCAATAACTGTTCCTATTGGAACTTCTTTTCCTTCTCTAATTAATATATGTACATATCCTGATATTTCTGCTTCTATAGTATAATTGACTTTTTCTGCTTCTATAGCTACAAGTTCATTGCCAATATTAACCTTATCACCCTCTTTTATTAACCAGTTAGCAATAAGAATAGGTGTGTTGGTCATTCCTCGTTTCGGTATTTTTATTTCTTGCATCAAAGATCCTCCTTAATTTTTAAAATCAATTATATGAATCTCTCTAAATATTGATAAATAGTTTAAATTTTAAACTTAAAGCTTATTCTTTATATTATATATATCGTATTGACTTCATAGCTATGATAAATATTTAGGGTATTACTAATATTGAGTATAATCTCAATTTAATAATTTAATATAAATGCTAAAACTATATCTTTAAATATTTAAAATAATTATTGGGAATAATATATTAATATAGGTTTAGTATCCATTATTATTGATTAATTCTCATTTAAATGAAATCCTAATATTTTTTACTTTAACCTTTCTCATGGTGAACATTAAGCAACTAAAAACATTGAGAAAATTACATTAAAAATTACTTTTCTTAGATATTTTATCTTTTTTATTATTATTGTAATACTTATTATTCTTTAATTATTGAATACACTGCGTTAATTAATTTATTTTCATCAGGTAACCAGTATTTCTCAAGAGGTGGGCTAAATGGAACTGGGGTATTAGGTGCACATACTCTTCTAATGGGTGCATCAAGATACTCAATTGCCTCTTCAGCCATTATAGCGGCTATTTCGCTTGCTGCACTTCCCGTTTTTGGTTCTTCGTCTAATATAACTAGTTTTCCTGTTTTCTTTACTGATTCAATTATTGTTTTTTCATCAAGTGGAGCCATACATCTTGGATCGATTACTTCTAAATTAATGTTTTCTTCTTTTAGTTTTCCTGCAGCAGAAAGTGCTGTATGGACCATATTCCCTATAGCAACAACAGTAACATCATTACCTTCATTTCTGATAACTGCTTGTCCAAGTGGAATAGTATAATCATCTTCTGGAACTTCACCTTTGAAACCACTAATAGTTAGAAATAAATTCTGAAAAAAAATAACAGGATTATCATCCCTGATTGCTGATTTTAGTAAACCCTTAGCATCATATGGAGTAGATGGAGATACTATTTTCAAGCCTGGTACACTCATCAACATCCCTTCTAAGCATACCGAATGCTGTGCTGCTGCGTTCATTCCACCTCCAGAAAGACACATAATGGTAACAGGCATTTTTGTTTTACCTCCGAACATATAACGCATTTTGGTAAGTTGACTAAATATTTCATCCATAGTAACTCCTAGAAAACTTGCGAACATAATATTTGCTATTGGCCTCATTCCCGTCATTGCAGCCCCAATTGAACATCCTAAAAATGCCGTTTCAGATATAGGGGTTTCTCTAATTCTTTCTGAACCAAATTTTGGCCATAATCCTTCAAACTCTTTTACTGATCCTTGCCAGTGCTCCCCAATGTCTTCTCCCATAATGAATATAGATGGATCTCTTTCCATTTCCTCTTTTAGGGCTTCAATTATCGCTTCTCTATAACTCAATATTCTCATAATATATAATCCTCCTTCTATTTAAGAATAAACATCTTCTAATGTTTCTTCAGGTTTTGGATACGGACTGTCTTTTGCAAATTTAACAGATTCTTCCACTTTATTCTTCATTTTTTGAGTAATACTTTCAACTTTTTTCTCAGTCAAAATGCCATCTTTAATCAAACGATTTTTGAATAATTCAATTGGATCTTTTTTCAACCATTCCTCAATTTCGGATTTCTTTTTATAACTTTCTGTATCTCCCTCTTCATGGCCAAAGTGTCTATATGTCTGAATTTCTATAAGTGATGGACCTTCACCATTTCTAGCTCTATCAATTGCTTTTCCAACTTTTTCATATATTTCTAAAACATCATTACTGTCAATTGTTTCTCCAGGAATTCCATAACTAATAGCTCGGACAGAAAGTTTCTTTAGCCTAGTAGAATAAAAAATACTTGTAGCCTCTGCATAAAAATTATTTTCAATAATAATTACAATTGGTAGATCCCATATTGCAGCCAAATTAATTCCTTCATGAAATCTCCCTGTATTTGATGCACCGTCACCAAGAAAACATAAAGTAACTTGGCCACTCTTTCTCAATTTTGCTGAAAGACCAGCTCCTGTTGAAATCGTCACGGTAGAACCAACAATACCATGTGCACCTAACATATTAATTTCCATATCAGCTAGATGCATTGAGCCGCCTTTTCCTTTACAATAGCCGTTCTTTCTTCCATATAACTCAGCCATCATAAGATCAATATTTCCACCTTTAGCAATTAAATGACCATGTCCTCGATGATTACTTACAATATAATCATCTTCCCTAAGCCTCGTAATACAGCCTACTGCACTAGCTTCCTGACCGGCTGACAAATGAATAAAACCAGGTATATCACCATCAGCAAAAGATTTTTTTACCCTTGTTTCAAACTGTCTTATCAAAACCATTTTATCAAACATCTGTAAAAGCTTTTTTTCACTAAGTTTCATACTTTTTCCTCCTTATATTAAAATATTTTTAGTTTATCAAATATACAATTTTTATCTTTCCAACAATCCTATAATACTAAAGTTTATAGTCTATTCTAAGATGAAACAGCGTAAACGGGAGAGTAGTCAAAAATTAAAGATTGTCCTGGGGAGATTATCTGGCTAGATCGAGATTAATGATTTAACCATCGAATTAAAAAAAGCGATTTCGAATGATA
>Ga0334899_1002743_pt1 | contig 13467 bp, 9 predicted proteins | sample GraSluR3_MG_FD_207219 | JGI IMG/M metagenome (GOLD analysis project Ga0334899, IMG submission 207219) | Sludge microbial communities from methane-producing bioreactor in Wageningen University, Netherlands - Granular Sludge_8_08-R3 | ecosystem: Engineered > Bioreactor > Anaerobic > Unclassified ... | reverse complement strand
CTAAAAGTAAACAATATGAAGCACTTAACTAAAGAACAAAGGTATCAAATAAAAGCATACCTAGATTGCAACAAAACAAAAACTTACATTGCAAAAGCATTGAATGTAGATAAATATACTATTGGTAGAGAATTACAGCGTAATTCAAAAAAACGAGGTTCATACAATCCTGATTTTGCTAATGAATTAGCTACAGAACGTAAAGAACGTTTTGCTATCAATAGGAAGTTCACGCCTTCAATTGAGAAATTTGTAAGAACTCATATAGAGGATGAGCAATGGTCTCCAGAACAGATTGTAGGTTATTGTAGAACGCATAACATTCCTATGGTTAGTCATGAGAGAATATATGCTTATTTAAGAAAAGATAAATTAGATGGCGGTAATTTGTATAAGCATTTAAGGCATCAATTAAAACATAGGAAACGACCAGTATCAGGCAAAAACAACACAATAAAAGGACGAGTCTCTATTGATGACAGAAGCGATATAGTCAATAATAAAGAACGTTTTGGAGATTGGGAAATAGATTTAATTATTGGAAAAGATCAAAAAGGGGCAATTGTTACAATAGTAGAAAGAACTACTGCTTTTTTCTTAATGAGAAAATTACCTTTTGGTAAAAATGCTGGCGAATTAGCAAATATGGTTATTGATATGATGTTGCCATACAAGAAACATGTGCATTCAATTACTTCAGACAATGGTAAAGAGTTCGCAGAACATCAAAAAATATCAAAAAAATTACTCGCAGAATTCTTTTTTGCACATCCTTATTCTTCCTGGGAAAGAGGTCTAAGTGAGTATACTAATAAACTTGTCAGACAATACATACCAAAAAAATCAATATTTAATCATTATAACGACTTGCAAATCAACGAAATACAATATAAAATCAATCGAAGACCTAGAAAAAATTTAAATTATGACAACCCTAAAAATATATTTTATAAATTTGTAAATAAAAAAGTTGCATTTGCTGGTTGAATCTACCCTTATCAATTAATACCAGTAAATTAGAATTATTGTGATATATTTGTATTGATGATGGAAAAAGCTAACACATATGACTTATCGGTAATTTTACCAGTTTACAACGAATCCGCAAATCTATATCTCCTATATGACGAGTTGATTAAAAATTTAGATATTGTTAAGAGTATAGAAATTATTTTTGTAAACGATGGTAGCACAGACGAATCCATTAGCATTATTAAAAGTCTTGCAAAAAAAGACAATCGAGTAAAATATATTGATTTGAGTCGGAATTTCGGACAGCAAATAGCTTTAATTGCAGGCATACATAAAGCACAGGGTAATCGTATTGTAATTATGGACTGCGACTTACAAGACCCCCCATCATTAATTCCTGAACTCTATAAAAAAATGGACGAAGGTTACGATGTAGTTTATGCAAAAAGAAGCAAACGTAAAGGTGAATCTATATTTAAGACACTAACAGCAAAATTGTTTTACAGAATTCTAAGCAAATTAACAAGATGCAAAATCCCTGTTGATACCGGTGACTTTAGAATAATATCACGAAAAGTTGCTGATGTCCTTATTCAAATGAAAGAACAGCAAAAATTCTTTAGAGGACAAGTTGCATGGATTGGCTTAAACCAAACTTATGTTGAATTTGAAAGGAATAAACGTCAACAAGGTAAAACCGGCTACTCTGTAAAAAAAATGTGGCGTTTTGCTATTGATGGAATTACTTCATTTTCAGATTTCCCGCTTAAATTTGCTACATACCTAGGTTTTGTTGTAAGTTTTGTAGCTTTTGTTTTAATGATGTGGGCTTTGTATCAAAGATTTATTGCAAAAGAATATGTGCAAGGTTGGACTTCCTTAATTTTAAGCATATTATTTATTGGAGGCATACAACTAATAAGTCTTGGAATAATAGGAGAATACATTAGCAGAATAGGCAATAATGTAAAAGACAGACCACTTTATATTATAAAAGAAACAAACATAGATGAAGAAAAAAAATAGATCAAAAAGGAGAAAAAAGATTATATATATATTAATGGCAGTTGTTCTATTATTATTTACAGTAGCCATGTACTTTATAAGTAACTTTTTTGTTGATAGATTCCAACAACCAAAGCTTGAACAAAGTATTAGCAACGCCAATCTATATGGAAACACTATACTAATAGACATGGAAAATGACAATTACCTTATAAATGGCTCATCTACATTTACCAATCAATATGCTCTTAGCGGGTCATATAGTTCGATAATGCCCGGTAAAGATACATATAGTGCTTCTGTATTACTTGATATTCTTGAAACAGACAGTACATATCTGTCTGAAGCAGGAATAGAGTGCTGGCTCCTACCCAATAATGAAAGTATAGATGCAGTACTAGTGTTTTCAATTGTTGATAGTACTGAGACTAATACTCTTTATTGGGATGGTTATAAAATTAATGGAGATAATTTTACAGCAAAAACATGGCAACAATTCTCCCACAATTTTAAAATCCCCGGAAAATATTTGAACCTAAACAACAAATTTAAAGTTTATATCTGGAATATAAATAAAAACGATGATGCACTATATGCTGACGACATATCGATTAAATTTAACCAGCCAATTAATAAGGGTAAACCTCGAACATTATTAATAGATTATGAAAATATTAAAGATGGTATTGTTTCAAACAAAATGTCGAACTCAGGTAATTTTTCTGCAATAGTAAACGGTAAAGACTCTTATACTGTTTCTCATACTCAAGCTTTATCCACTTTTGATATTGATAATTTCGACAGACTTAATTATCGATATTACTATTATAGCGAAACAGCAAATATTGACTTTGTATTAGTTATTGAAATTACTGATAGCAACGGAGAAATACTTCATTGGCATGGAGATCAAGTAAATACTGATAATGCACAACAGGGGAAATGGACAAAGATGCTTGGAATGATTGTGATACCATCAGAATTAATAAAGCCCGAAAACAAAATTCGAGTTTATGGTTGGAACCGAAACGAAAACACTGTTTATATTGATGATATATACTTAATCTTGAAAACCACTAGCGACATTAGAACAGGAGATAAATCTTTCTGCGATTTAGTAAATGATCCTGTTTTTACGCATAAAACCAACTTTCCACCCTACCGAAATTTCAATTTTTATTTTTCTAACGATTGTACTACACCTTTTAGCAATATTTCAATAGACTTTTGGCAACAAAAATACTTCTGTACCGGTAATTTTGTAGGCAACAACTATGATGAAATAATCTTTTGCAAACCAGAAAATAATATCGAGTTTTTTGTTTATAATCAAAGTTTTGAAAAATACGAACTAAACATTAAAGCCCACGAAAATCAGATTTATATCCCACTAAAACTAAATTCTGAAAACGATTTTTTGCTAATTTTTGATAATTCTAAAGAAACAATTAGTATTTATCAGATCGAGATAAATGGAAACAAAGCACTTGCAAAACAAAATCAAGTTTTTGAATATAAAGATTTAAAAATTAATCCACCTGTATATAGTGCAACAAGTTTACCGGCAAATAACAAAAACATTCCACAGATAGTAGTCTCCAGTTTTAATCAAATTTTAAGTTTTAGCTTCGAGTCCGGAGTATTTACCAAGCGTAAAGTAATCAAACAATACAATAAACATTTTAATAGCAAAATGTATAGTGGAAATTTTACGGGAAACAGTAATCAAGAGTTATTCATATTATCAGATTTAGATGAAAAGTGCAATATAGAATTAGTTGACTTTAACAATCAACAAAACCCTGTTGAAATAAATCGCAACAAAAATTGCAAGCAAGGTTATGATAGTTTAAAAACACAAGACATATTCATTAAAGGCAATTTTGATTCTGATATTACAACATCTTTATTAAAACTTGACAGGAGCTGGCGTTTCGACTTAAAAATGATAGAAATTAACTCAATTGGTTACGATATAAAATCTCAAGTATCATTTTTAAATTATCCCAACCAATATAATCCTATGTTTTTTACAGAAACATTTTTTATTGGGGCAAACCTTTATGGCAATGATAAATATGAACTAATAGTATTTTTAAGTAACCGAAACTCGATATCAAGAAGTAGTTTAAATAACAATAATCTTTCGAGGCTACCAAACAAAATTGCAATTTATGAAACCGAATAACTTTCTAATATTTTTATTACTAATATTACTTGTAACTTCATGCAATTCTACAAAAGAAGATACCATCAAAAATGATTTTTTTGAAATATCAGATATCAATTTTTTAAGTAATCATAACGACAAATTAATTTTGTTTGATTATGAAAATGCTATAGATCAAGGTTTTATTCTACCTTCAAAAAAACAAATAAAGAACGGGTACTTTAATTTATCGTTTAAACTAAAACCTTTAAAAGATAATCAGAAATTTTATTACAAGATTTACTATCAAAATGAATCATACAAATTTCCCGAGTACGAATTTCAAAAGCAAAAAGAATTGCACCCCTTAGCTCACGAAAACTTTTATGGTAGTTGGGAAGATACTGAAATCGAATTTAAATCAATTCCTAATACAAAAATTGGCGAAGAAATAATGATTTCGGACAGTTTCAGAATTGTTGGTAATCCAAGAAACGAAGAAATGTGTTTTTTTGAAGGCGAAAACGACAGATGGAAACGTAACCCGAGGGTAGGCACATATAGTGCTATGCTTATAATAAGTACCGAAAAGGGGATAGAAAATCTGCCGGATTATATTAAAAACATTAGTAAAACAAATAATAACAGTTTTATCAATCCTTATTATTACTTTTTATATGGCGAGGGAGCTGACAACCAAAACTACAAAGTAATTTTAGAACCTGAATTTATTACAACTAAAGCTTCGCCTAATCTTGGCAATGGTCTTTATGTTGAAAATTCAAATTTTAAAAACTCAAAAAATCCACACGATCATTATACATGCAACTGCAATAATAGCGACAGCATTAATAATAATGCAACTATTAGTCAATTTATACATTATGTTGATAATTCGGCAAAGCTATATAATATTCCCTTAATTAGAGATGTGATAAACGAAGGGTATTCAAAAGAAGAATATAATTGGTATCGAGCATTTTTCTCTAAAGAGGAGTTAATCGGAATACTACCACAAACAGCAAAAGACCCTTGCCAAACAGTTTTTAGCAATCCTGAAAACAATACTATTACACTTAAAAACCCGAAATCAGAATATGGCAAATGGCAAAAAGAAAACGTTGGGATTATTACTCGCCATGGGTTTACCTACGGAAAATATACAGTAAAAGCAAATCTTACCGAATTACTAAATAAAGACAATGTTTGGAATGGTATTACAAATGCAATATGGCTAATTTATCAAGGAGGCAGTGGGCAAGAAAAAGGATGGAATTTGAGACGTCCATGTACCAAAGAAGGTTATATGGAAACCTATTGGGGAGGCCGATTCGACAATAGAGTTGAAAGAGTAGCATACTCTGAGATTGATTTTGAGATTCTGAAAACAGTACACTATTGCCCAAATAATATTTTCCCGCCTCTTTACGAAAATTACGAAGCTAACCAAAACTCCCCTGAAGCGTGGAACACAAAACTTCCTGAAGAAGTAAATAAATATGATAGCGATATAGCAGTATGCTGCACAAATTGGGATATGGCATGCTGGCAACCCGAAAATTTTGGAACAGGGTGCCAAGAAATATCGTACAATGGACAAACATTCTTAGCACACAGATGGGAAGATGTTTACAGAGCTATTACCGAAAAGCACATGGCAAACGACGACGAATTATTTGGTAGTGATTATTATTATTTCCAAATCGATTGGCAACCCGATAAAATTATTTGGCGTATAGGTCCCGAAAAAGATCAACTTTATGAGGTAGGCTATATGGACGATAAAATTACAAGTATTCCAAATAATCAAATGTTACTGATTATTACTCAGGAATTTCATAATACTAACTGGTGGCCAGGTTCACCTTACGATCAACATAATATTCCTTTCCCAAAAAATGAGATTACAGGAACTATTTATGAAATTACAATTGAATAATTAAGTAGTTTTATTAATTTAGCAAATAATATCTCAATACAATATGTCGAAAAAATACCGCATATTAATAGCCGACGACGACACCGATATACATGAATTTATAAGCTATAATCTGAAAAAAGAAGGATATAAAGTTGATTCTGCTTTAAATGGCTTTCAGGCAATTGATTTAGCCTTAAAAAAACACCCGGACCTAATACTATTAGATATTATGATGCCTGGAATGGACGGAATTGAAACATGCCAACAAATAAGAAGTAACGATGGGTTAAACGATATTCTTATTGTTTTTCTTACTGCCCGTGGCGAAGATTATTCGCAAATCGCAGGTTTTGATGCAGGAGGAGACGACTATATAGTAAAACCTATTAAACCAAAAGTTTTAATTAAAAAAATTGATTCTTTGTTGCGAAGAAAAGAGCGAATAAACAGCAAAAATATTCCTTTCGACTCTACAAACCAACTAATTGAATTCGATGAATTAAAAATTTATCCTGAAAGGCACTTAGTAGTAAAAGATAACGAGGAAGTATTTCTGCCAAAAAAAGAATTTAAACTGCTACTATTACTATCTTCAAAACCCGGAAAAGTATTTACTAGAGAAGAAATTTACATATACATTTGGGGAGATGATATTATTGTTGGCGACAGAACCATTGATGTTCATATACGTAAATTAAGAGAAAAAATAGGCGAAGGATATATAAAAACAGTAAAAGGAATAGGTTATAAATTCGAAAATAAAGCTTAATGAAGAATTATTCAGCCACAAATCTGGCATATTACAGTTCCACAATATTAAGCTTAATTGTATTTATTTTGTTAAGTGTTTTCGACTTATTGCATTATCAAAGAATTGTTTGGATAGAAAAAATTATTATAACACCTTTAGTTTTTATTACATCATTTATATTTCTTCGATATTTCATTTTTAAATTTATTTACGATAGAATAAGACTAATTTACAAATCAATTCACACCAAAAAAGAACAAGGCACAAAAGCAAAAGAGAAATTTAACGCTAAACTTGATTTAATCAATCAGGTGGACAAAGATGTTTCGAAATGGGCAGAAGAAAAAAGTAGAGAAATCGAAAATTTGCGAAAGATGTCAATGTATCGTAAAGAATTTGTCGGAAATGTATCACATGAATTAAAAACACCAATCTTTAATCTTCAGGGATATGCCCTTACTTTGCTCGAAGGAGGCTTAGAAGATAAGTTGATTAAGTGGAAATACATGCAAAAAATTGAAAAGAACATCAATCGCATGATTAGTATTGTTAATGATTTAGAAGCAATTAGTAAACTTGAATCGGATGAACTAAATCTAAATATTATCAAATTTGACCCCGAAGAATTAATCAATGAGATTATAGAATCTGTTGAAGAAAGGGCTCTTAACAAAAAAATTAAAATTTCAATAATAAAGCATTATGATAAACTTAAATCTGTATTTGCCGACAGGCACTTTATAAGTCAAGCACTAATGAACATTGTTGTAAATGCCATAAATTATGGGAATAAAAAAGGCTTAATAAGTATAGAATTATTCGATATGGATAAGCACCTTTTAATTGAGGTAACCGACAATGGCATAGGCATTCCTGAAGAAGAATTACCAAGAGTTTTTGAAAGATTTTACAGAGTTGATAAAAGCCATTCTTCAAACACAGGCGGCACCGGTCTTGGATTAGCAATTGTAAAACACATAATTGAAGCACACAATCAAAAAATAAATATAAGAAGTACTGTTGGAGTAGGCACTACGGTAGCATTTACCCTTAAAACAGATTAATCTATTTTAAGTACAGCTAGAAAAGCACTTTGCGGCACTTCAACATTACCTACCTGACGCATACGTTTCTTACCTTTCTTCTGTTTCTCTAACAACTTACGCTTACGGGTAATATCACCTCCATAACATTTACTTGTTACGTCTTTTCTTACTGCTTTTACAGTTTCTCTGGCAATTATTTTACTCCCTATTGCAGCCTGAATGGCAACATCAAACTGCTGACGTGGAATCAACTCTTTCAATTTCTCGCACATTCTTCTACCCAACGGATAGGCATTATCAACATGCGACAATGTACTTAAAGCATCTACCATTTCGCCATTAAGTAAAATATCAAGTCTGGCAAGTTTCGATGGTTTATATCCTGTTTGATAATAATCAAACGAAGCATAACCCTTTGAAATACTCTTAAGTTTATCGTAAAAATCGAATACTATTTCGCCAAGAGGCAATTCAAAAGTAAGCTCTACCCTATTATTAGTAAGATATATTTGATTTTTTAAAATCCCACGCTTGTCTATACATAGCTTGATAATTCCACCAACATACTCAGCCTGCGAAATAATCGATCCTTTTATCATTGGTTCGTCAACGTGGTCGAGATAATTTGGTTCAGGCAATCCGGAAGGATTATGCACTTCGATTACTTCTCCTTTTTTAGTATATGCTAAATATTTTACGTTTGGCACAGTAGTAATCACGTCCATATTAAACTCTCTATCGAGGCGTTCCTGAACGATTTCCATGTGTAGCAAACCCAAAAATCCACATCTAAACCCAAATCCTAAAGCGGCTGATGATTCAGGCAAAAAACTGAGTGAGGCATCGTTAAGTTGTAGTTTTTCAATACTAGCACGTAGTTCTTCGTAATCGTCAGCATCAACAGGGTATATACCGGCAAACAACATAGGTTTAACATCCTCGAAACCTGCAATTGCTTTTTGGCATGGGCGATCAACGTGAGTTATAGTATCTCCTACTTTTACTTCTTTAGCAGTTTTTATTCCTGAGATTATATAGCCTACATCTCCGGCTCTCATTGTCTTACGGGGCATCATTTTAAGTTGTAAAACTCCTATTTCATCTGCCTCATATTCTTTGCTGATATTAACAAATTTAACAGAATCTTTTGTATTAAGCACTCCATTAAAAATTCTGAAATAAGCAATAATTCCTCTGAAAGGATTAAAAACCGAATCGAAAATTAAAGCTTCAAGCGGTTTGCTTTCGTCTCCCACCGGATGTGGTATATTATTTATTATTTTAGATAAAATTTCTTCAACTCCCATCCCTGTTTTACCCGAAGCATGAATTATTTCTTCACGCTCACATCCAATTAAATCAATAATCTGATCCTCAACCTCATCGGGCATAGCATTGTCAAGATCCATTTTATTAAGCACAGGAATAACTACCAAATCTTCTTCTATAGCCTTATATAAATTTGAAATTGTTTGTGCCTGAATACCTTGCGTAGCATCTACAATTAAAAGAGCACCTTCGCATGCAGCAATAGAACGACTAACTTCGTAAGAAAAGTCAACATGTCCGGGAGTATCTATTAAATTCAAAATATAATCATGTCCTTCATAATTATATTTCATCTGAATCGCATGACTTTTTATTGTAATACCACGCTCTCGTTCAAGGTCCATATTATCGAGAACCTGATCTTTGAAATCACGATCAGACACTGTGCCGGTAAACTGTAAAAGCCTATCGGCCAAAGTGCTTTTGCCGTGATCTATGTGGGCAATAATGCAAAAATTACGTATGTGATTCATAAGTTTCTCTTATTTCGCCGCAAAGATATAATATTAAAACAGATTTTAGTATAGTGTATTAGCTTTTAGTATTACTCTTATAAACAATTTAGAAATTTATTAAAATCAACTAAATATTAATCTTATTGAAATTTGAATATTATAAATTCAATAAAATAAAACCACTAGACTTTGTAAACCTTTTGACTATTTTAGTTGTTTATCACTTCAAAATTACATCAAACCACAACCTTGCTTGAAATTGTCATTTTGCCGCTTGGTTGTTTATCACTTCAAAATTACATCAAACCACAACAGTTGAGGACGAGGAGACGTTACTGCTACGTTGTTTATCACTTCAAAATTACATCAAACCACAACCAATAATGGCTCTAATGTATCATATGCTACGTTGTTGATCACTTCAAAATTACATCAAACCACAACAGTCATAATCGTCTGTGTCAAATACGCCTGGTTGTTTATCACTTCAAAATTACATCAAACCACAACGGGGCAACTTTTGACATTCCAAGCTGGAATGTTGTTTATCACTTCAAAATTACATCAAACCACAACTTTGGTGGCGTTGTATCGAAGTCATCTTCTGTTGTTTATCACTTCAAAATTACATCAAACCACAACTGCCCTTCTATTCGGTTTATTAATGGGGAGTTGTTTATCACTTCAAAATTACATCAAACCACAACCACGATTTTTGGCACTTACAACGCGTGTTTGTTGTTTATCACTTCAAAATTACATCAAACCACAACGTAGCTGGAACTTACACTTTTGTAACATCGTTGTTTATCACTTCAAAATTACATCAAACCACAACTGTGCAAAATCCCATGTTTCATAATCATAGTTGTTTATCACTTCAAAATTACATCAAACCACAACTTGCATCCATTGCGATTTTGCAGATTTAAGTTGTTTATCACTTCAAAATTACATCAAACCACAACTTAATAGTTAGGCAACAGCGAAATATAAAAGTTGTTTATCACTTCAAAATTACATCAAACCACAACTGGAATGCGAGCTATAACATGAATAAAATTGTTGTTTATCACTTCAAAATTACATCAAACCACAACCATGTAATACGACAAACTCCTGCCAAGGTTGTTGTTTATCACTTCAAAATTACATCAAACCACAACATCTTCCTTTGTTTCATTGATGAATGCAGTGTTGTTTATCACTTCAAAATTACATCAAACCACAACACATATCATCATCAATAGGTCCACAATCTCGTTGTTTATCACTTCAAAATTACATCAAACCACAACTATAGGTGGTGGTAGTCCTTTTACTGGTGTGTTGTTTATCACTTCAAAATTACATCAAACCACAACTGAACTATGTCAGATTTTCGGGTCTGATTTGTTGTTTATCACTTCAAAATTACATCAAACCACAACTGCTCAACTTGACTTCTTTCTCCTGTTTGCGTTGTTTATCACTTCAAAATTACATCAAACCACAACTACGAAAATAATTTAGAATTAGCTCAAAAAGTTGTTTATCACTTCAAAATTACATCAAACCACAACTTAGTTGTATCAAATTCATCATCCCGCAATGTTGTTTATCACTTCAAAATTACATCAAACCACAACTCGGCAGAACTTGCTCGTAAAGCCGCCTGAGTTGTTTATCACTTCAAAATTACATCAAACCACAACTGAAGATTTATGTTCCAATAAATCGCAAAAGTTGTTTATCACTTCAAAATTACATCAAACCACAACGCTACAACAACTATTCCGATAATAGAAAAAGTTGTTTATCACTTCAAAATTACATCAAACCACAACTCATTATTATCGGTTATATTTTCATTATTCGTTGTTTATCACTTCAAAATTACATCAAACCACAACATAGGGCTCTGAACTGCCTTATTTCACAGGCTTTACAGCTTATATTTCGCTGCTAAAATTCAGATATTCACCTCTAAGAAGTGGTTTATTATGCAAAAATAATGATTCCTGTTCAATATGTCAAATATCTTATATTTTTAAAACAATTCTAATTGTTTGGGTCCTTCTTTTAAGGGTTTAGCCTTAGCTCCCCAAAAATTTTCTATATTACCGTATTGTTTATCGGTAACTCGCAAAATACTAACCAAGCCATGCTCAGGCACAAAACTCCTTATCCGTTTTGCATGAACCTCAGCACTTTCTTTACTGGCACAATGACGTACATAAACCGAAAATTGCATCATGCTAAATCCATCTTTAAGCAAATCGGTTCTAAACCGAGTAGCTTGTTTTCGTTCCTTTTTAGTAGAAACCGGTAAATCGAAAAAAACAAATAACCACATTATATGATATGCATTTAATCTTATCTGTTCCATATTACTCCAATTCAGGATATTTAATACTTCTGCTTTCTCCTGCAAAGCATTTAGCCAGCGAAGCTGTGGTAATTGACAAAGCTATCATTAAAGGACGCCGCAAATTGTCAATAAAAACATCTTCGGTTAATATGCGTAATAATTCAGCCTTATGTTCTTTTTCAAGTATTGCATACTCCGGCTCTGCCCTGAAAAGTTTATACACCATACGGTCAACATACTGCCGATAAGGCTCCATAATATCGTCTGCCAAACAATATGCATTGTATTTATTGCGATGATGAATACCAAGCGTAGGCAATAAACCTGACCCAACCAATGAACGCGCGACAGCAGCACGAAGAACTATATAACCATAGTTTAATAGCCCATTGGGATAATCGCCATAGCGATCGCGGATAAAGCCTTCACCAAACAATCTTGTCCAGTAAATTCTTGCAGCCGCTCCCTCTCTGTTTCCCGGGTCGCCGGACTTCACTTCTTTGGCAAAACCAAGCACATCAAAAGATTTCTTATCAAACAACTTTAGCAATTTTGCCTGATTTCTGATTTTTGCTTCAATTGTTTGTTTCCATAAATTTTTCTTTAAAGGCACAGAAGCATTTATCTGATTACGGAAAACCTCGCTTTGGGTAGTATGTCCGTCAAGATTTAGAAGTAAAGACTGGGGCATGTGTTTACTATCGCAAAAAACTACCGCAACATTGTTGTTTACCAATGCCTCGATCAATGGTAAAGAAATACTAATTTGCATACTCTCGAGAACTACAAAACCTATATCCTCTACAGGTACGCTTTGCTCCTCTTCCGTTGTTTTGTTTAAAGCAATAAGCTGATTATACTTTAAACTTAAGCGGTAAGGGTTTGTAAAATATAATGTTCTTTTTAGCATATCATTTTTCTATTTCACACAGTCAGGGGTTCACTCTAAGTGAAGCCCTGACTTACGTTTCGTTGGACAGTCAGGGTTTCACTCCAAGTGAAGCCCTGACTTAGCCGCAAGGTTTTTATTAACTAATCTTCCGTTTCTTAATCCTGCATAATCCATAGCAGACGAAAATTCCCATTCAACAGCATTATTAACCAATCCAGCTTTTACCGGATTCTGGTGGATATAATTAAAACAAACCTGAGGGTATTGCTTTTCGGGAACCTGATTACTACCTAAAGTAGCACCATCTGAGCTAAAAAATGCAGGAAAAATTTCATTATTACAATTTAAGCACTCCGCTTTCGTGTTTTTTCTGAACAATGCACCGCTAAAATTATGCTGTTTGTTTATTGCACGAGTGTACGACCTCAGCATTATTCCGATGGAGTGGTTGAAGCTCCTAGTGCCAGTTCCAGTCAGGGCTTCACTTAAAGTAAAACCCTTACTACGCCCCGTTTCAGTCAGGGCTTCACTTGGAGTAAAACCCTTACTACGCCCCGTTTCAGTCAGGGCTTCACTTGGAGTAAAACCCTTACTACG
>Ga0334899_1002735_pt1 | contig 13485 bp, 9 predicted proteins | sample GraSluR3_MG_FD_207219 | JGI IMG/M metagenome (GOLD analysis project Ga0334899, IMG submission 207219) | Sludge microbial communities from methane-producing bioreactor in Wageningen University, Netherlands - Granular Sludge_8_08-R3 | ecosystem: Engineered > Bioreactor > Anaerobic > Unclassified ... | reverse complement strand
AACCCAGTCGGACAAGGTCACCTCGACATCAAGCATGCGGCCCTCCCGCGTCTCCCGCACGATCTCCGCCGCCTCAATGAGCCCGAAAACCTTGTAGTATTCCTTGCCGCCCTGGCGGATGTTTGTCTCGATTTGCGTGCCCTGAAGCCGGCGCAGGGCGTCTTTCAGGAGCTGATAGCCTTGGCCTGATGTCTGGCGGTTGGTGGCGACAAGCAGATCACGCGCCTTGAAGCGCAATGAGCGTGTGACCTTCCGCCCTTCGTTGAGGGCCGCCATACATTGGCTGATGCAGTAGATCAGCACATCCCGGTCATGAACCGTTGCCAGCCCATAGTGCGAGGGCGAGACTTGGATGAAGTTGTCGCCGCGCTGATAGCGGCGCGGCTTCAGATCTGGCTTAGTCGACAGGGTGAAAACGGGGTGCTCCATCGACGCCATGTCACCCTTCGGCACGGCATCAACAATGTCGCAGACGAAAAGGTCTTTCTGAGGATGACGATCAGGCAGGAGAGGCGAGCGCAAATTCGTCATTTCACACACCCCAAGAATCGCTCATGCTTCGTCACTTCACACACCATGCTTTACTATCGTCATTTCACACACCACTCGTCAAGCTTCGTCACTTCACACACCCCCGGCACCTGTGGATAACTTGGCACCGCGAACGTCATTTCACACACCGGGATTCGTCATTTCACACACCAGACAACGTCATTTCACACACCAAACGATTTTTATTCCTGTTTTTTTTCAATTGCTTACAAGCGGTTTTCCACAGCGTAACTCTTATATAACTCTAATTTAACTCCCCGCAGAGCTTGAGCAGGCATCCCAAGAAGAACGTTTTCAGCTTCCGACTCACCAAAGATCAGACTGAGGAGAGGGTAGTGCCCCACGGGGTGATGTAAGAGGCCGCGCGCGGAGCCTTTTGGCGTAGCGCAGCGCGCGGCCGGGTCTGGCGGCCACCGCGCTTCTTCGTAGTCTGAGGTTGTCAAAGACCGATGACACCGAAGGAGGCATAGAACGGGGCATCAACTCAGATCGTCGTCCCGTGATGAGGCAGACCTCGCAGGGTTTGCGGTTCAAGTCACCTTTATTAAACGACCGTTTGTAAACGAATGCAACGGCTGTTGCTTCGATCATATTGGCGCGATTGCTTTGGATTCCTTACGCCGCGCGCGATCAGATGTTGGCTTCCGCGCCTCGTCGATGCGTGCAGTATAAGAATAGCGGGCGAGCACTCCACAGAACACCTCAGTAGTCGTCATAATGTGTTAATAAAGAGCAAATAATGCTCCAAGGCACGGATATCTTGAGATCTTTGTTGATAGAGCATAGAAGTGCTTTTGTCTCGGAAACCAGTCTTTTCTGGCTTCCCGATGCTGCTGCAGGGATGATAAAGAAAGCTTTCCTTTTCGATCAAAAATTACAAAGAATTCTTTATCGGGTTTCCTATGCCTTTTTCTCTTTTCCGCGAGAAGCGCCGTGCCGCCGGTCTGACCCAGCTGGAGATCGCCCAGCAGGTCGGTCTGTCGCTCCCTACCATCCGCATGCTGGAACGCGGGGAGGGAAGTATTGCCAGCGCTCGGTCTGCCATGGCGTCACTCGGACTGATCTGGTCCTGGCCTGAGCCGATCACCGAAGATCCGGGCGAAGCGCTGGCGCGATTACGTAATGAAGCAGGGCTGTCGCAACGGGCCATGGCGCGCGCTATCGGCACTTCGCAGCCAACCATCATCGCGCTTGAAAAGCGCTTCACCGGCACGCTGCCACGACTGGCCGGGTATCTGCGCAGGGCAGGGCGCTCCGATGCGCTGCGTGATCCGGGCGCCTTGCAGCGGCGGCTGGTTCCCAGGTCCAACGCCCCGGAGCAGGATGTTGTTCTGACGCCCGAGCTTCTCGCGGCACGGATTGTGGGGGTGTTCGCAGACCGGATGAAGGGTGATGTGCTGGATCCCTGTCGCGGGGACGGCGCTTTCTTTAACGCCTTCCCGACGCACGTGACATCGTACTGGTGCGAGATTGGCGAGGGGCGGGATTTCTTCGGCTGGTCGCAGAAGGTGGACTGGATCGTCACCAATCCGCCCTATTCAAAGCTTCGCAGCTTCCTCGTGCACGCCATGGCGCTTGCCGACAATGTTGTCTTCCTTACGTCGCTGAACCATCTCAACACCCGCGCGCGGATCCGCGACATCCGCGAAGCGGGGTTCGGCGCGCGACGGGTAGTTTTGGTGCCGCTTCCAGAAGGCTGGCCGCATTCCGGGTTTCAGTTTGCCGCCGTGCATCTGCAACGTGGTTGGCGGCGCGGGTGTGTGTTTCGGGAGTTGGGTGAAGGGCCGCGATCAAGTTCAATCACCTGAAGCGCGTTCTATTCCAATCGGAGATGACAGGCGCACACCTTCGCCCTTGCCATCCTGAGGCGTAATGAACTCTATTCCCGCGTCTTCGAGCGCTTTCTTGACTGACTGAACGATGCGCACTGACGAGCGTTCAGGGCCGAATTTCGGGTTCTCAATTCTCTGTACTGTCGGCAAGGAAACTTCGGCCCGGCGTGCCAGATCAGCCTGGTCAAGACGGAGGAAAAGACGGGCAGCCTTGATTTGCTCGATAGAAATCATGTTCTAAACACTATTTATCATGTTTCATACTTGACGTTTATGTCGTCATGGATTATGTTTGATACATAACGCCATAACGCGAGGCAAACAATCCCCCGCCATCGTTTCACTATCCATAGTTTGTGCATCCCCGCAGGAGTATTCAGCATGATCTGCACTATGAAGACCGATTTCTCTCTTTCACCGACTTTCAGCACGTTCGTGGCGCTCATCTCAGCGCTGTCGGCGGCCCTGGACCATGAACGCGGCCTTTCCTCTGACGGGTGTTTCGATCCCGCCTTCCAGCACTGGGGAGAGGAGGCTGAAAGCGCCTGGGCCGAGACCCGCCGCCAGGCCGATGCTGTGATGGCGTGCAGCGCCAACGAGCCTGAGGATCACCTTCTGCAGCGGATGGCCTGGCTGATCCGGCTGGTGCTGGACGTCGATAATCCTGATCATCTTAGTTGCGGGCAGGAAGTGGCTGCACGTCATGTGCGGTTGGCCCGCGCAATGTCCCTGACGCCCGACATTGCCGCATTGCTGCACGAGGCCGGGGCGCTGGTCGACGAGATCGCGCTGCAGGTGTCAGAACCCGAGCCCGATCCGGACGTGATTGATGACACTGCCCTGCACGCGGATATGCCCGGGGTGCCCGTCTTCGCCTGATCCCCGCCCGGGGCGCACTCGCATCGCGCCCTGATCCCGCAGCCTCCTAGCTGTCTTCTCCTGCCCGATGCCCGGGCAGGGTGCCTCTCCTGTTGCCTGAATTCTCTGAAACACACCATAAAAGGAGTTCGCCATGAACGGTGACATCTCAATTCCGGACCATAGCCCGAACCCGCGCACGTTTCGCATCGAGGGGAAGAATTATCCTGTCGTCCCCTTGCCGGTCCCGGCCCACTGGCGCAGCATTGCGCTTCAAAAGGGATACGATCTGGTCGCCCGGATCGGCGATCATCATCACCTCGCGCTGCGCTGCCACAGCTGTGGCGGGCTCAACCGGGTCAAGGTCTTCACCCTGCGCTCGGCCCAGCCGAACTGTCTGCACTGTCAGGACGCGCGCTGGCGCGAGATCGCCGAGGCCGCCGGGGCTCATTTCGTGCGCCGCTGCCCGCACAGCCACCGCTATGCGTGGCTGCGCCTGCCCTGTGGGCATGAGGTTCGCCGCCAGATGGGGATGGTGCGCAAGGTCGCGCGCGGTGAGGTGGCGTTTCGCTGCAACACCTGCCACAGCACCCGCGAAAAGCGCGAGGCGCAGGGTCGGGACTGGACGCTGATCGGTCCGGACCCCAAAGGCAATCCGAACTACCGGCTCTATACCCATACCTGTGGCCACCAGCAGCGCGTCGCCCGGGCCAATATGCAGAGCGGGCGGTTTGGTTGCGCGGGCTGTGGTGAGGGTTGGACCACGGCCCCCAGCGGCCTCTATCTCATGCGCTTCACCCTGCCCAACTCCCGTGTGCTGATCAAGCTGGGCATGAGCCGGGATGTGGACTCGCGGCTGAACCATCAGCTTCTGCGCCACGATGAGGTGCAGGCCGAGATCCTCGACCATCTGCCGATGGCGACCGGGCAGCGTGCGCTGAAGCTGGAGAAGGGTCTCCACGCCATGCTGCGTCGGCGCGGCCCGCAGCATGTGGTCCCGCGCGCGGCTTTCGAGCGGCATCTGAAGGTCAGGTCCGAGATCTACGAGCCGGTGCTCGAGCCCTTCCTGCGCAATGCGTTCCAGCTTGCGCGCCAGCGCGGCGTGGCCTGATCCCGCGCCAGGCTCCCTCCCGCTCCTTCCTCTCTCAGCATCTTCTCTGGGGCCGACATTTCGGCCCCGGCGGCCTTCTCTGTCCTCCGCCCGAAAGGATTTCCGCCATGACCCAGTCCCGCTCAAAAACCCAGCCCCTTCCGCCCCACGCCGCGCATCCCGGCTTCGCCATCGCCCAGGCCTGGTGTGATCGCCACCGGCCCAGGCCCGGCCTGACCGAGGCGCTGGCCGCGACAGTGGATCAGCCGCCGCGCCTGCCGTGCGACGATGTTGAGGGCTTTGACGACGCCCTCGGCGATCCCAGCCCGCGGCGCAAGCGCCGCGAGTCACTGCCGCTTGAACTCACCCTGATCCTGACCTTCGCGCGCGCGCTTCATGCGGCGGGCGGGCACCGGCCCGGCGCGCCAGCGCAGCTGGCGCTGGTTCATGGTTGGGGCGGCGCGGTGGTGTCAGAGCTGCAGGACATTCTCAGCTTCGACGCCATCGCCCACGCCTTTCTGGAACCAGCGCGCGACCGCGCGCTGATCCTCACTCTCGCGCAGGGCGAGGCGGGTGACCGGGCGCAGGCCGAACGGCGCAGGACGCTGGCGTCACAGATTACCAAGGCGCTGATGGCAGGCCGGGGGGTAATCGCGCTCGGGGCGGCGCCTGCCGATCTGCCCGGTGATCTGCGCCGCCTCTACGCGCAGGAGCTGCGGCTGCCACGCCCCGACCGGGCGATGGTGACCGCGCTGCTGACGCTTCTCTTCCCTGAAAACGCCGACATCCTGATCCCGGACTCGCTGCCGCCCGAGGATGCGCTGGCGCGCCTCACGCCGCTGGAACTGACCAGCGGGCTGCACGCGGGCTCGCTCAGCGCGGCGCTGGTTGCTTTGCATCGGCTGAGCGCGCCCGAGCTCAGTGGCACCCAGCCCGGCGGCGTGAGCGGCCTCGATGCCGTGGCGGGGCAGGATGCCGCCGTGGCCGTGCTGCACCGGCTCGCGGCGGATATCACCGCCTGGCGCGCTGGAAAACTCAGCTGGTCGGCCGTGCCGCGCAGCCTGATCTTCCATGGACCGCCGGGCACCGGCAAGACCCTGATGGCGCAGGCCTTCGCTGCGGAGACCGGCCTGCCGCTCATCGCCACCTCCTTCGCCGATTGCCAGAAGGCTGGCCATCTGGGAGACATGCTCGCCACACTCGAGAGCACTGTTGCAGAGGCCGAGGCCCGTGCACCTGCGGTCTTCTTCCTCGATGAGCTGGACGGGTTCAGCACGCGTGAGGCCTCGAATGTCGGCAGAAACAAGGGCTACATGCGGGCCGTCATCACCGGGCTTCTGCGCCAGCTTGACCGGCTGATGGCGACTGAGGGCGTGGTGATCATGGCGGCCACCAACCATCTGCGCGCCGTCGATCCGGCGATCCGTCGTGCCGGGCGTTTTGATGCCACCCTCCTGATCGACCCGCCCGACCGCGCGGGGCTGGCACAGATCCTGCGCCAGCACCTCGATGCGCCTGCCGATCCAGCACTGGACAAGGCCATCGCCCTGGCCACTGAGCGGCTGGTGGGCACGAATGGCGCTGAGGCGGCGGCGCTGGCCCGCGCCGCTCTGGCCCGGCAGCGCGAGAGTCACGGCCCGCTGGCCGAGGCGCTCCGGACTGAGCTCGATGCGCGCCAGCCCGGCCTCACCATGTCCGACCAGCGCCGCGTCGCGTTGCACGAGGCCGGGCATGTCGTGGTGGGGGTGCTCTCGGGCCTGCCCGACCCGAAGGCGCTGCGCCTGACGCCCGAGGGCGGCGATGTGCGCTGGCCCAACGTGCCGATCCACACGCTTGATACGGCCTATGCAGAGCTGCGCATGGTGCTCGCCGGTCGCGCGGCAGAAGAGGTGTTCTTTGGTGCGCCGTCCAGCAGCGCGGGTGTGGGCCCAGAGAGCGACCTTGCCATGGCCACCCGCCTTGTCCTGCGAATCGAAACGGAATGGGGAATGGGCGACGGTGGGCTGACCTGGCTGCCTGGCATGCCGATCACGCTTCAGGGCCTGCCGTGGCTGCGCGCGAAGGTCGACCACCTTCTTACCAACGCGCAGTCCCAGGCCCGCGCCATCATCGCCACCCATCGGCGGGAGGTCGAGGCCCTGGCCGACGCGCTGATGGAGGCGCGCGAAATGAAAGGGGAGGCGTTGCAGGAGTGGGTTGGCACCATCCGCGACAGGGTAAACCCGCCCCGGCAGAACCTCGCGCTGATCCCCGACATTTCCGCGACGGTTGTGCCGTTGGAATAGGGGGGCGGTGCGGCTGACAGGGGCCTTGTCGGGTATTCCGGCGGGGCCCCTGTCAATGCGGTCGCCCGTATTACCATGACAGATGCAATCATGCGCCTGACCGGGTTCCGCCGGGAGCGGGGCCTGGGATGACCGGCGCTGCAAATACATGCCCATAAAAAAGGTCTTCGTCCGGAGGGCCCCAACAGCATCAGCCAACGGCACTGAGTCAGGCACTCCCTGGGTTGCGTTGCAAATGGGGTTCGCGCGCGCGAGGGACAAGGATCTTGGAATGGGACATAGCCCCTCCCTCGCCGGAAACAGGAGAGCGGTATAGGTATTTTCACTATAGTCTAGTAGGTTAGGGAATAGATAACTTCAGGGACCCGGAAATGACCACAGTCGCCTCGACCTTCACCGCTGACGACCAGCGTCTTTCAAACCCTCGGGCAGCGATGGTTCACATGGAGACGTGTTCAAAGCGTGGCTATGCGAGCCAGCGTGCGCATGATCTTCGAAACGGCCCACAGCCCTCGTATGTTGATGTTACCCGCTCTCATCGCAACCGGGTGCTGATTGAACCTCCGCCCGCTCAGGAGATGCGGCGACTGGCTGAGGAGCGCCGCAACCAGCGCAACCCGGTAAGGGCAATGAAGTCCAATGCAGGGATAGCCGTGATCGGGATCATTGGTTTCGGCGTGGAGGCCGCGAAAGCTTTCGCCGGTCTCGGTCATGATCAGCAAGATGCAGCTCTGCTCGAGGCCGGGCACGCCATTGCCGCTGAGGCCAACACCACACTTGAGGGGATGGTCTGGCATGATGACGAGACGAGCGGCCATGGGCACGGATCCTTCTGTGGCTATGACCTTGATGGCACGCCCCTTTCGGAGACGATGAAGCGTGGCATGCTCGCCGCTTTTCAGGATCGTCTGGCAGAGATCATGGCGGTGCATGCTCCGGGTATCGAGCGCGGCCGCCGCAAGAGTGACAGACTTGCTGCGGGTGCCAGCTATGCCGAAACGCTCCACAAGACCGTCCGCGAGCTGCACCAGTCTCTGCCTCTGGAGCTGGACGCACAGCGTCAGGAGCTCGAGGAGGCACGGGCAAGGGTGGCTGAGATGGGCGAACGGGCTGAAAGCGCCAGGGCGAAGGCGGCGGCGGCAGAAGCGCAGATCGAAGCGCTCGAGGCGCGTCTTGCCGCGAATGAGAAGCGCCTGGATGAGCGGACAGAGGAGCTTGGATGGCTCGCCCTGGAAGTTGCCCGCCTGGAAGCCGGGCAGGCGGAAGGATTGCGCCTCGAGGCTGAGCGGGAAGAAGAGCACAACAGGCGCCTGAAGGCTCGCGAGGTGGAGTTGGGTAAGGCTATGGCCGAGATCAATCGCCTTAAGGCCAGCCGTTGCGCAGAGATCCAGCGCCGCTGGGATGCGCGCAGATCCTGTCGTGACCGGGCATCCCGGCTCGACAAGCGTGAAGCTAGCGCTGAAGTGCGGGCGCATCAGGTGGCTTTTCGCTCTGAGGCCCTGCAGCAACAGGCGAAAAATCTCGACCAACGATCCAAGGCTGTTGACGCCGAAATCGTATCGGCCGTGCAGATCGCCGTAAAAGCTACTACAGCTGTAATCAGAGGCGACCTGACGCTGACCGACGGAAAGTGGCAAGGCGGGAAGAATGCCCCCTCCCCCGATCAGATGAAACCGTTCTGGCCCTTGATGCTGCCAGCGCTCAGGCATGTAGCTGTGTGGTGGGCAGGAGTGAAAGGTCGTGTCGATGCGCTGCCCGAGCAAGAGCGCAATGCGTTCTTTGAGAAATTACCAACCGAAGAGCCGGGCGAAGAAGACGACAGGCCGGGTTTCTGAGGCCAGGCCTCCGGCTTCGGTGCGCTAGGTTTCATGAGCACGCTTGATATCCCCGACGTGCAACCAGCATCTGGGTCCGGATTTCGCCATAACCTTGCCGGGTCAGCGTTTCAGGGGGGTATAGGGGAAGCCGGTGACTGTCGCTCAGGCCACGGCCGCCGTGATCTGGCAGGCAGCATCACCCTCGGGCACCTAGCTTGCGATCAGGCTGAAATCCACGCCATTCTCCGGGCCGGTCATTCCTTAGCCCAGCCGCCTCAGGTCACCACTCCGCCCTGAGGCGGGACGCGACCGCGCCCGAACCTGAAGAGCAAATTATCCCTCAACAGGACGCGGACCGTCTAGCATGGCAATCGCCGACATCCATTCCCCGCCTCACCCGAACGTTCGCTTCAGACCGCCGCCCGCAGAAAGATCATCCGGGTGCCAGCATTTCCGATGCGGTCTCTCTTAATCGTCATGCCGTGCCGACGCAGGTCTTCCTCGATCCTGCGCAGCCCGCTGCTGAGTTGTTCAGGCCTGGTGGGCAGTCTGCCCTCGCCTTTCGGTGTGACACGGCGGAGGGCCGCCAGGAGGTGGCTTGCGGTGCCACTCCACTCAGGCGCATCGAGAAGCAACCGACGAAGCGCGCCGCCAAGCGGGTCCTCGTCAAGGATATCCCCGCTCACCGAGAGCTGGTTCTCAGCCAGAAGTGCACGCAGATTGCCGGTATCGGTGAAGGCCGGTGCGCAGGCAAACACCCAGCGCGCAAAATCCGCCATGCGCGGAAGCGATCCGGTGACGCCCGGCAAACGGCACAACCCAGCCACGGCCGCATCCAGAAGCGCCCCGAGGATGCGTGGATGATCTGCCGCAAATGCTGCCTGAATATCTTCTTGTGTCCGCCGGCCCATCCCGTCTATGGGACGCAGTTCGACGCGTAATGCCCGGTCGGCAAGATCAGGGCGGCGGATCAGATCAACAATGCCTGTCAGGATCACCGGGCGGCGCAGCGTGGCCGCGACTTCCTGCTTGCCCACGAGACGCACACGGGCAGAGCCGGTCGACATCCGGCAGAGCGCATCGCTCATGGAGAGCGACAGCGCCGAAGTGTTGTCGAAGGCGAGCACATAGCGCCGTTCCGCGGCTGCGAGTATCGCGGCTTCATTCGGGGGGAGCGCTTTCAACACGGCGGCCCCTGGATCGATAACCCGGCACAGCAGCCCAGCCGCGCTGGATTTTGCGCTGCCCTGCGAGCTGGACAGCGACAGGATCACCTGCGGCGCGTCCGGACGCAGGCAAGCCAGAAGCCAGGCAGTCAGAAGGGTGCGGTCATCGTCATCGACATTGAAGTGCTTACCCAGCAACTTCAGGGTCCCGCCGCGTTCCGGTCGTGGCAGGGGACCCATACCGGCAGGCCGCTGGAAGCAGACCGGTGGATTGTCAGTCACCGACCAGCCGTCCTGCGTGATCGCGACTGCCTCGCCTGTTTCGTCGCCGAGATCCAGCCAGAGCACGCCGTCCCCTTGCGCGACGCGCAGAGCAACGGGCAGCACCCGGCCCTCGTGACGACACCACTGTCCGATCACCTTGATCGCGCTCTTCACATCGCCATCTGCGACCGTAACCTGATCCGCAGACATAAACCGAAACGCCAGCCATCCTTCGAAGTCCGGTGACTCAAGCCGCCAGGTCGCGGAACCGAACCGCGTGGGCACACGAGCGTAGTTCAGCCCGTCATCACCGCGAAAAACATCCGCATCCTCCGCAACAACGAGAAGCTCGCCCACCTCACCCCTCAGAAGCGGCCAGCGTCTGCCGTTCGTGAAGGACGCAGTCGTTTCAGGTTCGGGATCGGCCATCTGAGCGGCCTCAGCGGCCGGTTCCTTGTGGGCGTCGCCTCCCGGTTCCTGCGCATCATCATCCAGCTCGAAATCATCATCGCAAACACAGCCATAGCCGAACGCTGCCTCCAATTCCACATCCAGATTTGCCTGCCAAACGGCCTCAAATGCCTCCCAAGAATCATTGTCTTCCATCATTAAATCTCCAAAAAAAACGTTTCTACGTTTTCATTTTCTATTTTTCTAATTGCATTCTCCCAGATAACCGTTAAAATGCTTCCGCGAGTCTTCATTATATAAGAAGATTCATTTTGGCGCATCGTCCCGCCTGCGTGTTCCGAGGGTTTTCCACAGGAAATGTGCAGGTTTAAGAAAACCTCCGCGCAAGGCCAGGCTGTCACCACTGCTGCACGCTGACGCTCTGACAGCGCGCTGACGCTGAAGCGTCAGCATTAAGCTGCTGTAATAATACAAAGATAAGCCATGCTGACGCTATCAGGCGGAATGAAAGCCGCTTCATGATGTGACGATGGTTCGTTCGATGCCATAGAGGTGAAGCTGCCATGACAGCGACTCTGTTGCACAAATCCCGTGAGGGATTCATCTCGCGAATCCAGTGTGGTAGCTGGAGGGCATGAGCAGACCCATCCCTCCAGCCTACAAGACCAGGAACTGGCCGGCCTATAACGAAGCGCTCAAGCGCCGTGGCTCGCTGACGATCTGGTTTGATCCCGCCATGACTTGGGAGGCTGCGCCGACCGGCAAGCGCGGCCGACAGCCCGACTACAGCGATGCAGCAATCCAGACCTGCCTGACGATGAAGGTGCTGTTCGGCATGGCGCTGAGGCAGACGACCGGGTTCGTCGAAAGCCTGCTGCGGTTGAGTGGGTTAGACTGGGTTGTGCCCAATTTCAGCACGCTCTCACGTCGGCAGAAGACCTTGCAGGTCAACATCCCGTATCGAGGATCAGACGGGCCGCTGCACCTGCTCATAGACAGCACAGGCATCAAGGTCGAGGGCGAAGGTGAATGGAACGCGCGCAAGCACGGTGGCACCAAACGCCGTGTATGGCGTAAGATCCACGTTGGAATTGACGAGAAAACACTCGAGATCCGCGCTGCCGAGTTCACCACCAGCGACATAGGCGACGCGCCCATGCTGCCCGAACTGCTCAATCAGATCCCACCCGATCAGGAGATCGGCAGCGTCACCGCGGATGGCGCTTTCGACACCCGCAAATGCCATGATGCTATCGCCGCCCGCGGTGCTGCCGCCGTCATTCCGCCCCGGAAGAACGCCAGGCCCTGGAAGCCAGACACCCCAGGCGCAATCGCCCGCAATGAAGCCTTGCGTGCGTCAAAGCGCTTCGGCCGAACCATCTGGCGACGATGGAGCGGCTATCATCGCCGAAGCCGCGTCGAGACGAAGATGCACTGTGTCAAACTGTTGGGCCAACGCCTGAGCGCGAGAGACTTTGATCGTCAGGTCGCCGAGTTCCAGGTCCGGGTTGCCGTCCTGAACGGCTTCACCGCGCTCGGCATACCCGTCACGGAAGCTGCAGGGGAATCGCATATGGCGGTGACGAGCTGACAGGCGCGTCTTGCGGCTGACACCGGGATGGATTCTGAGGGTGGACTCATCCTCCTGGAGCCCGTCACCGCCATGCATCTGTTCCTTTCCGCCTTCGAAGACGTCCCCGATCCACGCGCCGAAAACACGCGGCATGACCTTGGCGAGCTGCTTGTCATCGCGTTCATATCGGTGCTTTGCGGCGCAACCTCCTGCGCCGAGATGGCGGCCTTCGGGCGCGCAAAGGAGGGCGTTTTCAGGGGTTTCCTCAAGCTCAAGCACGCGGTGCCGTCGCATGACACCTTCTCGGCCGTGTTCCGGATGATCGATCCGAAGGCGCTCGACGCCGCGTTCGGGCGCGTGTTGGCCGATGTCGCGGCACTCCTTCAGGACGGCGATGTGATTGCCGTTGATGGTAAGGCCCTGCGCGGGGCCCGCGACGTGGGCGAGAGTGCCCGGACGCGGATGATGGTCTCGGCCTATGCGGCGCGGCTGCGCCTGACGCTGGCCAGCGTGCCGGCCGATCGGGGCACGGAACTGGAGGCTGCGATCGAAGCGCTCGGCCTGATCGCGCTCAAGGGAAAAGTCGTGACCGCCGATGCCTTGCACTGCAATCGCCGTACGGTTGCAGCGATCAACGCGGGTGGCGGCGACTGGTGCCTCGCGCTCAAGGCCAACCAGGACTCGCTCCTGTCCGATGCCCGGGCCTGCTTCGGGACGCAGCCAGACGCGCTCCCCAGCGCGGTAAGCGAGGATGACAGCCACGGGCGCGCCGAAACCCGGACGGCGGCTGTCGTATCGAGCAAGTCTCTGGCCGAGCATCATGAATTCCCGGGCCTGAAGGCTTTTGGACGGGTCGAGGCCAGCCGCAAGACGGCCGACGGCACAAGCTCGGAGACGCGGTATTTCGCGCTGTCCTGGGTGCCGACGCCGGAGGTCCTGCTGGCGACCGTACGTGCCCACTGGGCCATCGAGAACAGTCTGCACTGGCAGCTCGACGTGTCGTTCCGCGAAGATGCCGCACGCAACCGAAGGGATAACGGCCCGGGCAACATCGCAATCCTGCGCCGCCGCGCCCTCGATGTCATGCGCAGAGACACGTCGAAGGGTTCTCTCTCCATCAAGCTCAAGCGAGCAGGCTGGGACGACGACTTCCTACGCAACGTTCTCAATGGCTTAGCGGCCGCATGAGCCATATGCGATTGCCCTGACGGAAGCTGTGGGATGACTCTGTCCAGGACAAGGGGAAACTCGACCATCAGCTGATTTGTGCAACAGAGTCCATAATCTTCATCGAAGATCAGGGCTGACTTTATGTCATCGATCCCTGTTACTGCCGGAGCTGGTGCGGCTGAAGTGCCCCTGTTCTTGAACGGCGTAAGAAGTTTAAGCGTGTCGTCATCTTTTGCTTTGGAAATAATTGCCCTTGCAATGGTGCTTTTGCCAAGCCCGTTGGGGCCATACTTTATGTTGAGGTTTCCCTTTGTGATTTGCAGATCTGCACGATCAATAGAATTGCAGTTTTCAACGATCACGTTGTAGGTCATCACGCCACCTTATTCTTCTTCTTCTTAAGTCCGGCACTCTAGTGTTCCGAATCTGACACTTGCTACCTGTTTCCCCTGATTTCATCCAGCGCG
>Ga0334899_1002726_pt1 | contig 13518 bp, 12 predicted proteins | sample GraSluR3_MG_FD_207219 | JGI IMG/M metagenome (GOLD analysis project Ga0334899, IMG submission 207219) | Sludge microbial communities from methane-producing bioreactor in Wageningen University, Netherlands - Granular Sludge_8_08-R3 | ecosystem: Engineered > Bioreactor > Anaerobic > Unclassified ... | reverse complement strand
CGGACGCGCAGTTCCTGGGTCATCCGCTCACGTAATGTTTTTTTTCATTGTAATTAAATTTTAAGTGTATAAAGAGCAACGGGAAAATGACCATCAGGGTTACCGCCAGAGGCGGTTTCGTTCAACAATGCTGTATAAATAATTATAAACATATTCATACAGCTGTCCGTTGTGCTTCATGCTCAGAAGACGCAGTAGCAAAAGGAATTGACATTTAAAATGAGTATATTTGTGCTTAATTAATTTGATTTAATGAGAATAACTGAAAGAAAATATTTCGACACATATATGGATTTAATTGGAAATGAAATTTCTAAATTGATTAAGGATTTTGATTTTTCGGAAAATCGTGGCGGATTTGAATATTTGACAAAATCTTCAGCTGTTTATTCATCAAATATTGAAGGAAATAGTATCGATTTGAATTCTTACATGAATTATGAAATGAACAAGGACAAGTTCAAGGTAGGAAAAGAAATTGAAGAAATAGAGGATTTAATTGAAGCATATGGATTTGCACAGAACAATAAGCTGAATGAGGAAAATCTATTGAATTGTCATAAAACATTTTCAGACACTTTGTTAATAAGAAGCAAAAGAGGAAAATATAGAATCGATCAGGTTGGAGTTTTTGGGAAATATGGATTAGCATATATGGCTGTTGAACCAGAATTTGTAGAGAAAGAAATGAAAGTGTTTTTCCAAGACATAAATGAATTAACCTTCTCTGATCTTAACGAAATAGAAGTTTTTTATTATGCTTCATTGATTCATTTACGATTTGCACATATACACCCATTTAGGGACGGAAATGGTAGAGCTGCAAGATTAATTGAGAAATGGTTTGTTGCGGAGAAATTAGGACGGGATTTTTGGAAAATGCCATCGGAAGAATTTTATAAGAAGAACCAAGCTAAATATTATGAGACAATTAATCCTGGGGTCAATTTTTATGAATTGAATTATGACAAATGTATCGGATTTTTGGAAATGTTACCGAAATGTCTGAAATAAAGCACGAAAGCACAACATTTTAGGAATTAAGGCACAGTTGAGCCCGGGAAAAAGGCAGTAGGTTGATTTACCTGCTGCCTTTTTCTGAGGTAGCTGTGCTCAAAAGCACTGAAAGCGGACAACACATGGCAGCAATAAAATAGTAATTGCAGGAATCTGATTCATATCCATGTTTATTGACTATTGAAAGAGCAGCCTGAAATTATTTTTTGTTCATTTGGAATCATTCCAAATAGTTGAAAAACATGTTTTCACCTGCATGGTGTTTTTACTTTTTCCCTACTTTTAAACAAATTTTTTGAATGAAACTACTCACAATTATACTTGTAACATTGCTGTTGCTCTCCACGTGCACATACACAGCCAAAGCAGACCGGGTTTTTGAGGGATACATTATCACGGTTTTAACTGACAATAAAGAACAAATACGATTAAGGCTTGAAGGTATGGATAAAGTTGAGTTGCCGGATAACAGCAGGAAGCAGGATTTGTATATCGGGAATATGGTAAGGTTGTGTGAACTAGATAATTCGGTATAATAATCCGAGGTATTAGGCAAAAAATGATATTATGGAAATACATTTACAATGGGAACTTATAACAATGCTAGCACTAATATTAATAAAAACCGTACTATATGGGACATCAATTAAAACTTGACATTTACTGCTTTTCAATTAGAGTAAGAAGAGAAAGAGATGCTGAACATAGAATTTTCGGTGATTTTTTCAGAGAAAACTATTCGAGAGATGACGAAAATCCACTTCAAATCAACAAAGAAGTGCTGATAAAACGATTCATTGGAGGATTTATAGATTCTTTTCATGAACAATTTGTTTTGAACCGAGAAGAAACAAAAGGAATTGCTACGGGTTTTTTAAAATCTTATCCTTCAAAAAATATTATTGACGGGCTAATTAATGGTGGACTAACCGGAATTGACCAAGACGTTTATGACAGGAAAAATTCGATTCAGAGAGAAGATATTATTGAGAAAGATAAAATTACAGCTCTCCCTTATTATTTTAAAATATGGACACCATTCGACGGAACAGTTGGAGTTTTAATGATACAAAGTTATACTAACATGGGAGTTAATACGCTCATATTTCAGCAACTTGCAAAATATTTTGTCGACAAAAACCATACAATTGAGAAGTACAAATACGTCCCTGAAGATTATAAAGAGAGATTCATAAAGAAAAGTGTCATATATAAAGTTTCACTTATTAAACAAGGACTTAGCAATAAGGCTAGAGAAAATTTAAACCCTGTCTTTACAGAAAAAGAAAATCTGAAAGTAAGAATTGAAATAACCGGATTTGAGGAAACTCCCGAAAGATTCTGGAAATTGTTCAGAAAGAAAAAGATAATTAATTCTGACTTGACAGCCCTTGAAATGGAAGATGATGATGATTTCGAAACAATTGCAACATATAAAGATGAGTTTGGGCATCAATCAAGTGTAAGGATATCTAAGGATAAAAATATTTTACCAACTTATTTTTTAGATAATTCATTAAAAAAAGAAGGTGTTGAGTATCCCGACTATAATTTGATAAGGAAGCATACAAATTCCATTCTAAAAAAAGTAAAAAAAGAAATTGGTTATACCCCAGAAGATGTGGACTAAAATAAAAATATTTGAAATTAGGAAAGATGCACTAGAATCGCTCCGAAAAGATTACAATGGAAGAATTGTAAAAAATAAGCGAATTGTTTTTTCTTATTATTATATGTTCCCTTTTATAATATCAATAACTTTTCTTTCTATTGGTGTTTCTATCAACTCAGATATTGCAAACTATTTTATTACAGGCATAAGTATCTTTGCCGGTCTATTTTTCAATTTACTATTAGTTGTAGCTGATAAGCTTAATGTTCGGAAAAGGCTTTTAGATTCTGATTCAAACGAAGAAACAAAAAATTACGTAATACGATATCGACACTTTTCAGAACAATTGATTTCACAAATATCATACGGGATAGTAATTTCAATTGGTTTAATTATTCTAATGTTTTTTACACATTTCAAATCATTACTACCACAAACAGATATGTGCTATGTTAAAATTATTAATAAAATTTTGGAGTATACTTTAAATGGTCTTATTTTTTTTAATGGCACACAGTTTATAATCATGCTTTTTGTGATACTTAGCAGCATGTATGTTATGCTTTTAGACGATTTAAAAATAAAAAATAAATAAAATACAGCGTGTATAATTAATCGAGGTATTCGAGCTGATAATCAATGATATTGTTCAGTACTAACCTCTGTGCTTTTCGACAAGAAAGTATTCCACATTCCGCTCCTAATTTAATTGCGGGCTGTTACAAGCAAGCTGAAAAAAATACAACGATAGAATGACAATGAAAATTTTTCTGCATAAAGAAAAAGATAAAGCCAGCACACAAAAGCAAGAATGTGGCTTCCCTTCCCTGCAACCTTCCCTTCGCAGCCACACACATGCTTTTTTTGCCGACCCACATCCGGATTCTGAACAGAATTTGGTACTTTAGATGACTTTTAAATTTTAATAATTGGAGAATAAAAAAAGAATATGACATTAGAGACGCACGGACAAATGGTTTCATTTATTTGGGACATTTGTAATTTATTGAGAGGCCCTTATAAAAGGAATGAATACAGGAGAGTAATTCTTCCGTTAACTGTTTTAAAACGTTTTGACAGCATTTTAGTTCCAACGAAAGAAAAAGCGATTGAAGAGTATCATAAACATAAGGGAAAATCAGAGAACATCATTTATCCCAAAATGAAAGATGTTACCGGAGTTCCTTTTTACAATATTTCAAAACTGGATTTTTCAAAACTTCTTGATGATGCAAATCAAATTGCACCTAACCTGAATGGATACATCAACGGATTTTCTCAAAACATACGAGAGATTTTTGAGCGTTTTGAATTTGCCGATGAAATTCGAAAAATGGCTGATAAGAATTTACTTTATGAAGTGATTAAGAAATTCAATAATGTTGATTTATCCCCTGAGAAGATTGATAACCTGCAAATGGGTTACATTTTTGAAGAACTTATCAGAATTGGCGCAGAACAATCGAATGAGGAAGCCGGACACCATTACACCCCAAGAGAAGTAATTCAATTAATGGTTAACTTATTGCTTTCACCCGAAGAAGATTTAGCACAGGATTACAAAGTAAAAACCATTTACGACCCGGCATGTGGTACAGGAGGAATGCTTTCAGAAGCTGAGAAATATATTAAGTCCTTAAACAGTAACATTCATGTTTATTTGTCGGGCCAGGACTATAATGATGAAGCGTGGGCAACCTGTAAAGCCGACATGCTCATTAAAGGTGAAGAGGCAGATAATGTAAGGCTTGACAATACTTTTACGCATGACCGATTTAAAGGCGATACATTCGATTATATGTTAGCCAATCCACCCTTTGGTGTTTCATGGAAACAGGAAGAAAAATACATTAAAGATGAAGCTGATAGCTTGGGTTACAATGGCCGTTTTGGTGCCGGATTGCCACGGGTAAATGATGGAGCTTTACTTTTCCTGCAACATATGATTTCCAAAATGCGCAACCCAAAAGAAGATGGTAGTCGTATTGGCATTGTTTTTAATGGCTCGCCACTTTTTACAGGCGATGCTGGAAGTGGTGAATCAAATATCCGACAATGGATTATTGAAAATGACTGGCTTGAGGCAGTTATAGCTTTACCAGACCAACTTTTTTATAATACAGGTATTTCAACTTATGTTTGGATTGTTACCAATAGGAAAGAGAAGAAAAGAAAAGGTAAAATCCAACTTATTGATGCGAGACAATATTACATTCCAATGCGAAAAAGTCTTGGCCAAAAACGGCATCAGATTGGGGATGGTAAAGAAGGAAAGCCTGACCAAATCGGTGAAATAACCAGGATTTATGACAACTTCAAACATGACGAGACCAGAAAATTCATAATCGACAAAGTTGAAAAGGAACTGATTGTAAGCAAGGTTTTTGACAACGAGGATTTTGGTTATCATAAAATTACCGTTGACAGACCATTGCGTTTAAACTTTGTCGCAAATGATGAACGAATTGCGATGCTTGAATTTCAAAATGGTTTTGTAAATCTTGCTACCAGTAAAAAGAAAAATGAAAATATACGTCAAAAAGAAATTGAAGCAGGCAAAGAAAGACAGGAACAAATCAGGAATCTTTTAAAACAGCTTGGGGAAACAACCAATGAAAAGCTTTACAAAGACCGAAAAGCTTTTTTGACTGATTTAAAAAAGCTGGACAAAGAAAACAATGTAAAACTTGATTCTACAGAATTAAAAGCGATTTTGGCTGCATTGGGCGAACAGGATGAAACTGCTGAAATTTGCCGTAATAGCAAAGGAGAACCTGAACCCGATTCAGATTTACGTGATACTGAAATTATCCCGCTAAAAGACGATATTGAAGAATACTTTAAGCGTGAAGTGTTGCCACATGTACCGGATGCCTGGATAGACTACAGCAAAACCAAAGTGGGGTATGAAATACCTTTAAACCGGCATTTCTACAAATATGAACCGCCCCGGGAATTGGAAGTTATTTCACATGAAATGAAAGCCCTTGAAGCTGATATTTTGGATATGCTAAAGCAGGTTACAAACGGAAAAGACATTGCATGATGAAATATCAGAAATACGATAAATATAAAATTAGCAACAATCCATGGTTTTCTGAATTGCCTGAAAATTGGGATGTTTCTAGAATTAAATTCAATTCAATATTATTTGGCAGAATAGGCTACAGAGGCTATTCAACTGATGATTTGGTTGACGAAAAAGAAGGTGCTATAACTTTAAGCCCAAGTAATATGATTAATGGAAAGCTTGATTTTTCAAAATGCACTTATTTGAGTTGGGATAAATATAATGAATCACCAGAAATAAAGATGAGAGACCATGATGTTGTAATGGTAAAAACGGGTTCAACTATTGGAAAAGTCTCATTCGCAGAAAAAATAGAATATCCAACAACAATAAATCCACAGCTTGTTTTATATAAAAAGATTAAGTGCAATCCGAAGTTCTTATTTTATTATCTTTTTAGTAAAAATGCACAAGACAGAATTCCGCTATATAATTCAGGAAGTACAATACCAACAATGAAACAAGAAGATATTGGTCGTTTCTATTTACCAATGCCTTCCATGAATGAACAAAACTCAATAGTAGAATTCTTAGACCGCGAAACCACGCACATAGACACACTTATTGATAAAAAGCAAAAACTAATTGAACTACTCAAAGAAAAACGTATTGCTTTAATCACTCAAACTGTTACAAAAGGTTTAAATCCTGATGTAAAAATGAAAGATAGCGGGATTGAGTGGATTGGAAAGATACCTAATGAATGGAATGTGAATCGGCTAAAGTTTTTAATAACAAAATCTTTGCAATATGGCGCAAATGAAGCTGCAGAATTAGATGATGTAGAGTTGCCTCGATATATTAGAATTACAGATATTAAAGAAAATGGAAGCCTAAGAGATGATACTTTTCGTTCATTACCAAAAGAGGTGGCACAACCATACTTACTAGAATATGGAGATTTATTGTTTGCTAGAAGTGGAGCAACTGTTGGTAAAACTTTTTTATATAGTGAAAGTTGGGGTGATGCAGCTTATGCAGGCTATTTAATTAGGGCAAAGTTAAATCTTTTAAAAGTAATCCCTGAGTTTATAAATTACTACACTAAATCAAAGGGTTATACTAGTTGGATTGATTCAATGATAATTCAAGCAACTATTCAAAATGTTAGTGCGGAGAAATATGCTTCATTATTTTTCCCAATCCCCGATATTAAGGAACAAAAACATATTGTTGATTTTCTTAATCATGAAACAAAAAAAATAGATGGTCTAATTGATAAAATTGAGAAAGCCATTAATAAACACCAAGAATATCGAATAGCTCTAATCTCGGCAGCAGTAACGGGCAAAATAAAAGTAACATAGGATTAAGCATTAAATATGATAGTAGATTCATTTGAAAAATATCTTAGTATTATAAGAAATGAGATTGATGTAAAACGTCCCATTTTTCGTGGTCAATCCAAACGCATTCAGGATGGTTATCAACTCATTCCTTCCATTGGCAGATATCAGAATTTAAAGGAAAAAAGTTCCGTTGAATTGGATGAACTGGAACATCATTGTTTAGAAACCTTTTCTAATCATGTACTGCCCCATGTAAATCATTTACCACAAAATGAATGGGAGTTATTGGCACTTGCCCAGCATCATGGTTTACCAACCCGTTTTATGGATTGGACAACCAATCCGCTTGTAGCTCTTTATTTTGCTACTCGTTCAAGCAAAACAGATAAAAATGGAAATCCTTTGGACAGCGCTGTTTATGTTCTTACAGGTAAAGCGGTCAGATATAATGATATGCTGAGAAAGGAACAAAAGGAAGATGTTGAAGAAGATAAAATTGAAAAAGATACAAAAGACCCATACAGTGAATTTGGGGTAGATGATGATAATGAAAATAATGAAGAGGTTTTAAGCGAAACGGGTGTTCCAATAATGGAAGAAACGAAAGAGAAAGAAAAAGAAAAGAAATCTACCCAATCAAAATCATCACCTTTCGATATCGCGTTTAATGTGATTTATGACCCGCCACACGTTTCACCAAGAATTAGAGCACAAGATGGTGTGCTATTAGCATGTTACAGACCTTTACAAGAAATTGAAGACGCAAATTATATTGAAATATTAATAAAGCATGAGGCGCATGATGAAATCAGGAAGCGTTTAGACCAGTATGGTGTATTTGACAAACAATTGTTCCCCGATTTAGATGGTATGGCAAAATGGCTAAAATACAGGGTGTTTGAAATTGAAGGGGCAATTTAAAGGAATGAATTATGAGCAGACAAACAACTGAACAAGTATTTGAGAGTTATATTGAAGAAACCTTACTTCAAAAATCAGGATGGCTTCAAGGTACAAATAGTGAATGGAATAAAAAGCATGCCATTTTTCCTGCTCGTATTATTGATTTCATTAAAACTTCACAGCCCAAGTTATACGAGCAAATGGTGAAACTACACGGCTCGGAATTAGATGAGAAAATAATTGCAACACTCATAAAAGAACTGAATTTAAAAGGTACTTTGCATATATTACGCCATGGTTTTAAGTTTTATGGAAAAACCTTTGATATGGCTTTTTTCAAGCCTGCACATAGTTTAAATCCTGAGGTAGTTGAATTATATAATAAAAATCAACTGAATGTAACCAGACAGGTTCCATGCCATCCTTCCGACAATAGCACCATTGATTTACTTTTCAGCATTAATGGTTTGCCAGTTGCCACTTGCGAATTAAAAAATCCTGTTACAGGCCAAAGTTGGCGACACGCTGTTAAACAATATAAAACTGATAGAGATTGGCGGGCACCTTTATTCCAGTTCAAAAAACGAGCAGTTGTCCATTTTGCTGTGGACCCAGATGAAGTGTATATGTCAACCCGTTTAAATGGGGATAAAACTTTCTTTTTACCATTTAATCGAGGTGATAAACCGGGAGAGATTCAATGTGGTGCAGGAAACCCCCAACATCCATCCGGTTATAGAACTGGCTACTTTTGGGAAGAAACATTACAGAAAGACCGCTTTTTAGACATTATCGGCCATTACATGTTCATCGAAACAAAAGAAGAAAAAGTAGATGACGGACGTGGCGGTAAAAAGATGATAGTTAAAGAAACCATGATTTTCCCACGCTATCATCAATTAGATTCAGTAAGTAGTTTGGTTGAAACCGCACAAAATGATAAAGTAGGCAATAATTATCTAATTCAACATTCTGCAGGCAGTGGAAAAACAAACAGTATTTCTTGGTTATCGCACCGTTTGGCAAGTTTGCATACAGTAGATGACGAAAAAATATTTGATTGCGTGGTTGTAATTACTGACCGCAAAGTTCTGGATAAACAATTGCAGGATGCCATTTACCAGATTGAACATGCACAAGGCGTTGTAAAACCAATAGATTCAGATTCCAAACAATTAGCAGAAGCCCTTGTTGACGGAACAAAAATTGTAATTACCACATTACAAAAATTTCCATTTGTGTTAAAAGGCTTGCTTCGTATTGCAGGTGCAGATAATCTGGAAAATGCAAAAGAAGAACATATTGAACAGGCTACTGCATGGCAAGAAGAAATTGCCAAAAGAAACTATGCAATAATTGTTGATGAAGCCCACTCAAGTCAAACAGGCGAAACAGCAAGAGAATTAAAAGAAATACTTGGTGCCGGAACCGAAAATGAAAACGATGATTCAGACACTGATTGGGAAGACAGGTTAAACCAAATTATGGAATCCCGAGGCAGGCAAAAGAACATAAGCTTTTTTGCTTTTACTGCTACACCAAAAGGGAAAACATTAGAACTGTTCGGTAAAGACGGAAAAGCTTTTCATATATATTCAATGCGACAGGCCATTGAAGAAGGTTTTATTTTGGATGTATTAAAAAACTATACCACCTATAAAACTTTCTACAAATTAGTAAAGAAGGTATCAGACGACCCTGAATATTCTAAAAAGAAGGCGGTAAAAGCATTTGCAAAATTTATGAGCTTGCATCCAGTAAATGTTGAACAGCGGACAGAAATAATGGTTGAGCATTTCCGCAGTCAGGTCGCTCATCGCTTAAATGGTCAGGCAAAAGCTATGCTTGTTACCAGTTCGCGGCTTCACGCTATTAAATATATGTTGGCTTTTAAAAGATACATTGAACGAAATCACTATTTAGATATCAGACCAATGGTTGCATTTAGTGGTTCATTAACCAATCCTGATGATGGTATTGAATACACAGAACCAAAAATGAATATCGACCCTGTAACAGGAAAACAAATAAGCGAATCTCAATTACCTGAGAAATTTGACACAAACGATTTTAATGTACTTTTGGTTGCCAATAAATACCAAACAGGATTCGACCAACCTCTACTGCATACTATGTATGTTGATAAGCGATTAGATGGTGTACAAGCAGTTCAAACATTGTCCCGTTTAAACAGATTTTATCCTGGGAAGGAAACGCCTTTTGTTTTGGATTTTGTCAATAAACATGATGACATTTACAAAGCTTTTAAACCCTATTACGATTCTACTATACTTTCAGAAAAGTCAGACCCGGCATTATTAGAAGAAATAAAATTTGAACTGGATGCTTTTCAGGTTTACCATTGGTCTGAAGTTGAAGCATTTGCCCAAATCTTTTATAAATCGATTGACAAACAAACACAAGCAGACCATGCTAGGTTGAACAATCACATACAACCAGCAAAAGACCGTTATAAAGCACTTGATGAAGAAAAACGAAAGCTTTTTAAAGATAAAATCACGGCTTATGTTCGCTTGTATTCATTTATAAGTCAAATCTTACCTTTCTCTGATTCTGAACTTGAAAAACTATACAGCTTTGGAAGGTATTTAACCCCAAATTTACCAAACGATAAGGAAATTGAAATTATAAAACCAGAAGATGAAATATCACTGCAATTCTATCGAACTGAACGTGTAATGTCAGGGTCAATAGTTATGGAAGATGGCGAGTTATATACTGTAAAAAGTCCAACAGATGTTGGCACTGGAAAAGCAAAGGATGAAAAGAAACCATTGTCAGAAATCATTGAAGTATTAAATGACCGTTTTGGAACAAATTTTACAGAGGAAGACAGACTATTCTTTGAACAGATAAAAGAAAAAGCTGTAAATAATGAATCGATAATACAAACTGCATCAGCAAATCCTCTTGACAAATTTGAATTAGGCATAAAGAAAATGATTGAAACCTTAATGATTCAGCGAATGGCAGACAATGACGAGATTGTTACAAAATACATGGACGACAAGGAATTTCAAGAAGCCGTTTTTCCAATATTAGCGAAAGAAATTTATGAAAAAATCACAGTTGTGAACGAGGAAAATGAATAAAATAAGCTTTTAGAGAGAAAAGTGAAAGTTATACTAATTTAAATTAGCGTTGATATTTGTATCCCTTCTACCAAGTAGGTCTTGAAAAGATTTTCATGATATTATACTTTTGCTTATTATGGGAAAGTTTGTTTTCTGTTCCCGGTTAAGATTTTTGCCAGTTCTGGGGTAAAAGTTCATCCAGCTTTTTGGCTTTGTGGGTTGGTATCCTTTCCAGCACATCTCTCAGCCATTCAAAGGGATTTATATTATTCCTTTTGCATGTCCCAAAAAATGAATAAAACATGGCTGCCCTTTGGGCCCCCTCATGTGACCCGGCGAACAGGTAATTTTTTCGACCGAGCGCATTGGGCCTGATGGCATTTTCCACCAGGTTATTGTCAATCTCCAAATGCCCGTCATAAAGATAAGCCAGCAGGTTATCCCACCTGGGGATGGTATATTGCAACGCTTCCCCCATGGGGCTTTTGGGCAGAGTGTGCTTAAACTCCTCTGCCATCCATTTACCCAAGTCGTTTAATATAGGTAATGCATGCTCAAGACGGATGGCCTTGCGTTCATCCGGGCAATGGCCGACATTCCTGGAAAAACGCTCAATCCTGTACATCTTTTGTATTTCCGTTAATACATATTCTGACGCTTCGCGGTTATAATCCTGCGCTTTTTCAAAATACCTGCGTGCATGCGCCCAGCAATTCACCAGGGTTATTTCTTTTTTCTTCCCGAACCAATCATAAACATTGTAGCCATCGCTCTGAAGGTATCCCCTGAAACCTTCGAGCATTTCTTTGGGCCCCGCCCGTCCGCGGCCTTTGCGGTAATCGTAAAGCACTGCATTTTGTATCGGCGAGTTATAGACCCAATAATACCCCTGGTGGCATTTCCCTTTTACATCTTTGTCCAGCACCCGGATTGGGGTTTCATCCACCTGCAGGTAACCCTGCCCGAGCACCAGTTGTTTTTGTTTTTCAAACAAGGGCTGGAGCAAACCGGATATGGAATCCTGCCAGCCATTGATAGTATTGGCCGGTATCCGCACATTTTCCCTTGCAAACCTTTGTACCTGGCGGTAGATTGGAAGGTGGTCAACATATTTGTCGACCATTATCTGTGCCAGTAAGCCCGGACCTGCAATGCCTTTTTCAATGGGAAACACCGGTAGCCGGGCTATTAAGCCTGCATGTGTTAATGTTTCTTCATCTTCGGGTTTTATGTATTTGGGCCGGATGTATCGTTTGATAAAAAGTTTTGCCGGAATAAGTTCCAGCTGGTCAGTAACTTCCCTGCCGATGCACTTCATGCCGGTGGTGTCTTCTTCGGGTTCAAGGACAATTTCTTCTACCGGCAGGTGGTCGGGTAAAGGTATGCGTCCGGGATGGTTTTTACGGGCCTTCTTTTCGCGCGTATATGTTATTGTTTCTTTTTCCTGCTCTTCTGCCGGCTTTTCTTCTACCTCGAAAGGCAAAGACATCTGCCCGTGGATTTCATTGGAAACGAAACGTTCGCGTTTGGCTCCAAAAATCAGGCGGTTGAGCTGGTCGAGGCGGAACTGCAGATATTGGTTTTCTGACTTAAGGTGCTGGTTTTTTACTTCAAGCTTTGAGTTATCGGATTCAAGCTTTTTGCCTGCTTCCAGAAGCTGTTCGTAACTCATATTTTCCAGTGCCTTTGTCATACGCCAAAGATACTGTAAACACAGGCCTTCCAGAAGAAAAAACAAGAAGAGTTATCAACGGTTTTTCTGGATAAAAAGGGGGCTAAAAATTTGGCTGGTAACGTTTTCTTTTCTGAATATTTTCAATGCTCAACCCATCAATAATCATTACCAGTTTGGCATAATCCAGCACAATACTTCCGGCCGAAGAATCGTACCGGGGCAGTTCAAAAGTGCCTTTCTCCAGACGCTTGTAATACAAAATAAAACCGGCTCCCTGCCAGTGCAGCAATTTGATTTTATCGCGGCGTTTATTGATAAAAATAAACACATCGCCGTTGCAGGGATTCCGGCCAAGGGTATTTTGCACCAGGCCGCTCAGACCATCGAAGCTTTTTCTCATATCGGTTGGCTGGCTGTACAAATGGAAACGGTTTTCGGACGACAGGGCAAACATGGGCTAAAAGTTTATCAGGCTTTTCAACTGACCGATATCAATCCCAACCGGGCAACTCAGTTGGACTCCATTGGGAAATGAAACTTCTATCCGGCCATATTCTCCATCCGAAACGTTTGCCGTTCTGTCACCAGATACTTTCACCGGGATAAATGCATCGGTAACTTCGTTGTTGCGTCCAGCCGAAAGTCCATTTTCCTTTTTGTACTTTCTGTACCAGTAGCTGAATGTTTTTACCGACAGATTTTCGCGGGAACAAAACTTAACCTGGGATAACCCGCTTTCCTGCCATAATTCTATGGCCAGGTACATTTCCTCTTTGCTGTATTTCTGATTTTTTCGCATAGCGCGAAGTTAAATGCCCTGGAGTCATCTAACAAGACGGGGTTGGTAGAAGGGATAC
>Ga0334899_1002720_pt1 | contig 13556 bp, 5 predicted proteins | sample GraSluR3_MG_FD_207219 | JGI IMG/M metagenome (GOLD analysis project Ga0334899, IMG submission 207219) | Sludge microbial communities from methane-producing bioreactor in Wageningen University, Netherlands - Granular Sludge_8_08-R3 | ecosystem: Engineered > Bioreactor > Anaerobic > Unclassified ... | reverse complement strand
CGGCATATTTCTCTTTCACCTCAGTCAGCTCACTGATTACCACTTCCCTCATCTTCTTGGGGGACTTCAACAGGCTTTGGAGTTCCTTGGTCCGTTTGGACACCTCTTTATACTCGTCTTCAATCTTTTTTCGTTCCAGGGCTGCGAGTCGGCGCAGGGGCATATCCAGAATCGCATTTGCCTGGACTTCATCAAGATCGAATTTCCGCATCAGGTTTGTGCGGGCTGTTTCCACCCGTTGTGACCGGCGGATCGTTTCTATAACTTCGTCCAGGTTTTCGAGAGCAACCAGGTAAGCGCTTAGAATATGCAGGCGTTCCTTTGCTTTTCGGAGTTCATACTCACTCCGGCGCTTGACCACCTCCAACCTATGGTCAACAAACACTTTCAGGGCTTGCTTCAAGGTGAGCTTATGCGGTTCTCCTTTGACAAGCGCCAGCATATTGATTCCAAAAGTCCCCATCATGGTGGTCCGCTTATACAGGGTTTTGAGGACCGCGTCCGGATTGGCAGATTTAGCAAGTTCAACCACAATCCGCATCCCCTGCCGGTCCGATTCGTCCCGCAGGTCACTGACCCCATCCAGTGTCCCATCCCGCACAAATTCTGCAATCTTTTCTATCAAGGAGGCCTTATTGGTCATATAAGGCAGTTCGGTCACGATCAGGCGCTTGCGCCCGCGGTTCATTTCTTCCAGCCGGACCCGGGCACGCATCCTGACCCGTCCTTTCCCGCTGCCATAAGCCTGGGCAAGGGTTTCCGTCCGGTCATCCGTGATGATCAGACCACCGGTCGGAAAATCAGGACCCTTGATGTGTTTCATCAGGTCCTCAACGCCGATATCATCGATCTTCGCCCAGTTTTCCAGCATCATCACCAGGGCATCAACAACCTCCCCCAGATTGTGGGGCGGGATATTGGTGGCCATCGCCACTGCAATGCCAGAGGCGCCATTGACCAGAAGGTTGGGGATCACGGAAGGAAGGACTTCCGGCTCTTCCAAAGAGCCGTCAAAGTTCTCCGCAAAATCAACCGTGTCCATATTTAATTGCCGGATGATGTCCATCGAGATATCTGTCAGGCGGGCTTCAGTGTAACGCATGGCGGCTGGCGGGTCCCCGTCCACACTTCCGAAATTCCCCTGGCCCTCGACCAGCATATAACGCTGTGAAAAGTCCTGAGCAAGGCGGGCCATGGTTTCATATACGGCCATGTCACCGTGAGGATGGTACTTTCCCAGCACCTCCCCCACGATCCTGGCGGATTTCTTGTAGGAGGAATCAGGTCGCAATCCCATATCGTACATGGCATAAAGGATTCTGCGTTGGACAGGTTTGAGGCCGTCCCTTGCATCGGGCAGTGCCCGGGCGACGATGACACTCATGGCATAATCCAAATAGGATTGCTGCATTTCTTCATTGATATTGATGGGGCGAATAATTCCTGTTTCCATAGCTGCTCCTCCTGCCAATTTTCATTTACCTAACTGACAGGTCTAAATAATCAATAAACGAACATATGTTTCATTATATCATGAAAATCCCGAGGGTATTCCTCGGGATTTGATTATATACGATATTTAAAGGTCACATTGGGTATTATTCGATGATCTCCAGTTCTTCTTCATCAAGATCATCATCAACTTCTTCCACTTCGTCGAGTTCTTCAAGAATATCCTCATCAAGCTCGTCAATTTCATCATCATCAATCAGGTCGAGCTCATCAACTTCATCATCAAAGAGGTCAAGCATTCGCCCTTCCAAATCCGCACCGGAGGGGGTTTCGCCCGGAGTCTCACTTGAGAATTGGCCCGGCTCAAAGCCAGTGCCGGCAGGGATCAGTTTCCCGATCATAATGTTCTCTTTGAGACCGAAAAGCGGATCTTCACGGGAGGCAACAGCAGCAGCGGAAAGGATCTTGATTGTGTGCTGGAACGATGAGGCAGACAGGAAGGAATCCGTCTCGAGCGCCGCTTTGGTGATACCCAGCAGAATTTCGATATAACGGGCAGGTTTCTTTCCTTCCGCGACAAGCTCTTCGTTGACCCGGCGAATCTCCAAACGATTGACCAGATCCTGAGGCAGGTAATCCGAATCACCGGGACGGATGATCTGAACTTTGCCCAGCATTTTATGGATGATCACTTCAAAGTGTTTATCATTGATATTTTGACCCTGCGTGCGGTAGACCTGCTGAATTTCCTTGAGAAGATACTGCTGGCAGGCATCTCGGCCTTTGATCCGCAGAATGGTATGGGGATTCAGGGAACCTTCAGTCAGGGACTGACCGGCTTCAATCTTCTCGCCATCCTTAATGATCACCCTGGAGGTTGTGGGGATGTCGTATTCCTCTGATTCTTTAACTTCATAGGAAACGATCACCTTACCGTCTTCAATCCGGACCCGGCCGCTATGTTGCGCTTTGATAAGGGCTTCTTTTTGGGTCGCCAGGGTGTCCCCATTTTGGACCTCATCCTCGTCCTTAACTTCGATCTTCCAGTCCTTTGGAATCTCATACTCGTCTGAGACCATCTCGCTATGGTCAACCCTGACAATGCGCTGATCGGTATACTTCTCAGAATGGATGATGTGGGCGGTCCCGGCAATCCTGGAAATGATCGCCTCACCTTTCGGCGCTTTGCGGGCCTCAAAAAGCTCTTCAACCCGAGGGAGACCGGTTGTGATGTCGCCGCCAGCGGCCACACCACCGGTGTGGAAGGTGCGGAGCGTGAGCTGTGTACCGGGTTCACCAATGGATTGGGCTGCAATAATCCCAACAGTCGAACCCAATTTCACCATGTCCCCACGGCCAAGATCAACGCCGTAACAATTGGCGCAGATGCCATGGACCATCTCACATGTCAGGGGAGAGCGAACTTTCACTTTCTCTACTTTGGCATTGAGAATCTTCTTAACATTCTCATGAGTCAGCAGCGCATTGCTTTCTAAGAGGATCTCACCGGTTTTCGGGTCAACAACCCTTTCTGCCAGCATCCGCCCATACAGACGCTCGGAGAATGTCTGACCCGCGATATCGTCATCCGCATGGAGCAAGATACCGTTTGTGGAACCGCAGTCCTCATCATTTACAATAATGTCCTGAGCTACATCCACCAGACGCCGGGTCAGATAGCCAGCATCAGCCGTTCGGAGGGCTGTATCTGCCAGACCCTTGCGGGCGCCGTGTGTGGAAATGAAGTATTCCAGGGCGCTGAGGCCTTCACGGAAGTTTGAGCGAATGGGCATCGGGATAATCCGGCCGGCAGGGTCAGCCATCAAACCACGCATGCCTGCCAACTGTGCAATTGAGTTGAATCCACCTTTACTGGCACCGCAATTAGCCATGGTTGCCAGGTCGCCCGTGGGATCCAGGGCGTCCCTTACCGCCCGCGATACTTCATTCGTGGTCTCCTGCCAGATCTCGATGACTTTCTCATCCTGTTCCTGTTCAGTCAGGAGACCTCGGCGGAAGTCACGGTTAATCACATCGACTGCGTCCAGAGCTTCCTGAATGATCTCCTGTTTCCTTGGTGGAACGGTGATGTCCGCGATCGCAATGGTTGAACCTGAACGGGTCGCGTACTGGAATCCGATTTCCTTCACCCGATCAGCGATAAGGCATGTTTCTTCCTGGCCGCAAACCTCATAAACTTCTGCGATCAGGTCTTTCACACCGCCCTTTTCAAGTTCCTTATTATAGAATCGCATACGTTCGGTCAACGCGTTATTGAAGATCACCCGTCCAACAGTGGTGTCAATCAAACGGACTTCAGGTTCTTCCATCCGCTGACCATCTTTGTCGTACCAGGTTTCCGTAGAAATCTTGATATGGGCATGGACATCAAGCTGGTCCATGTCATAGGCCATCATAACTTCATCAATTCCGGAGAATGCACGGCCGTCGCCTTTGAATTCCTGATCGATTTCCATCGTCAGGTAATAAACTCCAAGGACCATGTCTTTTGAAGGGCTGATGATCGGTTCGCCGTTTGCAGGCTTCAGAAGATTCTTGGTCGCCAGCATCAACTCTCGCGCTTCGGTCACGGCTTTTTGTGAAAGCGGCACATGGACTGCCATCTGGTCGCCGTCAAAGTCCGCATTGAACGCAGTTGTGACCAGAGGGTGCAATTGGATTGCGCTGCCCTCGATCAGGATCGGTTCGAAAGCCTGAATACCCAGCCTGTGCAGCGTTGGCGCACGGTTAAGTAATACAGGTCGATCTTTGATGACTTCCTCAAGCGATTCCCAGACTTCAGGGCGGTTACGTTCAATGAACCGCCGTGCGCCTTTGATGTTGGCAGCATATTCCTGCGAAACAAGACGGGAGATCACAAAGGGGCGATAAAGTTCCAGCGCCATGGTCTTTGGCAGACCGCACTGATGGAGTTTGAGGTAGGGGCCGACCACAATAACGGAACGCCCGGAATAATCCACGCGCTTACCCAGCAGGTTGCGGCGGAAACGGCCTTTCTTTCCTTTGAGCATATCGCTCAGCGACCGAAGTTCACGGCGGCCGCGGCGTGAGAGCGCCTTGCCGCGCTGGGAATTGTCAATCAATGAATCAACCGATTCCTGCAGCATGCGCTTCTCGTTGCGGACAATCACATCCGGTGCGCCCAACTCCAGCAGGCGTTTGAGTCTGTTGTTGCGGTTAATGACCCGGCGATAGAGATCGTTCAGGTCAGAGGTCGCAAACCGTCCGCCATCAAGCTGTACCATGGGGCGTAAGTCCGGCGGGATCACAGGCAACACGGTCAGGATGATCCATTCCGGTTTATTCCGGGAACGACGGAACGATTCGATCACGCCCAATCGACGGGTAGCTTTTTTACGTTTTTGCTTGCTTCGGGTGGTGCGAATCTCTTCCCAGAGTTCTTCGGACATCGCATCAAGATCGATCCGTTTGAGGATATCATAGAATGCTTCAGCACCCATGTCCGCCCGAAACACCTGTCCCCAGCGGGATTTGAGTTCTCTGAAACGGGCTTCACTGAGGAACGTAAAGGGTTCCAGTTCGTAGAGCTCATCCCGTAGATTTGCGGACTCCGTCTGGGTTTCCTCCGCCTGGTCTTCAAGCTCATTACGGAGCGTTTCCATTTTAAGTTCGTTTTCGGCCTTGATCTCTTCTTTGCGCATCTTGATTTTTTCAATCTCTCGGCTGCGCTCATCTTTGAGATCCACTTCCAGGTCTTCCATCATCTCTTTAACAATCTTCTGCACTTCGCTGAGATGGGTAGATGTGACTTCAGAGCCAACATCAACAATGGTAAGTTCTTTGTCAAGCGCGTTGAAGATGATGGCTTTGCGGATCTTCTTCCCCATCCGAGTCTGGATCTCGCTTTCCAGTCTCTGCCCCTCTTTGATGACGGGATCAATCCGGCTGCCGACCTGTTCATCATAGCTGGCTTCAACGGATTCTCGTTCAGCATCAAGTTCCTTCAGGGTTTTATCGCGTGTTTTCTTGATCTCAGCTATTTGAGAATTGATCTTATCGCCCAATTCCCGCTCAGAGAGGCTGATCTCATCTTCCAGTCGTTTCAATGCTTTCTGGCGCGCATCTTCGTCAACATAGGTCACAATATACTGGGCAAAATACAGCACCCGATCGAGATTGCGCCGGGAGATATTCAACATATAACCAAGGAACGACGGGATTCGGCGAGTATACCAGATATGCGCGACGGGTGTTGCCAGTTCAATATGACCCATCCGCTCCCGGCGTACCGATGAACGGGTTACTTCAACACCGCATTTGTCACAAATAATGCCTTTGTAACGGGGGTTTTTATACTTTCCACAATAACATTGATAATCACGGGTAGGGCCGAAAATGGCTTCGCAAAACAAGCCGTCTTTTTCGGGACGAAGCCGCCGATAGTTAATGGTCTCAGGTTTTAAAACCTCACCATAAGACCAACTGCGAATAACCTCAGGAGAAGCAAGACCGATCCGCAGCGCTTTTAATCCCTTTGTTTCCACTAGGAGCCTCCTATAAGAAATGGAAATGGTGCTATTCTAATGCGTTAACGCGAGAAAAACCTTGAGAAAACCCTATTTTCTCAGGTGTTTTCGTTTTTCGTTGGATCCTTTATCCAAAGCATGCAAACGGTAATTATAACAAATTTCCAATATATTTGTCAAATTTTTCAAGATGCGAATTCTACCCTATTGCATCTCAATTGTCCAGTCATTTATCGTTTTGCTTTTGATAGACTGGGATTTCCAGATAAAAGGTACTCCCCTTTCCTAATTTGCTCTCAAACCAGACCTTTCCCCCATGTCTCTCAGCGATGGATTTGACGATAGCCAGTCCAAGGCCGCTTCCTGATTGCAGGTCCTGGTCACCCTGTGATTCCGAACGGAAAAACCGGGTGAAAATCTTACGCTGATCCAGGGGCGCAATCCCGGAGCCATTATCCTGAACAGAAAACAGGACATGGCCTTCCTGTTTTCGGATTTGTACTTTGACTTCACTGCCCGATTTCGAATATCTAATCGCATTATCCAGCAAGTTCTTGAGCGCTTGAACGATAAAAGCCGCATCCGCTTCAATCAACAACGATTCATCAGACTGGTCAATTGTCACCGTGATGTTCTTTTGCTTCGCAGGCGCATGCATCGATTTTATGACCTTGTTCATCACTAATTTGATAGACACTTTCTCTTTTCGGATTGCATCACCGGCATCCAGACGTTCTGAATCAAGAAGATTCTGGACCAGGGCTGACATGTCCTCAACACTTTCGATAATATTACCGATATAGGCATTCTGCTGATCATTCAGATTCCCTGTTAGCAGCAGGATTTTTGCATACCCCTGCACCAGTGTCAACGGTGAACGCAGCTCATGGCTGACAATGGTCACCAGTTCCGATTTTTCATTTTCCCTCTGTGTAAACCGTGTCACATCTTTGAGTACCGCAGCAAATCCCATGCCAGATCCTTCCAACGAAAGAGGCAGCAGAGATGCCTGGTAGGTATGATCATTTGTCAGCTCTATATCAATGGTTTTCGGCTGACTGACGTGCGTTTTGCCTTTGAAAGTGGTCAAAAAATCCCACAATCTCTTGTCATCAAAAAGAGATTCAACCGGTTGCCCTACAACAGCTTTCCCACCGATACCTGGCAGGAGGCTGGCTGCTTTATTTAGAAATAAAACTTTTTCTCTTTCATCGACCACGACAACAGGGTCCTCAAGTTCCATCAGCAAGGATTCGAGTCGATTTCGTACAGTGAATGTCTCGTCAAGTACCTTTGAATTGATTATCGCAGCTGAGGCTTTTTTCGATAATTCATGTAAATAGTCCAGTTCGGCTTCACGGATATTCCTGCGGTCATCATAAGCGAGCCAAAAAACACCCATGGCTTTGTTCTTCCACTGTAAAGGGAATCCCAGGATCATGCTTGGGCAGGCTGCCCCCTGGGGCAAATGGAAGTGTTTGACGATCTGCGGTTCCCGCATCACCCACTGGCCGCGGGTAAACGTGAGAGCGAGGACATCTTCATCAAGATAAGCGTAACGACGGGTGTTTTTTCCCACCTCAAATCGCTTATCAGGTTTGGGAATATCTTCATTGTCATCCCCTTTAGTCAGAACAATGCGGGCAGATGAGACTCCATATGCCAGCGTCGCTGTCAGGATAACGTGCAAGGAATCCTGTACCTGTAGTTGACCTGTGATCCGTTCGCTGATTGCCAGCAGGTCAGATTGTTTTCTAATTCGGGATTGGAGAAGACCGGCCATGTTCTGAAAAGCAGTCGTCAGACCTGACACCTCACCGGAAAACTTCTGCTCTCTCAGCCGAATGCTGAAGTCCCCGCGCGATACTTTCTCAGCCGCGCTGGTCAACGCTGATACCTGTCTGCTGATCCTGCCCAGGAAGATCCATGCTGTCAGCAAGACCAGGGCAATCACAGTTGAACCCAGCAGGACCAGGGGGATTACTGAGCGCAGGGCCCTCTCACGAATGATTTGAACAGGAAAAGTCGCTATCACCCGCCATCCCAAAGGATTGATGGGCTGGTAGTAATACATCACATGTCCACCGTTGCTGTCGTTACTTTCAAAGTAGGTCGCAGTCAGGAAACTCGATCCAGAATAATTCGTCAGGACATAATCCTGATTGGTGTGATAAAGGACCACACCCCTCTCATCAACGATCTGCGCGATGCCACTTTTTTGCTCAAAATCTCTCATGACAGCCATTAGGGTCTGTAAATGAGGGTTACTCCCCAAATCCGTCCGTCCGATTAAGACCCTCGATACCTGCCCTTCCGATTCGAGGATCGGCACGATAAAACTCAACCGGACTGCATTCGGGGACAAACCCTGTGACAAGGCCTGCGGACCCAGTGCAATATTGTTAATTGCGGCTTCGAAAAGAGTTTGTTCGGCCGGGAAAAGGAAAAAGCCGGAATCAGAAGAGGATGAAACAGACGATACTACCTCTCCTTCAAAGCTCACAACGGCTAGTTCATCAAAAAAGGGAAAGCTGTCAATATACGATTGCAGGAAGCTATCCAGAGGTTCATTGCCGGCTGTTTGCAGACTGACACCCCCTGCAATATGCTGGATAAGCCCGTTCCCCAACTCAGAAAACACCTGTAAATCATCCGCGGCCAATCCCGTCGTTTTGGTTAATTGATTAACGAGGTCCCGCCGGGCTGCTTTCTGAGACGCGTTCCATGTGCTAAAGGTCAGACCTGCCAATAATCCAATGGAGACCGGGAGGAGGACCGCGAGGAATTGAAGCCTAAGATTGTTTTCGCCTGGTGAAGGGATTAATTCACCTTCTCCGCCCCACTGGTTACCGGCAAACATCCAGATAAAGATACAAATGAATCCCCCGATAAGCACCATGCCGCCTGCCGCAAGGAACTCACCCTGGAAACGGGTCAATGCTCCAAGGGTCCGGGAGACCGTTTCACCGGACGCGTCAAGCACCAACGCCAAGAAGGTTAAGGGGACCAGCAAAACACTTGTCAGGAATGCAGCGGACAGAGGAAACCGCAGGAGACGAAATCCCGCTGTCCGGTATCGCTGGCGGATGCTCAGGGTGAAGATGAACGCAGCAGACATCATCAATAAAGGTGTAAAGATGTGATGCGTATCAAGGTAGGCCAGGAGAAGACCTGACACGCCGGCGATCATCATGGCCGGCACAAGCCCCAGCATCCCACCCGCAATCATCCACGGCAGCGCCGCAAATAGCATCAAATGCGGCTGCCCATCACCCGCTCCTGCTGGTGCAATCCCGAAAAAAGGAGTCAAAATAAGGATAGAGACACTCAGGACCGCCATCAAAACCAGCGACCACCGGTCTATCCTAAAGCCACGGTCCCGAAAACGGATCGTGAGCAGGCTTAACACCCCCAACCAGACCAGCCAGCCTGCCCAGGCTAACGGGGCTTGCGGAAGCTGGAGGGTATTTTCTGGCGTAAGTGGTGCTAAGATACTGGGCATTTTTTATTTTGATATCACCGTGTAATTTATTATAGCATCCCGCCGGCTATATTAAGTCAAATCTCAAACGAATCAATCCCCCCACAAGACCGCTGGGTCAAACCCGGCCAGCCTGACGATCAAATTTATTCCAGGCAAGCTTGTCCAGCACAGGTCTCTGATTCCTGATAGACCCTGCCTTAAGGACCTCATATTTCTCAGTTTCCATCTGATGGGCACGGGAAAAAGAAAACTCAGTATATTCTCGGCGCTGCTCCGCCGATTTGTTAATCAGGTCAGCCGCGCTTTGGATAAAATCAACTTCAAGCATATCCCGGTCGGGTGTAAGAGACTTGATCCGGAAGGCATAATCCCGTAATATCTCCCGGTGGAGGTTTTCATGCCGCCACCATAAAGTCCGGGCGTCACAGGTTTCGTTTGGCTCGGGTCCCAAATCGGGTAATCCGGCATCTATCCAAACGGGTTTAAAGGTCGATGTGCAGGCTGCGGCAGTGCCCGTCAGCCAGTGGGTATCCCCAAAATCAGTCAAATGGGACACTATCGAACCCGTGGTCTGGCTGATCCGCACTGGGCCAAAACTCGCATGCATGCACACCTCCGCGCCGGTCAGCCCCCTCCCGGGCTGCCAATCTTCATCAGCCGCCGGGCCGTGATCGCGCAGCAATCCCATGGCAAATGACAGATCGATCTCTCCGATATTTTTATTAAGAAGGTCCCTCGTCCGACAAAAACGGTGTGAGCCGGCACCAAATGTGGTGAACAAAAAATCGCTGTAGCAATTTCCGAAATCGAAATCCTCCGCCCGTTTGCACCAGCCTTTTTCAACCGCAAAAGACACCAGGTCTTCCGATGCCCGGTCCCAGGTGGAACCGATGGTGATTACATTGGATATGGAACGCACGTCCCGGACCTTTTCAGCCGCCCACTGTTTCCCTGCGGTTTCAAGCACCCAGGCCGACTGACGATCTGCGATCAAAAAACTGTTGTGGTAATGCATGTCGTGGAAATAACTGCAATTCCCGCCCTGCCCATGGGCTTCCAGCAATTCTATCAGGACGTCCAGTGCCTCTTCTGCGCTGGCAGAGCGTTCAAGAGCCAGACGCAGGAAATCCATCCCAATCAACCCCGGCGACTTGTCATAGGGGACTTTCGTGAACACCGCTTCATTCCCGATCACGACGCCGTGCTCATTAGCGCCCATTTCCGCGCCCCATATCCAGAACGGCTTTGAGAGCAGGACAGTGTTTGTCTCCCTGACCTGAGGAAGGCTGATATACGTGCACTGGACCTCGGCCCCTTCGGGATGAACTGCATGCGGGATCAGCAGGAGTTGATGTGCCTCGTTCGGATCACGATCGCTGTTCTTCCCAAAGATGATCGACCCATCGCGGGTTGTGTTCGGTAAAGCCACAAAAGTATCACACATTTTTTACCAGCTCCTTTGCTTTTTCCAGAACCTGCTGAATACCCATGCAATCCGCCCGGATCACGACAGCATCCTCAGCGGGCTTCAAAGGCGCAATCTCACGGTTCGAGTCAATCCGATCACGGGTCTTGAGTGATCCCAGCACGGCATCAAAATCGGGATTTTCTCCCCGATCCATTAATTCCTGATAACGCCTGTGCGCTCTGACCTCCGCTGAAGCTTCCAGAAAGATCTTCAAATCCGCATCCGGCACTACCACGGTTCCAATATCACGACCAACCATCACGACTGCATTTTCCTGCGCAATCCGGCGCTGCTGTTCGGTCATGGCCTCGCGGACTGCGGCATAGGTTGAGACCAGGGAGACATTATCATTGACCATATCATTGCGGATCTCCCAGGTGACATCCTCTCCATCGAGAATCACATCATAAGCCCGGCCGTCAGCCACTGTTGGCGGACGCACATCTATGCGCACGCTTCCGGCAAGCTCGCCAACAGCTTTTTCATCTTCAACCGATAGCCCCTGCTGAAGTGCCGCCAGTGTCACCGCTCGGTACATCACCCCGGTATCAAAATAGAGAAACCCAAGGTCCTGCGCAAGTAAAGCCCCAAGCGTCGATTTACCGGAGGCAGCCGGCCCGTCAATTGCAATTGTCATCGGTCGTGCCATGGTTCGTTGTCCATCCTTTATTGCGAAAATTGTCCGTCCGGCATCAAATCCGTCCGCACCCAGAATATGATCGGATTTGACTGTACCGGTGCCTCACGGGTGATCATCCACTTCAGATACTGGAATGGAGTTAATTCTTCCCATAAGACTTTCCGTGACCAGGTCAGGCTCTGACCACGATAGCTGTTTGAGATTTCAGGGACTTCCTGTTCTCCCGTGATCAGGATACCAGGCTGTGTCTGCGGCGGGAGGTATGGGACGAAATTCACCGGTTCATCATGTCGCAGAAACCAGCGCATCGCAGGCGTGTCAAAATCAGACACAGCAATCTCCACCGGCGTGCCGACCCCCGCGTTCCAACCCGTGACCTGATCCAGCGACTTACGCAGCCATTCCGTGGAGACATACGCCTGTTCGGGATACCAGAGTTCATAGGATGAGTTTGAGGATAATCCCGTGGTTCGGATGCTCAGGGCAAACGAACTAAGGACAAAAAGGACGGCCAATCCCATCAGCAGCCCGGGCAAGGCCACCTCCTGCGACCAGCCATAACTCACAAGCAGGATAATGGCGACCAGCAGCACAACGCCGCCCAGCAATGCCAACAGGAAGGTGAGTTGCTGGCCCTGCTCCAGGGAAGCGCCAATCAGCGTCCGAAAAGCCAGCAGCATAAAAGAGAAAATGATTACAATCAGGATAGCCGTCCCCACGGAGATCATCCGGGAGTGCTCCGGCGTGCGCCAGGCCAGGCATATCACCCGGACAGACAACAACCACAGCGGAAAAGTGACCCAGATCACATCCGGCGTACCTCTGCCGGGATATAAGAGAATAAAGACCATCCCAACAAGCGACCAAACAAATAAGAACAGATCCAGCTTATGCCTGACCAGGATTGCCCGGATCCCGCCCCACAAGCCGAGAAGTAATGCTTGAAGGGCATATCCAGCCAGTGCGAGGAGAATAAAGAGTATGGTCGTTCCACCTGGGTTGACAAAACCTCGCAGGAAATCCACCAATCCGCCGAACACACCGCTCAGGTTGGCAGGTGCCAGGAAGAAACCCGTCCCAACAACAAGCAGGGTTATCCCAAATGCAGTGCCAAACCTTCCCCAGAATTCCCCCCAGGGGATCGAATCCGGGGGCCGGATTATCGCAGAGATTTTAAAGAGCACTTCGGAAACCAGAAAACTAACAGCAAGGATCAATCCGCCTATCCAGAACCCCGGCCCGCTCATCAATGCCAGTGCCAGGCACATCCCGGAGAGGATTGGTTTTTGCCTCATGAACAGCCCTATCGCAAGCAGCAACAGGACCAAGACCATCATTGGGGATCCGATAATGCGGGAGAGTCCCACCATCTCCGGTGAAAGCGCCAGGACAAAGGAGGCCAGCGTTGCCGGCCACAGCCCCAGTTTCTCCTTGAAGAGATAGGGGACAAAAACGATTAGGGCGCCGATCAAGGCCGGCCAGAACCGGGCGAGAAAAATTCCGCTTGTAAAGAGGTAAAATTCCGGGGCCGTCAGCCCAACATAAGCGGCGAAGGGGCCAAAGGCGACCCCGGTTCCCCTGGCAACAGCCCAGGCCTGAAGCGCATGGACGGCCTCAAGATCACCCAGCGGAGTAACACCCAGCCTGATCAGTCGCAGGCCCAAAGCAAGGGCAAAGCTGCCCAACAGAAGATAGATGTGCAGGCTGGCGCGCTTAGAATGATTCATGGCAGGGTATTAAATGATTGCATGCGTTCCTTGTTGAAGTCGCGGATCTAAACATACCTGTTATTATACTTGCCAATAACGCCCTTAGTCCCTTTCTGAACGAGTAGATTGAGAAAAGATTAGGACAGGGTGAAGTCCACCTTACTCGCCCAGCACCTCATAGATCACGGTACTTCCCATCCTGAAAACTTCTTTCCAAAGAGTCCCATCATACCGCTCAAATTTTTCAAGACCCACGCCCGGATGAAAGATCCGCTCAAGCTGGCCTACGACAATA
>Ga0334899_1002709_pt1 | contig 13637 bp, 6 predicted proteins | sample GraSluR3_MG_FD_207219 | JGI IMG/M metagenome (GOLD analysis project Ga0334899, IMG submission 207219) | Sludge microbial communities from methane-producing bioreactor in Wageningen University, Netherlands - Granular Sludge_8_08-R3 | ecosystem: Engineered > Bioreactor > Anaerobic > Unclassified ... | reverse complement strand
ACCGATGCCGAAGGCCGCCTGTTGCTGGCCGATGCGCTGAGTTATGCCAAAAAATTTAATCCGAAACTGGTGATTGATGTGGCAACGCTCACCGGTTCAGCCGAAATCATTTCCGGTTCGCAAGCCATGGTAGCCATGGGAAACAATGCGGAGTACCTGCAGAAACTGAAACAGTTGGGCGATGAAATTTACGAACGGATGGTTGAAGTTCCCCTCTGGGAAGAATTTGCCAAACCACTGAAATCGAACATTGCCGATTTGAACAACCTCGGTGTTCGCGAGGCTCAAACTTCCATTGCCGGTAAATTCCTGGAACACTTTACAGCATATCCGTGGCTGCACCTCGATATTGCAGGAGTAGCCTTTCTGCAGGAAAAAGATTTTTACCGCCCGGCTGGTGGCACAGGTTTTGGCACGCGGCTGCTCTACCACTTTTTGAAAAAATTCAATTAAAAACGTAACTTTGCCATCCGTTTTTAAAAGACTACATATTAATCCTATAGAAAAAATAGCATGACAAATACAATCAAAGTAGGAATATCACACGGCGACATCAACGGAATCAGTTATGAGGTAATTATGAAAACGCTGCTCGATCCGCGTATCATGGAAATGTGCACGCCCATCATTTACGGATCGCCCAAAGTGGCGGCGTATCACCGGAAAGCATTGAATATAAATAATCTCAGCCTGAATCACGTTCGCTCGCCGAAAGAAGCCGGCCCTGGCCGTGCACATGTGCTCAACTGCATCGACGATAACATTCGGGTGGAGCTGGGAAAATCTACACCCGATGCCGGCGAAGCTTCGTTTATGGCTTTGGATAAGGCAGTTACCGATCTACAGGAAGGTTTAATCGACGTCCTGGTTACGGCGCCTATCAACAAAGACAATATTCAAAGCGAAAAATTCAATTTCCCCGGGCATACCGAGTTTTTGGCCCAGCGGTTTAATTCGCCCAATTTTGTGATGCTGATGGTGAGTGAAACCATGAAAATAGGGTTGGTTACCACACATTTGCCACTTTCCGGAGTTGCGGAACATATTACCAAAGAAGTTATTTTGTCGAAACTTCGCATTATTTCACAGGCGTTGCAGCAGGATTTTGCCATTACCCGTCCGCGCATCGCGGTTTTCGGGTTGAATCCGCATGCCGGCGACAACGGGTTGCTGGGAAAAGAAGAGAACGAAATTATTCAACCGGCTATTATTCAGGCAAAAAAAGAAGGGATTATCGCATTGGGACCTTACCCTGCCGATGGCTTTTTCGGTTCGGAAAACTACCGGAAATTCGATGCTATTCTGGCCATGTATCACGATCAGGGACTGATTCCTTTTAAACTGGCGTCGTTCGATCGCGGGGTCAATTATACGGCAGGTTTGCCTGTTGTGCGCACGTCGCCTGCCCACGGAACTGCTTACGAACTGGCCGGAGAAGACAAGGCTTCGCCCGATTCGTTCCGGCAGGCGCTTTACCTGGCCATCGATATTTACAAAAACCGTAAAATTTATGCGGAAATTTCCAAAAACCCGCTAAAAAAATACGATATCAATTCGAACCAGGAAGATGAGAGTGTTGATATAGAAGCGGAAGACGACAATAACTACTAAATTTTTTATCCATGTATGAATTTATCCGGGGAGCAGTTGCCGATCTCAACCCGGCGGGTGTTGTGGTTGATGCCGGCGGAATCGGTTATTTTGTCAATATTTCGCTGAACACCTACAGTAAAATCAGCGGGAAGCAGGAGGTGCACCTGCATCTTCACCAGGTAGTACGCGAAGATGCCCACGTTTTATATGGTTTTGCTGAAAAAAGGGAACGGGAATTGTTCCGCAACCTGATCTCGGTAAGCGGGGTAGGTGCGAGTACAGCCATAATGATGCTTTCATCGCTGAATCCGGATGAAATTACCGCAGCAATTGTATCGGGAAATGCCGACGTACTGAAAGCCGTAAAAGGTATAGGCGCCAAAACGGCTCAGCGAATTATTATCGACCTGAAAGACAAACTGGGTAAAATGCCGGACAGTGGTCAAATTTTAATTTCGTCAGACAATACTCTGCGAAATGAAGCGTTATCAGCATTAGTCATGCTGGGGTTTGCGAAAAAGGATGCAGATAAGACCGTGTCTAAAATTATAAACGATAATCCGGAAGCGACAGTGGAAAGTGTGATAAAAACAGCATTAAAAAGGTTATAAAACTGGAATGAACTTGGCCTGCTTTTTACGTAAATTAAGCTTATTTTGCCTGCTTGTGTCCCTGCTTGCACATGCTGTGAACGCTGTTGCGGCCAAGCCTGCTTTGGAATATATTACAATTGACCAGCCCCAGGATACCGTTGTGACGGACACCACCGGTCGACTTCCGTTTCCGTTTAGAGACCAGCCGGCTTTTGGAATTCCTTCACAGGATTCGACCAAAATATTCCTGAACAGACCCAGTAACATCAACTTCGAAATTGAATACGACGCCGAAACAGGTCAGTATATTTTCTACGAAAAAATCGGAAACCTCAACTACCGGTTGCCGCAGGCCATGTCGCTCAACGACTACATCAATTACGATTTTGAAAAGTCGGTACGCGACTACTGGCGGCAACGCAGCCGCATCCACGAAATGGACCAGCGGGGTTCGCTCATTCCGCAGTTAACCATTGGCGGCGAGGCGTTTAACCGGGTTTTTGGCGGAAATGTGGTGAACATTCAGCCGCAGGGATATGTGGAAGTTAGTTTCGGATACCAGGTAAATACTACCGAAAACCCGGCTATTCCCGAACGTTTGCGCAGAGTGCCCACATTCGATTTCGATGAAAAAATTCAGATGAACGTGATGGGCCAGATTGGTACCAAAATGAACATGCGGGTGAATTACAATACCGAAGCCACGTTCGATTACGAAAACAAAATGAACCTGGAATACACCGGCGATGAAGATGAAATCATTAAACGGATTGAAGCCGGTAATGTTTCGCTGCCGCTGAGCGGTTCTCTCATCACAGGAGCTTCCAACCTGTTTGGGGTTAAAGCCGAAATGCAGTTCGGAAAATTAACAGTTACAACACTGTTTTCGCAACACAAGGGCGAAACCCAAACCGTTGAAACCGAAGGAGGCGCACAGATTACCAACTACGAAATTTCAGCCGCCAATTACGACGCCAACCGCCACTTTTTTCTGTCGCAGTATTTCAGGGATAATTACGACAGGTGGCTGCAAAATACCGCAGTGCCGTTGTCACCCATCAGCATCAATAAAATTGAAATTTGGGTAACCAACAAGTCCAATAATTTCGAAGAGTCGCGTAACATTATTGCATTTCAGGATTTGGGGGAGCACAATCCACATATTTACAACAATTTAGCCCAGTTTCAGGAAACTGCCGGCAATCCTTATCCCGAAAATATTTTTCCGCACAACAATGCCAACGGCTTGTATTACGAGATGGCGAACACCTACACCGACATCAGAAGTACACAAAACATAACCTCGGTGATGGCGCAATTTGGCGCCGATTTTATGGGCGGGCAGGATTTTGAAAAAATTGAACAGGCACGAAAACTTTCTCCTTCGGAATATACAGTGAATGAACGGCTGGGCTACATTTCGCTGAATACCGCCCTCAATTCGGATGAAATTCTGGCCGTGGCATTCAGTTACACGTCAAACGGAAGGGTTTTTCAGGTAGGTGAATTTTCAACCGATGGTATTTCTGCACCCCAAACTCTGATTCTGAAACTTTTAAAAGGCACGAACCTTTCGCCCAATCTGCCCACATGGGATTTGATGATGAAAAACATTTACAATCTGGACGCCTACCAGCTTACCCGCGAAGATTTTATGCTGAATATTGTGTATCAGAACGATTCCACCGGAACCTACATCAATTACCTTCCCGAAGGAAGATTGAACGGACACATTCTGCTTGAGGTAATGAATCTCGATAAACTGAACAAGCAGCTCGACCCCTATAAAGACGGTGTTTTCGATTACATCGAGGGAATTACCGTAAATTCCAACCGCGGAAGAATCATTTTTCCGGTGATTGAGCCTTTTGGAAGTCATCTGGCCGATTCCATTCAGGATCCGGTACTGATTGAAAAATATACATTTCAGTCGTTGTACGATTCCACCCAGGTTTATGCCGAACAGGATGCCGAGCACAATAAGTTCAGGCTGGTCGGGAGTTACAAGGGAGCCTCGGGTTCCGATATTGCCATCGGTTCGCTTAACCTGGCACAAGGTTCGGTAAGAGTAACTGCCGGCGGACGCGAGTTAATGGAAAACGTGGATTATACCGTAGATTATACACTGGGACGGGTGAAAATTATCAATCAGGCTCTGCTGGAAGCAGGAACGCCGATTCAGGTTTCTACCGAAAGTGAAGACCTGTTTACCATGCAGCGGAAAACCCTGCTGGGAACGCACGCCAACTATGCTTTTTCCGATAATTTTAACATTGGGGCCACTGCGTTGTACATGCAGGAGCGGCCGCTTACGCAAAAAGTAGATTACGGTGAAGACCCCATTTCCAACCTTATGTTGGGAATGGATGCCCGCTATTCCACCCAAAGTATGTTCCTTACCAAAGCGGTGGATGCGTTGCCTTTTTACAGTACCAACACCCCATCAACCATCGATGTGGAAGCTGAAATTGCCAAACTCATCCCCGGTCATTCCAGGGTGATTGAAAAAAGCGGAAATGCCTACATTGACGATTTTGAAGGCACAAAAACCACTATCGATCTGAAAGCACGGCAGTCGTGGAGCCTGGCAAGTACGCCGCAGTTGCAGAACGATTTGTTCCCCGAGGGCAATCTGACCAACCAGCTCGAGTATGGTTTTAACCGGGCAAAGCTGGCATTTTATATTATCGATCCACTGTTTCTGAGAAATAACAGCCTCACACCCAACCATATCAAAAACGATCCGGATCAGCAATCCAACCATTTTGTGCGCGAAGTTTTCGAAAAAGAAATTTTTCCGGCCAAAGAATCACCGGTGGGACAACCTACCAACATCCCCGTTTTCGATGTGGCCTATTATCCCGAAGAACGTGGTCCGTACAATTTCGATACTTATCCTTCGTCGTATTCAGCTGGTGTCAATCAGGATGGTTCGCTGGCAGCACCCGAAACACGCTGGGGCGGAATCATGCGAAAAATTGAAACCAGTGACTTCGAGACGTCAAATATCGAATTTATTGAATTCTGGATGATGGACCCCTTTGTTTACGATACGCTCGATATGCACAATGGTGGAGATCTTTATTTCAATCTGGGAGAAATTTCCGAAGATATTTTAAAAGACGGAAGAAAATCGTTCGAACAGGGTCTGCCGACATCAGCAGCGGCTGCCAATGTGGATACCACCGCTTGGGGACGGGTATCGACACTTCAGTCGTTGGTGAATGCTTTTGTAAACGATCCCGAATCGCGTCGTTATCAGGACATCGGGTTGGACGGACTGGCTGATGAAGATGAACAACTTTTTTTCGAAGATTACCTGAACCAGTTGCGCGATTTGGTTTACGACGATGTTTTCGAAAAATATTTTAACGACCCTTCCTCGGATAACTTCCATTATTACCGGGGGTCCAATTTCGACGCCGATGAAGTTGGAATTCTGGAAAGGTATAAAAATTTCAACGGCCCCGACGGCAACTCCCCAACTACCGAAATGTCGCCCGAGTCGTATCCTACAGCAGCCTCTTCCATTCCCGATATGGAAGACATTAACAACGACAATACGTTGAACGAAAACGAAAGGTATTACCAGTACAGAGTCAACATCCGGAAACAGGATATGCAGCTGGGAAACAATTACATTACCGACATCAAAGAGAGCCGGGTGCAGTTAAAAAACGGGCAAATCGGCGAGGTAAAATGGTACCAGTTTAAAATTCCGGTACGCGATCCCGATCAGGTGTTTGGAAATATTCGCGACTTTAAATCCATCAGGTTTTTGAGAATGTACCTGCGGGGATTTGAAGATCCGGTAATTCTGCGTTTTGCCACCCTCGACCTGGTGCGTGCCGACTGGCGACGGTACTCACGCCATATTGGCGAACCCGATGCCGTTTCACCCAATGCCAATTTTGACGTTTCGGCGGTGAATATTGAAGAAAACGGAAGCCGCGAACCGGTAAATTACATTCTTCCTCCGGGAATCAGTCGCGTTATCGACCCCGCAAACCCGCAGCTCAGGCAATTGAACGAACAGTCGATGGTTTTAAAAGTGACCGAACTGGAACAGGGCGATGCCCGCGCAGCCTACAAACCGTTGTACATGGATTTCAGAAGATACAAAAGGTTAAAACTGGAAGTACATGCCGAAGAAATGCCCGACTATCCCCTGAATGACGATGAACTGCACTTTTTTGTCCGGTTGGGTTCCGATTACAATTTCAACTATTACGAATACGAAATACCGCTGAAACTGACGCCTCCGGGGCGTTATAACGGTGAAATCGAATCGGACCGCTACATCGTATGGCCCGATGAAAACAGACTGGATATTCCGCTTGAAATATTTACCAACCTGAAACTCGACCGGAATGCAGATATGCGTGCAGCCGGTTCGCAAATTGGCATTCAGGACATTTACGAAGGGGTTCACCGGGGCTGGAACAAGGATAAAAACAGGATTCGCATAAAAGGAAGCCCCAACCTGGGAAATGTTCAGGTTGTTATGATGGGAATCCGGCACAAAAGAGGACAGTTAAATACCGGGCCAAAAGCCGTGGAAGTTTGGGTAAACGAAATGCGGCTTTCCGATTTTGACGAAAGCGGAGGTTGGGCAGTCAACGCGCGGGTCACTGCCCGCCTGGCCGATTTGGGAAGCATCACCGTTGCCGGTCGTACCCGTTCTGCCGGGTTTGGCAGCATCAGCCAGAATATGAACAGTCGCGCCTTGGAAGATTTGAACGAAATCGATGTGGCTACCTCCATTGATTTGGGACGCTTTTTCCCCGAAAAAGCAGGCGTGCGACTTCCCATGTATTACGGTTACTCGCGTAGTGTAAGAAATCCGCAGTACAATCCGCTCGAACCCGATATTGAACTCGACAAATCGCTGGAAAGGGCTGAAACACAGCAAATCAGGGATTCCATAAAACATATGTCGCAGGATTTGGTTGAACGAAAGAGCCTTAACTTTACAAATGTGAGGGTGGAGCCCCAACGCGAACAAACCAAAGCGCGTATTTACGACCCGGAAAATTTTTCGGTTTCCTATTCCTACAACGAAATTTTCAGACGAAATGTAAACACAGAATACAACCTCGATAAAACCTACCGGGGAATGTTCTCCTACAATTACAGCGCCAGGCCAACGTTGGTCGAACCATTTAACAAAGTTGGCCTCCTCCAAAAAGGACCGCTGAAACTCATTGGCGATTTCAATTTTTATCCGCTACCCACACAAATTTCGTATCGAACGGATCTATCGCGGCGGTACCACGAGATTCAAACCCGGAACATTACCAACCCCCAGTTTGTACTTCCGGCAACCTACGAAAAAGATTTTCTTTGGAACCGGTTTTTCGATTTGCGTTACGACCTCACCCGTTCCATCAAGTTCGACTTTTCTTCGCGGGCTACTTCCCGTATCGATGAGCCGGAGGGACGTATTAACCGCGATATGGATGAATACCAGATGCTTAGAGATTCCATACTCACCAATCTGTGGAATTTGGGAAGACCCACGTTGTACAACCACAATGTGAATATTTCCTATACACTGCCGATAAACAGAATTCCTATGCTGAATTTTATTTCATCAACCGTGCGGTATCAGGGAACTTACGACTGGCAGGCCGGCCCTATTACTGCCGACACCATCAGGCTGGGGAACCGGGTACAGAACTCGCGGAATATTCAGCTTACCGGAAATGTGAACCTGCAAAGTTTGTACAATAAAGTACCTTATTTCCAGGAATTGAACCAGAAGTTCCGGAGAACAGGTGGAAGCCGGTACAGCATGAACCGGCAGTCGGGCGGAGGAAGAGCGCAACAACAGCAACAACAACAACCCGGGCGAAAGGTCGAACAAACCTATAACGGCAGCATAAATGCGAGGCCAAACCAACCCCAGACAATTGTTCACAAACTGAATACGCGAAAAGTGCGCGTAACGGCTACCAAAGAAGATGGCGAGGCGGTCAGGGGCAGAACAAATATTGTTGACGCCAATACAGTGGAGTTTACCGCTTTGGCTGATAGCGGACAGGTTGCGGTTACAGTTAGAGGTGTGCCGGGAGACCAAACGCTTTTTAAAGACATTGTTGACCTTACTACCCGGATGTTGATTGGCGTGCGCACCATTTCGGTAAATTACAGCATTAACGGCGGTACGGTTTTACCCGGCTACCTGCCCGAACCACGTTTGTTTGGCGCCGGTACCTATTATCCTGAAAACGAAATGTTCGGAAGAAACCTGCCGGGCAGTTTTGCACCCGGATTTCCTTTCCTTGCAGGCTGGCAGGATTACAACTTTGCCCGAAGGGCAGCCGAAAATGGCTGGGTAACAACCGATTCGACGCTGAATATGCCGTACCTGTTCACCAAAAACGAAAGGTTCAGCATCCGAACAACCGTCGAACCGCTTCCAGATTTGCGAATCGATGTAACCGCCGATCGGTCATTCTCAAAAAATATCAGCGAATTTTATAACTATAATCCTTCATCCGGCGAATTCAGGGCCAACAGTTTTACAGAAACCGGAAACTTCAGCATGTCAACGTTAACATGGGGTACCGCATTTTTTGCAATGGGAAAAGAAGAAGTGCACCAGAGTGAAGCTTTTGAAAATTTTAAAGAGTACCGTGAAATTATAGCAAACCGCCTGGCAGCCCGCAGAAATCCTGATAACGGTTTCGGTTATGATCCGTCAGCTCCAAATCAGGAATATCCCGGATATCCCGATGGTTACGGGCCAAACTCGGTGGAAGTGATGGTCCCGGCTTTTTTGGCGGCTTACCAGAACAAAGATCCGCATTCGGTTTCTTTAGGCCTTTTTCCGTCCATTAAATTTATCCGACCCAACTGGCGGGTGCAGTACGAAGGAATGGTTTCAAAAATTCCCGGGCTGAACCGAATCATGCAGTCGCTGAATTTTACACATGCCTACCGTTCGAGCTACAATGTGGGTTCGTTTATAACCAACCTGAACTACGAGGAACAAGCCGACGGGTTCAGCTACGTGCGCGATATTGCCAACAACTTTATCACACCGTACGATTTTAATTCGGTGAGTATTACCGAAACGTTCAGCCCGCTGATTAATATGGATATCATGTGGAAAAACGATTTTACCACGCGGGGCGAGATCAAACGTTCGCGAAATCTGACACTTTCGTTCGCCAACAATCAACTCACCGAAATTCTGAGCGATGAATATACTGTTGGTCTGGGGTATCGTTTTACGCAGATGGACCTCATTATCAAAACGAAAAACTCGCAACAGGCTTATTCCAACGACCTGAACCTGAGGGCCGACCTTTCCTACAGGAAAAATAAAACGGTTTTACGGAAAATTGTGGAAAACGATGACCAGATTACTGCGGGACAAAGTGCTTTTACCATAAAAACCACTGCCGACTACATGCTCAGCGACCGTTTTCAGTTGAGGGTCTTTTTCGACAAAGTACTGAATAATCCGTTTACCCAGCTTTCTTTCCCCACTTCAAACACCAATTTTGGGGTAAGTTTCAGGTTTACGTTGGCACAGTAAAAAGGAAATCTTAATTTTGGATTCATTTTTTTTGAACGACATGTTATGGATTTTAGCTTACTCAATTTGAATACGCCGCTTCAGGTGATAAATCAGGGAATGCGGGAAAGCCTGATTGGTAATCTGGGAATTGAAGTGACCAAAACCGGTGAAGGGTTGGTTGAAGGATTCCTGCTTCTTTCAGAAAAAAACAGCCGCCCCGATGGAATTTTACACGGTGGCGCCAATCTTGCGCTGGCCGAAACGCTGGCCGGACTGGGAAGCATGTTACTGATCGACTTAAAAGAATTCGATGCTCTGGGCACACAGGTTTCGGGTAACCACACTGGTATTTTATCGGAAGGAAAGGCGCTGGCAGAAGCAAAAATTATTCACCGTGGAAACAAGACCCACATCTGGAATGTTGATGTAAAAAATGAAGAAGGCCGGCTGATTTCAACTGTCCGCGTTACAAATATGATTGTAAAAAGGGATGAATAATACCAAAAAATTTTCTTTTTTTATCGATAAACTGATAGCAAAAAATTGTCCTTTTGCCTTGTGGTCGATGCCCGGTAGCAATACGCCTGAAATTCTTATCGCCGAAAAAGAAGGAATTATCCACCTGGAAAAATTCAATAATCTGAACGGAGAGGAGGGATTCGTTTTTGCACCTTACGAAATCACTGAAAATGCCCCGCTGGTGCTTTTAAAACCGGGAATTTATAAAAAAGGTCTTCCGGGAATTTTGGAAATTGATTGCAGCAGTATTCAGGAAGAGACGAACGATGAAATCGTGACGCAGGAAACACCGTTTATCATTTCACACAACGAATATTTGAAAGATATTGAACATACCATCAGCGAAATAAAAAGTACAAAACTGGCAAAGGTTATCGTTTCCCGGCTGATTCCACATAACCGGATGAGCGAATCGGTCGGTGAAATTTACCTGGAACTTTTTCAGCAAACACCCAACGCCTTTGTTTATCTGGTCAATCTTCCGGCAAACGGGAAAAGACAGGCAAAAGCCGGGTTGTGGATGGGCGCTACGCCGGAAGTGTTGTTGAAATCGGAGGGAAAAACGCTGGAAACGGTTTCACTGGCCGGAACCCAATCCCGCCGGGCGGTTAACGACTACAGTTGGTTTACAAAAGAAATCGAAGAACAGGCGTTTGTATCCCGTTACCTGCTCGATGTTTTTTACCGGTTCAACATTCACCCATATACCACGCAAGGACCCGAAACGCTGGAGAGCGGGAAAGTGGCGCACCTGGCCACGAGCTTCCGGTTTGCCGCAAAAAAGCTGGCGTCGAACCTCGGCGATTTTATTGCCGAACTGCATCCCACCCCCGCGGTTTGTGGTTATCCTAAACCGAAAGCAGCGAAATTTATCCCAAAAATCGAAAAACACGACCGTCGTTACTATTCGGGTTATCTCGGTCCGTGGCGGCTGAACGGCGATGTGGGATTATTTGTAAATTTGCGCTGTATGGAAATTTTGCCAAAACAGTACATTTTGTATTCCGGAGTTGGAATTACTGCCCGTTCGGTTCCCGAAGACGAGTGGGAAGAGACGAATAAAAAAGCCACCACGTTGTTGTCGGCCATTGAAGCAGTGCAAAACCGATGATTTCAACTAAAAAACATATTCAGCAACTGGCGGCCATTTTGCTTGCAAAAGGAATTACCGACATCGTTATTTCTCCGGGATCACGCAGCGGTCCGTTGGTGCACACGCTGGCAACAAATGATAAATTTAACTGCCGAACTGTTGTGGACGAGCGCAGCGCCGGCTATTTTGCGTTGGGTCTGGCACAGGCCAAACAAAAACCGGTAGCGCTGGTTTGCAGTTCCGGGACTTCCACGCTCAATTACGCGCCGGCTGTGGCAGAAGCGTTTTACCAAAACATTCCGCTGATTGTACTCACCGCCGACCGCCCCGCTTACTGGATTGATCAGGGCGAAAACCAAACCATTCGTCAAAACAATATTTACCGCGATTTCTGCAAAAAGGAAATCACACTTCCGATGGGCGAGTCGGAAAAAGAACTCTGGTTTGCCGGACGAATCATTAATGAAGCGCTGAACACGGCCGTTTCACAAAATCCCGGCCCGGTGCACATTGACATTCCGCTGGAAGAGCCGTTGCACGATTTGCTGGATGAAGATTTGCCGCCAGTGAAAATCATTGAACGCACGGAGACGGAAACCGTTTTGCCGGAGCGCGGGTTGGAAAAACTGGCGACTATTTTCAACAATGCTGAAAAAGTTTTAATCCTGTCCGGCCAGCAAAATCCCAATCCCTGGCTGGAAAAAATTTTAGCGGACTTGGTTGAAAAAACCGGTGTTGTGGTTTTGAAAGAACACCTGGCCAACCTGAATCATCCGCATTTTTGCAGCAGTGTCGATATTTTAACAACATCGTTGCTTTCCGAAAGTCCCGAAGAATTCAAAGCCGACTTGCTTATTTCACTGGGCGGAACATTTGTTTCCAAACCGCTTAAACAGTTTTTGCGGAAAAACAGACCGGAAAACCACTGGCACCTGAGCTTGTCAAATCAGCATTACGACACGTATCAGTCGCTTACCCGCGTGATAAACATCGAAACTACCAGTTTTTTTGCACAGCTTTCTGAACAGGTTCATTCAAAAGGGAAAGATTATTTCAACCGCTGGAAATCAAAAGAGAAGCAGGTGGAGCAAGTTCGGGAGAATTATATCTCGCAGCTTGATTTCTGTGATTTGAAAGTCTTTGATACAATACAAAAAGATATTCCTGAAAATTCGATTGTTCATTTGGGAAACAGCTCCCTGGTGCGTTACGCGCTGATTTGCGATACCGCTAAAAACGTTGAATACTATGGAAACCGCGGCGTCAGCGGAATCGACGGTTCACTTTCCACCGCAGTGGGATTTGCATCTGAATCAGACAAAATAAACACCGTCATTTTGGGCGATCTTTCTTTCTTTTACGATTCCAATGCACTTTGGAATAAATACGTGAATCCAAATCTGCGTATCATTGTTATCCACAACGGCGGCGGAAACCTTTTCAGCATGATAAAAGGCCCGGGCGATTCGCCGGCGTTCAATGAATTTTTCTTTACTGAAAATAAATTCAGTGCCAAAGGAATTGCGCAAACTTTCGGGCTCGATTATTTTAGTGCTGCAAACGAATCAGAACTGGAAATTGCACTGCAAAAGTTTTATTCACCGGAGCAGCAAAAGGCGACCATCCTAGAAATATTTACCGATGCTGAATTAAACACAAAAACCTTCCGGGAGTTGTTCAAGAAGATAAAGACTTAAATGCTAAAGCCAACAAAATAGTCAAACTGCCAGTCCACCGGGCTGAAGCGCCGGTGAAAAAAAAGAAAAGGCTTGCACACTGGTTTTAAAACCGATCTGCATAAGTTGACAAAAAAGGTATTTTACACCGCGGCTCGGTGACCAAAGTTCATTGGAGGAGCAAGCCGGCTTTAGCCGTTAAAAATCAAGTGCCGAAGCAAAACAAAAAAGCAGAAAAGCAACCCACCGGGTTTTCTGCAGGTACGAAGTCCCGGAGGGATGCCCATGGCAGACTCCCACGGAGAATCCCGATGGGAAAAGCGCCGGTGAAAAAAGGAAAAGGCTTGCACACTGGTTTTAAAACCAGTTATCGAAATTAAAAAACCGGGTACTTTACACCGCGGCTTTCCCCAATGGGATTCCCTCGGAAAGCCCGGTGATCACTGAAGTTAATTTTTGAGACCGGCTTTAGCCGTTAAAATAATTAATTAAGTTTGTGAAACATTTCAGCTAAAATTGCATTATAAAAAGAAAAAGGGAAAATTATGAAACAACTCACATTAAATATCCGGGATAATAAATTTCATGCTTTTTTGGAGTTTATAAAAACGCTGGATTACGTCGAAATACCGGAA
>Ga0334899_1002706_pt1 | contig 13657 bp, 16 predicted proteins | sample GraSluR3_MG_FD_207219 | JGI IMG/M metagenome (GOLD analysis project Ga0334899, IMG submission 207219) | Sludge microbial communities from methane-producing bioreactor in Wageningen University, Netherlands - Granular Sludge_8_08-R3 | ecosystem: Engineered > Bioreactor > Anaerobic > Unclassified ... | reverse complement strand
ATGACCTTCAGATTTAGCCACAGCAGTTTCAGCAATGACCAGGATATCCTCATTTTTTATTTGGATATTCTGATTTTTTGACGCCTGGAGAATAAGTTCTGCCAGATTATCTCCCTTTTTAATAAGAGGGATACCTTCTATACCGATGATTTTGACTTCCATGCTTGCACCGGATCTAATTAGATTAATTTGAAATTTATTTGGTTGTATAAAGATTATTTTGTTGTATAAACATAGAACTTATATGGAAACTAATTCCCATCCTGTTTTTCCAAATCCTGCGGCAGAAGTAACAGGATTGGTAAATTCAGCGAATTTTCCCCCATCCATTATAAACTTAGCAGCTTCAGATGCACTGCCAGCAGTAAATTCCACTGTTTGAGGATGGATATGCTCATAAACGGCAATGTAACTTGCTTTACCAGCAGGTATTTTTTCCACATGTACTTTTTCATGGGTTACAATACCTATATATGATTCTCCTTTAAGGGTGGTTACTCCTGCAATTCTGGGAGTGTTAAAATCATCCTTTTCATAGTCCATAGTCAAAAGAGAAAATGCCATAGCATCTCTAATATTCATACCAGATTCGATTTTCTCAGCGATAACATCAGTGTGAGATCCATTGGAAACCACCGCCACATCCCCCACCACACGTATGCAGTTATAGGCTATGTAAGGACTTTCAAAAACATCTTTTTCATAGCCTTCCTTAGGAACAACTGCCACTCTTTCAGGGAATGTTTTAGTTATCCTATTGGGAAAAGAACGGCTGGAAACTCGATAAGCCACAAAATTACCTGATTCATTATTACCAACTGCCAGTATTCTTCCTAGATACATTAAATCACCTTTTTTAGATATAATATGGACAAACAGTACTTAGTATGACCCGTTTAAGTTAATCATTAGATGTTATAAACTAAGTTTCAGGAACATGAACTGCTTCATAGGGACTCATCCCTTCAGGGGTAGTGATGATGATAGTTCCATCCTTGGGTTTGATGATAATTTCTCCTTCATCAATTACATTGGTATGAACTGCAATAGCACTGTCACGGATGTAACTGGACATATCCACACCGTTAACTGTAACTGTTGTTAGACCTGCAACTGGAAGTAAGTAATATTGTGAGTTTCCATCGGTCTGGCTCACATCAGGTTTTCCACTGCTGGTATCAGAAACTACCTGGAAACTACTGGTAACCATGAGAAATATGAGAATGGTGAAAATTACATCAATTAGAGGTACCAGGTTCACCCGGGCCTGCCTGCCACGGAGTTTTCTCCTATAACTCTGGGTATCTATGGCCATATTTTAGTCCTCTTTTTTTAATACTCATTAATTTATTAACAGAATCTTATTCAATTGATAATTTAACTTTGATCTGTAATCTTTATTATTAGTAAATTTCACTGTTTCAGTTTACTTTCCACTATTCTGGCTTCCGTATTGCATTTTTCCTTGATTATGTTACCAATACTCTTTTCCAGCATATGAGGATTCAGTGAAATCCAGATATTAGCGTCTTTATCCTGGTGGAGTTCTTTCACTTCTAAAATTCCATCAGATTCTTTTAAAGCTTTAATTGCATTATTAACATCTGTATCAACTTTTATACGCATCTCTGCTGTTCGCCAGTTAGTCATCTTTTTGGCAATCTCTATTTTATCCAGTTCATTCTCTATTCTACTATTAATATGAGTGTAGAGAGGAAGTATGATTATGGCTACGGCTAAACCAGCAATGGTGGTTATGAGTGATACGTATATACCTTCGGCCATGGCAGTGGGATTGGCATTCACCCCTAATGCTTTGAAGGTGTACCACAATCCCAGAACTGTTCCAATTAGTCCTAAAAGTGGAGCTATTTCGATGATGGTTCGTATGGTGTCAAGTCCCTTGGTCATACGTCCCATTTCCACAATGAAAACCCTTTCCATGGCGTCTTCAACTTCTCTATTGTTACGGAAACCGATCTTCAGTGCTTCTGCAACTATTTTGGAAATGGGATTATGGTAACGTCCTATGGATCGTAAAGCCTCTAGGGATCCTCCTCGGTCCATGGCTTTGTTCACTTCTCCCATGATCTGGGGCAGTTCTACCTGGGATATCTTACGCAGGTAGTTAATCTTTTCTACAGAATAAAATATACCATAAATTCCGATTATAGTAATGATGTAGGTGATGACTCCTCCACTTTTGAACATTTCTAGTATGGTGTTGAAGGAGTTGGCAAAAAATTCGTAGATCATTTTATCCTCTTATTAGCCTCTTATTCGTTTCACTGTAGCCCAGGACCTACGTACAAAGTCTGGCAGTTCTCCAGGGGGCATTTTTTCCAGGAAGTTAATAGTTTTAGGATCACTGGGATAACCTGAGCCAATGTCTTTATATTTATATTCTTTTTTGATCTCCTGGATAGCCCGGTCACGTTCCACCTTAGCAATGATGGATGCTGCAGAGACAATAGGGTAGCGATCATCGGCTTTGTGTTCTGCCACCACCTTCAAATCTGGATGCATGGTTTCCAGTTCATTGGTCAACCGTTCGGGCTTAACATCCATGGAGTCAATGAAACAAGTGGAGGGATTGGAACTGCCGATGATACGGTTAATGGCGATTTTTTCAATTTCATTCAAATTGACATCCCTTGACCGTAGCATGTCTATGTCTTTGGCTGTGATCTTCACAGTATGACATTCAGCTATTCTCTTTATCTTACGGGCTAAAATTATTCTCCTCTTTGGTGAAATTTTTTTGGAATCTTTTAAGCCGAGTCTTTCCAAATATTTAACCCGATCCTCTTCTAGAGCCACACCGCCAACAACCAAAGGCCCTAACACAGATCCTCTGCCTGCTTCATCTATTCCTAATATCTTCATGGATTTTCTAAGTTTTTAATCTAATTTTTTAAACCTTTAATTTATTTAAAAAAAATTAATAGGGTTGTTTTATTTATTTCATGGCTTTTAGACGCACTTCTGGCTCTAAAGCACGTGGTTCGGCAGCCACAATGGCAGTTCCCTTAGCAACCACGGTCATAGGATCGTCGGATATTTCCACTGGTACACCAACTTCTTCATATATACGTTGTTTAAGCCCTTTAAGTTGGGATGTGCCTCCTACTACCACAGTCTTGTTGTAAACACCGGAAATAAGTTCAGGAGACATTCTTTCCAGTACGTGGGCTAAAGCTTCTACTAGTTTAGCGATAATTGGTTCTGCAGCATCAGCCACCAGTGTGGAATCGATTTCAACCTTTTTTGGTTTGTTGGTTTCCATGGATTTGCCTATGACTGTGGTTTTACCCACGGATTTTTCATTTTTGCAATGTACCATTCCCACTTCTATTTTGGCTTTTTCAGCTTCGTGAATTCCAATTTCCACATTATATTTCTCTTTAACTTTGGCTACTATGTTAGCATCTACATCGTCTCCACCACTACGGATGGTTTCAATATCAGTTATTCCTCCTAGGGATATAACTACCACGTCGCTGGATCCTGCACCTATGTCGATCACCATGGTACCTGATGCTTCTGCTATAGGTAGACCTGCTCCAATGGCTGCTGCTAGGCCTTCGCTTATTACCAGGACATAACTGGCTCCGGCTTTTTTTCCTATGTCTTCCACAGCTTTTTTCTCCACTTCGGAAGCATCTCCGGGTATACCTACAACTATGCGGTCTATGGATTCTGTTGCTTCTCCAGAACCTAGATCCATGGAATAAAGCAGAAGGGCTTCTGCCTGAGCAATGCTTTCAATAACTCCCTGTCGGAGTGGTCGAACTGCTATGATGTCCTCTGGGGTTCTTCCTAACATGGATTTAGCTTCTTCACCTACAGCCAATACATAACCCGGGTCTTCTTTTTTGACAGCTACCACTGATGGTATTTTGAATAGATCAAATTTATCACCAGATGGTTTGGCTACTACTGTGTTAAGGGTTCCTAAATCGATACCCAAAGTATTGGACAAAGGTTGTTTTTTATCCTCTTCTTCTTCATCTTTTTTACCTAAAAAACTGAACATTTTAATCCTCCTTTAAGATTTTGTTAAATTCGATTAAGAATATCTTGTTGGATCTGGCAAGTTCCTTGATTTTGGGGACGTGTTCATCGTCAGCTGATAATAAAACAGTGGATAAAGCAACGTCTGCCATTTTAAATAGTGGATCTATGGTATTACGAATAAAACCAGGTAACTTATTAGTTATGTAGACATCAGTTTCTATGAATCCTGTAGTCTGATCCTCTAATAAGAAGGAAAGTTTCACATGGCTTTTTTCACAGTCACCCACAAATTTTTTAATGGAATTATCAGGACCCACCGTTAAGAGAAGATTTCCTTCATCTTTAACATAATAAGGTGCTATTTTAAGGTAGGCACCACCATTTTCTTTACATATCATGCTTAATTCTCTTATTTTACTTGTTTCTCCGTAAAGCATGATAAAATCAAATTTTTTGGTTACAACTGATTCTCTAGTGGTCACATGTTCTCTACAAAGTACTTTAACACGTTCTTTATCCATTATCGCAGAGTAGGCAACATTATTAACCATGTCTTCATTACCGGCAATGACACACCATATATAATCTGAATCCTGAACTGTGGAAACTTCGGCTGCCTTTCTCAGGATTTTTATTTTATTCTCGATCATCAGTTACCACTTTCATAAAATTGAATTTAGCTCTTTTATAAATTTTACAATAAATAGTTCAACATATCATTAAGTTCTATACTAGTCATATAAGTAAATGATATAGTCACCATTAGATTTCTAAAACTATTAGATTTTTAAATATATATAAGTAAGTGATTAAAGCTAATTATTAATTCCCAAATTTATATAATTAATATGATAAGCACTATTAGATTTCTCATATAATAAATAAGTAAGTGATTAAGCTACAATAGTTTTAACCATGTCATGATGTTAACTCCTAATATATTTTTATAATGTGTTGTTCTTTCAGCTTTTTGGATAGATCCGACACTCTAAAAAAACTGAATTCTTGTTAATAGGTATATCAAATGTTTGTCAAAGGAACCTTTAAAAAAGTAGGAATACTGTTAACCATAGCGGTTTTACCGTTTCTTTTTGGCTATTTTATTGTAAGTTTTTTAATGTTTTCAGCCATAGCCTTCTTGATGCAGTTTTTCAGAGACCCAAACCGGAAAATTCCCCAGGACACTGGTTTAATAGTTGCTCCTGCTGATGGTAGAATTTTAAAAGGAAAAATCGATCGGGTGAAAACAGTTCACTATGAAGATCCATTAATGAAATATATATTGAGCCCAGGAGGGAAAGGTATTCTGGTAAGTACTTTCATGTCCCCGTTTGATGTTCATGTTAACCGGGCTCCAATCTCGGGTACTATTGTGAAGACCAAACATTACTCTGGCAAATTTAAGATTGCCATGCGAAATGTACTTACTGAAAATGAAAAGAATTTAATAGTTATAGATTCAGAGTATGGAAAAGTGGGTGTCATACAGATAGCTGGTTTCGTGGCTAGACGTATTGTTCAGTATGTGGAAGTGGGTGACCAGGTGCAAACAGGGGACCGTCTGGGAATGATAAGATTTGGTTCCAGAGTTGATCTAATTATCCCTTATGAAAACACAAAACTGATGGTCACTGAAGGTGGAAAACCAACTGCAGGGGAGACTATAATTGCCCAAATGCATAAAAAAAATTAAAATAATCCTTATAATCACTGTTGGAGTATAAATATGAAGATAACCCATTATATGGCATTACCTGACTTAGTTTCATTGGCTAATGCCTCTTCAGGGTTCTTGGCAGTGATAATGGTGTCCATTGGAAACTTAATACTGGCATCCCAGTTCATGCTCCTGGCAGTGATCTTTGACTCTATAGATGGGTGGGTGGCCCGTCGAACTAACCGAGTTGATGAACATGGTTTTGGCAAGAACATGGACTCACTTTCGGATGTGATCTCATTTGGTGTTGCCCCCGGAATGCTTTTGTTTACCGCGTGCCAATCGTTTTCGATCCCATACATTAATATACTAGTAGCACTCCTAATAGTTATAAGTGGAATATTAAGACTCTCAAGGTTCAATGTACTTGCAGATTCAAGTGATGTTCCTGGTGGAGATAAATTCGTGGGACTACCCATACCTACCACTGCCCTGATCCTAGGATCATTCTACCTCTCAGGTATGTTCCGAATGGACTTTGCTCTAATCATCATGGCAGTGATTGCGGTGTTCATGATAAGTACCATTGAGTATCCTAAATTTAAGAGTATGATATTGATGGCAAGTGGCGGTGTACTGATCGTTGGAACAATTTTGCCTCAGAACATTTTATCATCAATTTCTTATCTTCCCGCAAAGCTTTTATTCCTCTTCACAATAATATATGTATTAATCATGCCTCTTATGGAATTATACGGCAAGCTTCTAAGAAGTGGTCCACATGTTAGATAAGATCTTAGGAAAGAAAGATAAAGATAAAAAAGACACTCCTGATCTGCGAAAAGATGGGAAAAAATCTGATTCGGATATTGGAGGACGTCTTAAAGGTATGGTGTCTAAGGCCACTGAAAAATCCAAGGAAAAAATTAATAACAACAATGAAGGTGGGGAAAAACCCTCTTCTGGGAACAAAATACCCCGGCCCATGCCAAAACCACGTCCAAAACCACGACCCACACCTAAAGACAAACCAACACTTAAACCTCCGCTGAAAAAACAACCTCAAAAAAGTAGAGGTCCATTAGGTGGTATAACTGCTGGTGCAGGATTTGGTAAAGGTGGTCCTGATGATGATCGGAGAACCTTGGTGGGAGCAGCTGTTTTTGGAATTATACTTATCGTACTTGTTGGTGCCGGTTACTACTTTTTGGTTTACGCACCCTACCAGGATGCCATGACCGCAGCTAAACAGACCAAGATTAAAGAGGTTAACACCTACTTTAAAGGACCTCTTGCATTAGACCCTCAAAAGTCATCGATTCTAGCGGAAATTGATGGTGGAACCACACCGGAGATGGTTCTGGCTGTGGATGTATTAGGTCCAGCTACTTCGAGCTGGAGAGAATATCAAAATCAACAGATTGAGGCGGAAAAAGATCCTTATAATAGAGTTATGATTACCTATCAGGCGGGTGGTCAGAAGAACCTGATTATGAAGACGTCAGATGCGCAAACAATTGTTAATGAGGCTGATGCTGCAGTCCTATCTAACTTGGAGATTGAAACTCCGGATACTGTTGCAGTACCCATAATAATAACCAGACTGCAAGCTGCAGGTGGTTTAATAAATGTTGGAGACACTGTGGATGTGTACTTGACCACAGCTAATGCTTCTACTACCTCAACCTCTAATAACACCACGACTAATCAGACAGCAACAACCCAATCCTCAGCTTCATCGCCGAGTATTAGTGGAGCTACGGTTCTAGCAATTTTAAGGGCTAAAGACAGTAGTGCAGTGGCTGCCAGCTTGCAACAATCACAGGAAATTGCTTATAACACTTTAACCATGACCACCAGTAGAAGTCAGACTGCTAATACTGATGTTGAAGAATTACTTAAAGCCGCAGCCTCAAATACTTGGGACGAGTCAACAATAACCTCTTTACTTGACTCTTATGGTTGGAGATTATCGGACTTTGAACGTACTTCCAATCTAGGTGAACTAGATGTACGATATATGGTTGTTCTGGAAGTGCCCCGTGAGAATGCACTGTTCCTGATGCAGAACAGTCAAAACTTACAACTAACAGTCCCAACCCAGGATGCTCCAGAATGGATGATAACAGAATTAAAACAGATATACGGAACATGATGAGAACCAGTAAAATCATGAAACTATGAGGAACTAACTATGACGGGGGAGGTTCTAAGATGAACATCAACAAATTATCCATAGCCCTGATAGTAATAATCCTATGCACGGCTATTTCATCTTCATGGGCAGCAGATAGTACGTCTAGTGATCAGCAAGCATGGGTTCAAGAACAAGGCTCAGAAGTACTTTTCACTTATCTTGAATCCACTATAACCGTTACTATCAAAAATAACAATGATCATGTTGAATATTTTAAGATAAGCCAAGTATACAACCAGACATCTCCTCCCATATTTTGGAAGGTGGCGTGGACCGATCCTTGTGCATTAAAAATGATTAAATATCAGTCTGACGTTGATGAAAATGATCTTGGTTGGAAAATTCAACCCGGAGAAACTAAAACTGTTTCATTTAAGGTGGTTGCATACCCTTATCCTAGCGTAACGATACCGGTATATATTAGGAGAAATGCATCTATTTCTAATGGTTTTTGGCCTTTAGTAAATGAACCTGGATTAACAGCTACTTGGTTCCTCCCTAATGAAATTGAGTACTTGAATCCAAGTTTAGATCTTCAATCCTGGAATGGTCATTTCTGTTTCTGGATAAAAAATTACGACACAACATATCCAAAAGTATCAGGGATAGTAAGAGCACCTATTGTGCCTATTGATTCCAAACTCACCTACAGTAACCCTCAGATAACTTATATCTCAGATGAACTGCCATGGGCTAACACAGCAGCCTGGGATGTTCTATTATATCCGGGTCAAAGTAAACATTACTCCTACACTTATCATTGGCCAGAATCGTCTTCCAGTTCAACCGCCTCGGGAAGTTCTTCTTCCACAGGATATTCCATACCCACTACTGCGGCAGCCACCACAAATGCTTCTGTTCCTACTTCAGAAACTGGAGTTCCTTTCGGTCTTTTCGTGGTTGGAGCTATCATAATTGCTGGTGGTGTAGCCTACGCCAAATTCTTCCGATGATCAGGGAAACTTAGATGGCTGCATAAATATTATATTCTTTGATCACCCTACACTTCTATGGGCATCATAATAATATGTGGCATGTTTATTCCTTGTGACATATTCTAAAACCCTAAACCTAAACACAGTAACACTCATGTAATACAGTGAATCCACATGAAACTATCCACTTTTTTTATCATAGTCGGGATGATTATCATCTCTCTGTACGCACTGGTGGAAGTTAACTATTATTCTGCCACCCAGAGCATTAGTCAGGAACCTGGAGAAACACCTTACGTTACAATTCCTAAAATTGGGGTTGATGCAACTATAAATAACAAATCCGTGGATTATGGAATTTATCATGAACCACAGTCAGCTAAACCTGGCAGCGGAACCGTAGTTTTATTTGGGCATCGTACCCTGCATGGATCTCCTTTTATCAAACTTGACCAACTAGAACCTGGAGATAATGTAACCCTAGAATGGCCTGGAATAGGTTATGTTGAATATGTAGTAGAAAATAGCACCATCGTTCCTGCCGATTACCGTTTATCAGTTGAACAGGGAAATGTACTGTTTCTGATCACCTGTTACCCCCTGGGATCAACCAAGGAACGATTAATAGTGAAAGCTAAACAGGTGAACATATACCCCATTAAAACATTAAGAGCCCCCAATCCTCAGCAATATTATGCCATTATCATAATCATTGCTTTCATGGTAGGATGCACAGTTTTGAGTTTCTTATATCCTGTTAAAGAGGATAGAGCCATAATATTCCTGGCAGCAGTGGCTTTAACGTTTTTCCTGGTGCTTGGTTATTTTTTCCCCATCCCTCCAGATACATTGGAATCAAACATATCTCGTGTAAGTGACTTTTTAAGTTTTGGATTTTAGGTTTAAAGTTGTCTAAGGCCAGTTTGACAGGATTTAACAGAATTTATGTGTTGTAGTTGGATGACTTAAAAATGACAGGACATAGTTTTTTTATCAATTTAAAGGGAGTATATGGGGGTAGTGAAATAATTATTAAGTTATATATGGTGCTTAGTAGTAATAGGTGAATTAAGGTGTTAAGATGAGTGATGAAAAATACTTCCAGAACCTCACCCCACGGGAAAGAGCCATATTTGAAGGGGCCATAACTATGGGGGCGCTTTTCCACCAGTTTGTGGGAACTCCAGTAAATATTAAAACTGTCAATTCTCTCAAAAAAGCTATTGAGGAATCTTTAGAATTACAACCCTGCATTGAAAGTGTTAAGGTGGAGATTAACCCCAAAATGCTGGAAGAAGCAGAAAATGAATACCAGTATATTTCTCTGACTGGAGAAATGTTGGATGTGCGTGTTGTTTCCCAATATAATGGGGTGAATGTGGTGGTGCGCATGCACTACATTGAAGAGCTACAGTACCCTCTGATGTACGTGGAAGAAATAGATTGAAAATATAAAAAATACGTTAAACTCAGCTAAATAACTTATAAGGATATTATTTTGGTTTATTGTGCTGTTTTACACAATAACAATAATTTAATAATATTATAGATATTAATTTAAAATATCACAGCAAAATTATAAAATGGTAGATTTCATGATAACCGTTGATGAAAATCTGTGTAAAGGCTGTAACATCTGCACTGAGTTCTGCCCTCGTAAGGTTTACCAGGAATCAGGAATCCTTAACAAAAAGGGTGTGCATGTTCCAGTACCGGAAAATGAGGACAAATGCACTCAATGCCAGTTATGTGTAATGATGTGTCCTGATCAAGCAATAAAAGTAGATGAAAAAGTGGATGAGAAGGATGACAAGTGAGGATTATTTTATACAAGGCAACGAAGCCTGTGCCAGAGGGGCCATTAAAGCAAATTGCCGATTTTTTGCCGGATACCCCATAACACCCTCTACAGAAATCGCTGAAGATATGGCAGTGTTCTTACCCCGTGAAGGAGGAACATTCGTCCAGATGGAAGATGAAATATCAGCTCTGGGAGCAGTTATAGGGGCAGTATGGGGTGGTTTAAAAGGAATGACCGCCACTTCTGGACCAGGGTTTTCCCTTATGCAGGAACATATTGGCTATGCAGTAATGACAGAAACACCTTTAGTGATCGTGAACATGCAGAGGGGTTCTCCATCCACTGGACAGCCCACCATGGCCAGTCAAAGTGACATGATGCAGGCCCGCTGGGGATCCCATGGAGACTATGAAGTTATAGCGTTATCTCCCTCATCAGTACAGGAATGTTTTGATTTCACAGTGGAAGCCTTCAATCTGGCTGAAAAGTACCGGGTGCCAGTCATGGTCATGAGTGATGAAATTGTGGGACACATGCGGGAAAAAATCACCATCCCTGAAAAAGTGGATGTGAAAGCACGGGAAATGCCTGAGGAAGGCTCGGATACTTTCCTACCTTACCATGCCGAGCCAGATAACACCAGTCCCATGCCTGCATTTGGGGATGGATACAAAATACACATTACAGGTTTAACCCATGATGAAAGAGGATACCCAGATGCATCAAATCCACAAACACACTCAAAACTGGTTTCACGTTTATGTAACAAGATCCGACATCATACCAATGAAATATCAAGAATAAAAACAGAAAATGTGGAAGATGCAGAGATAGTAATCCTTTCTTATGGTGCTCCATCAAGATCAGCTCTTAAAGCCGTAAGAACAGCCCGTGATCAGAATATGAAAGTAGGATTTATAAAAATTGATGTGGTATGGCCATTCCCTGAAGAAATGGTTCAAAAGGCAGTTGGCAATGCCCAACGGGTGATTGTAGTAGAAATGAACCTTGGACAGATATTTTATGAGGTTCAAAGGATCCTTCCCGATATAAAAGTAGAGTTAGCTTCTAAAATCGGTGGAGAAATGCACCTTCCTCAAGATATCCTGGATAAAATTAATTCAACTGAAAATTAAACGAGAATTATTAAATTAAAGGATGATTATTAGATTTAGAAGATGATTATGAGTTTAGTGGGGAGTATCAACGAGATATTTATTGATTTTCATCCCATGGAGATGTAAAATATGGTTGAAAACAGGGAAAATCGCTTTATGAAATACTTAAGGAAGGATAGGCTTCCTCATATATTCTGTGCAGGATGTGGAAATGGGATTATAATGAACACATTCTTCAATGGCATGGAACTGGCAGAGGTGGACTTTGACCAGGTGGTGATGGTGTCAGGGATAGGATGTTCCTCCCGAATACCAGGATATGTAAAATGCGACTCACTTCACACCACTCACGGCCGCCCTATATCTTTCGCCACTGGCATCAAATTGGCCAATCCAGAAAACGAAGTGGTGGTATTCACAGGAGATGGTGATGCAGCAGCCATAGGTGGCAACCACCTTATTCACGGTGCCAGACGCAACATCAATATTACAGTTATATGTATCAATAATAACATCTACGGTATGACTGGAGGTCAGATCAGCCCCACCAGTCCCCAGGGAAGTTATGGGTCAACTGCACCATACGGGGCGCTTGAAAGACCATTTAACCTTTCTGAAATGGTTAAAGCTGCAGGAGCAACTTATGTTGCCAGATGGACTACTGCACAACCAGTACAACTCTCCAACGCTATTAAAAAAGCCCTTAAAAATAAGGGTTTTTCATTCATAGAAGTCATATCCCAGTGCCCCACCTATTTCGGCCGTAAAAACAGGATGCGATCCCCCATTGAAATGTTGAAGTGGATGAAAGAGGAGAGCATTGTTAAAAGGAGGGCAGATAAACTTTCAGCAAAGGAACTGGAAGGAAAGATCATAGTGGGAGAATTCCAGAATAAAGAGGAACCGGAATTTTCAGATAAAGTCTGCCAGTTACTGGAAGCTCAATGCACAACAGGAAAGCCATCATCAACAAGATCAGCATATGAGGGGGATTGAAATGCGTAAAGAAGTTAGAATAGCTGGTTTTGGGGGTCAGGGAGTTATATTGGCAGGAATAGTGATAGGAAAAGCAGCGGCTTTATACGATGGCTTGCAGGCAGTTCAAACCCAATCTTATGGGCCGGAAGCAAGGGGAGGTGCATCTCGAACTGAACTGGTTATCAGTGATGAAGAGATAGATTATCCTAAGGTGCACCATCCAGACATATTCGTGGCCATGTCCCACGAAGCCCTCTTAGCCTACCTGGACGGGCTTAAACCAGGAGGCATCCTAATAATAGATCCGGACATGGTGATCGAAGATGAGATCAGTTCCTTTATAACAGAACATAATATTCAAGTTTATCATGCTCCAGCCACCCGCACTGCTGATGAAAAGGTGGGATTACGGATCGTGGCCAACATCGTAATGATCGGAGCAATAACCGGTTTTACTGGGATAATATCTGAAGAAGCAGCTCGAAAAGCCATCGCAGCAAGTGTTCCTCCAGGAACAGAGGATAAAAACCTTTCTGCCTTCGAAGCAGGAATGGAACTTTCTCGTAAGGAGGCATAGATCATGAAAATCCACGAATATCAGGCTAAAGAGATCTTCCGCAGCGGGGGAATACCCATAACCCGAAGTATAGTAGCAGAAACCCCAGAAGAAGCAGAAAAAGCTGCTATTAAGATCGGTAAACCAGTAGCCATAAAATCCCAGGTGCTGGTTGGGGGAAGAGGTAAAGCAGGAGGTATAAAATTCGCTGAAGACCCTAAAATGGCCTATCAACTCACAAAAGAACTTTTAGGGACACAAATCCGTGGAGTAACTGTCAAAAAAGTTCTGGTGGAAGAAATGCTGGAAATTCAGGATGAATTTTATATGAGTGTGGCAGTGGACAGATCTGCCAGGAAACCCCTGATAATGGCTAGTATGGCTGGTGGAGTGGATAT
>Ga0334899_1002704_pt1 | contig 13662 bp, 3 predicted proteins | sample GraSluR3_MG_FD_207219 | JGI IMG/M metagenome (GOLD analysis project Ga0334899, IMG submission 207219) | Sludge microbial communities from methane-producing bioreactor in Wageningen University, Netherlands - Granular Sludge_8_08-R3 | ecosystem: Engineered > Bioreactor > Anaerobic > Unclassified ... | reverse complement strand
TAACTCCATATTATTATACATGGATACCTTCAGGTATGGGTGGTAATCTTACAGACTTAAGTGCAGGAATGTATTGCGTAACAGTCGAAGACAACAATGGCTGCTCTGCTTCCGATTGCATTTCGGTTACTGTTGCCGATCAACCGAATCCTCCGGTTGCCGAGTTTACAGCAAATGTAACCGAAGGCTGCGACTATCTTACAGTACAGTTTACCGACCAAAGCACAAATAATCCTACTTCATGGAGTTGGGATTTTGGTGATGGTAATACGAGCAATATAGAAGATCCTTTACACACTTATACAAGTCCGGGGTTATATACAGTAAGCCTTACTGTAAGCAACGAAGACGGTACAAGCGAACCGGAAATTAAAACTGATTATATCCTAATTGGAGAAACTCCACAAATAGAGCTTACAATGACTGAAGAAAGCGGTGAAGGTGCTAATGATGGATCTGCTACTGTTAACATAACTAACGGAAATGAACCATACTCAATTCAGTGGAGTAATTCATCTACAGTCGCAACTATTACTGATCTTGAAGCCGGTATCTATTGTGTAACTGTTTACGGTAACGATGGATGCATGACTACTGATTGTATAGAAGTTACTATTAACTCTACAGCTACAATTATTGCCGATTTTGAAGCTAATATTATACAAGGATGTGCACCACTCACAGTTCAGTTTAGCGATTTAAGTGTAGGTACCCCAATAGCTTGGACTTGGGACTTTGGAGACGGAGGTACTTCTAACGAACAAACCCCAAATCATATTTATACTTTAGGAGGTATTTACACTGTAAGCCTTACAGTAACAGATGGGACAAATTCTGACACAAAAGTTTTAGCAGATTATATTACAGTTTTTTCAAAACCTGTTTTAGAATTTGATATAACCGACGAAAGTGTTGAAGGTGCTGCGGATGGTGAAATATTACTTACAATTAATGATGGGACACCTCCATACAATATTAACTGGTCTAATGGTATGCATACGCAAACTATATCAGGACTTACTACCGGTTCTTATTCTGTAGCTGTAATTGATGCAAATGGTTGCATGGCTACAGGAAGTGCGACAGTAAATGTATATACAGGGATTGCGACAACTAATAGCAAGGATATTAATATATATCCTAATCCTGTATCAGAAAAGCTGCATATTAACTCAAACGCATTGATTAAAAGCATTGCTATTACTGATGCTACCGGAAGAGAGATAAATAATATAACTATTAATACCGATAATTTTGAATTTGAGACATCAGGAATTGTTTCAGGAATATATTTTATTTGTATTGAATTAGAAAATGGTGATTTAGTTATTAAGAAAATTATAAAACAATAGGTATAAAAAAACAAGTTATGAGAAGAATTAGAATTTTTAGTATTATTTTAGTATTAGCGGTTTGTTCTGCAGTATCTGGATTCTCGCAAAGGAAAGGATACAATATAAGTACAACTCAAGTATCAACAGAAAGCTTTACAATTGATGTAAATTTAAAACCGGCTAGCATTAATATTGTTAATAAAAACGGTGTTGACTATTCTTATATTGAGTTCGACGGAAATGTAAGAACAAGTAAACAAGGATGGGCAGAATTACCATTTATTGGTATCCCTGTACAATTATCTCCAAATCGAAATATTGATATCAGCATTACAGAGACTGATTTTGTTGATATTCAGTTAAGTGAGCCATTATTACCATCTAGAGGTGTTATTATGCGTAATCAAAATCCTGATGAAATACCTTATGAAATAGACCCTGAATCCCTAATTGATGAATGGTATCCACTCGACATGTATCAAACTACAGACCCATATATAGTTAGAGACATTAGAGGTCAAAATATCTTTGTCTATCCATTTAAGTATAATGCTGTTCAGAATGTATTACGTGTTTACACAAGTTTTACTATTACATGTACTGATAATTTTGAGACACCAACTAATCCATTACAAAATAGTTTTTCTGTAATTAATAAAGAAATGGATCCAATTTACAAGTCTTTATTTGTTAATTACAATCAAAATCCCGCTAAATGGACAAACGAAATTGGCGAATTTGGTGATATCTTAGTAATTTATACTTCTCGTGATGCTACTGCAATTCAGCCATATATAGAGTGGAAGCAACAAAAAGGACACAATGTGTATGAACTTGAAGTGAGTACCGGAGCAAATGTTGTTTCTACAATTCAAAGTGAATACAACAGTAATAATAATATTCTTTATGTTTTACTTGTTGGAGATTGGGCTGATATTAAAACAAATACAGGCCCCTCAAGTGCTCCTATTGACCCAATGGCAGGGTGTGTTGTTGGTACTGATGACTATTTTGATATTATTATTGGCAGATTTTCTGCAAATAATACAGGACATGTTACTGCTCAAGTAAATAAAACTATCCAATATGAATGTAATCCTGATATTGGTGGTACATGGTACACAAAAGCACTCGGAATCGCTAGTAACGAAGGTACAGGAGACGATGGAGAATACGACTATGAGCAAATTGATAATATTCACGATGGCAAATTATTACCGTTTACTTATACTAATTGTTATGAACAGTATGGCTCAAGTGCTTCAGCATCGGGTGTAGCAAGTTATATTAATAGTGGAGTTAGTGTGATTAATTACTGCGGACATGGGGGACATGACTACTGGGTTTCGAGTGGTTACAGCACTACGAATGCAAATGCTGCAACAAATACAACCCAATATCCATTTATTTTTTCAGTAGCATGTATCGTTGGCGAATTCCATACAGGTGCGGATTGCCTTGCCGAAGCATTAGCTAAAAAAGCAAATGGGGGCTCCATTGCATCATGGATGTCAACAATTAACCAACCTTGGCAACCACCTATGCGGGGGCAAGATTATGCAAATGATTTACTTGTACAAGGATATAATTATTCTACAGGACCAGGTAGTGGAACTAGTACAACTTATGGAAGAACTACTTTTGGATCAATTACGTTTAATGCTGCTCAACTTATGATTTCAGAAGTTTCTGGTACAGATGACTGGAATACTTATAAAACATGGACAATATTTGGAGACCCTGCTGTTCAGGTTAGAACAGATCAACCCAAAAGCATTACTGTAACAAATTTAAATATTTCTCCAGGAACTTATACAACCCAAATACAAGTAGAAGGTGCAGCTTTTGAGGGTGCATTAGTCTCACTCTGGCAAGCAGGCTCACAACCGGCTTCTGCCTTAACTGATGCCAGTGGAAATGTAAGCATAGAACACAGTTTTGCTGGAACAGTAAAATTAACTGTTACCGGTTTTAACCTTGCAACATATTCCGAAGACCATGTAGTTGCTGTTCCTGACCCACCTGTTTGTGATTTTAACGCAGACCAAACTACTATTACAGCCGGTGAAACTGTACAGTTCACTGACTTGTCAACAAATTACCCATCAGTTTGGGATTGGTCATTCGCAAGCGGTACTCCAAACACATCAGATGAACAAAATCCTAGCGTTACTTACAATACTCCGGGAACTTATGATGTTTACCTATACGTTGAGAACAATGCTGGTGATGATGACTTACTTAAAGCCGGATATATTACTGTTGAACCTATCACAGAGCCTCCGGTTGTAGATTTTACAGCTGATAATACAACTATTAACGTTGGTGAAACAGTAAACTTTACCGATTTATCAACAAATCTACCGGAATCTTGGGTCTGGACTTTCGAAGGCGGAACTCCTCCCAATAGCACAGATCAAAATCCAAGTATTGCATATAATTCTCCCGGAACGTATAATGTAAGTCTCGAAGCTACAAATAGTTTTGGGTCAGGAGATATTACAAAAAATGCATATATCACAGTAAATCTACCAAGTTATTGCGATGCAGGTTCTAATTCAGATGATTATGAATATATCTCAAATGTAAATTTAGCAGATATAGATAAGACATCAGGAGCAAGTACTTACAGCGATTTCACTGATGTTTCATCAGATGTATTAATTGGTGAAGAATATAGTTTTACTGTAACTATAAACACAGACTATAATAATGACCAAATTTTGATGTGGGCAGACTGGAATCGTGATGGAGATTTTGATGATACAGGTGAGCAGCTATATGTTTCTAATACAGGTCAAGGTCCATTCAGTAGTACAATTACTGTACCGGCTACAGCCTCTCAAGGGCCGGTAAGGTTAAGAATTAGATTGCATGATTCTAGTACAACTTACAATCCTAATACAACACCTTGCGGTAATAGCGGTTACGGTGAAGTAGAAGACTATACATTAAATTTAATTAGCCCCGAAATGCCACCTACTGCTAACTTTACAGCAGATGTAACATCCACATGTACAGGAATTGTTCAATTTACTGATCTATCATCTCTTGCCGATACATGGGAATGGGATTTCGGAGACGGCAATACTTCAAACGAACAAAACCCACAACATACCTATACTGCAGACGGAACTTATACAGTTAGTTTAACTGTTTATAATGCATATGGTGATGATACTCATGCAGAAACAAACCTAATTACCGTTGATATGCCTAACGCACCTGTAACTACCGGAGCAGAGAATTGTGGCCCATCAGAGCTAACACTCACAGCTACAGGAGATGGAAGTCTATCTTGGTACGAATCACAAACCAGTGGTTCATCAATCCATGAAGGGAACTCATACACCACAATGTTTTCTGCAACTACTACCCTATATGTGCAGTCCGAAATTGATAATTATGTAACTTATTATGCCGGTCCCGAAGATAATTCGTTTGGAGGAGGTGGATATTTTGGGAATACAAGTTATGTACACGGTCTTATTTTTGATGCATACACAGATTTTACACTTGTTAGCGTTTGGGTTGATGCTGAAAACAATAAATATAGAGTTATAAATCTAAAAGATGCTTCTAATAATATAATTGAAACCAGAACTGTTTACATACCTGCCGGACAAAGTAGAATAACCCTTAATATTGATGTACCTGCCGGAACAGATTATACTCTGGAATGTGCCGGCGATGCTGATTTATATAGGAATAACACCAACGCTTCATTACCTTATATATTATCTAATGTTTTAAGCATTCATGGCACAACAGCAAACCAAGCAGGATATTACTATTACTTTTACGATTGGGAAGTTACTTTAAATGAGTCTTGTATTAGTGCAAGAACACCCGTAACAGCAACTATTCATGAACTTCCTACGGTTGATCTTGGAGACGATATAGAACAATGTGGAGGTAGTGTAACCCTAGACGCAGGAACAGGATATTCTTCTTATACATGGAATGGTACACCCGGAACTTCAACTCACACAGTTTCATCAAGTGGTACTTGCGAAGTAGTAGTAGAAGATGCAAACGGTTGTACAGCAAGCGACCAAGTAGAAGTTACAATTCACGATGAGCCAAGTGTTGATTTAGGCGATGATATTACAATATGCGATGGTGAATCAGCAACACTCGATGCCGGTTCAGGATTTGCAAGCTATACATGGAACGGAACACCCGGTAGCTCAACTCATACTGTAAATACAGCCGGAACATGTACTGTAGTGGTTGAAGATGCTAACGGATGTACAGCTACCGATCAGGTTATGGTTACAGTTAATCCAAATCCGAGTGTTAACCTTACCATGACTCCAGAAAGTAGTGTAGGAGCAGCTGACGGTACTGTTACTGCAATTGCTAGTGGTGGTGTAACTCCATATTATTATACATGGATACCTTCAGGTATGGGTGGTAATCTTACAGACTTAAGTGCAGGAATGTATTGCGTAACAGTTGAAGACAACAATGGCTGCTCTGCCTCCGATTGCATTTCGGTTACTGTTGCCGATCAACCGAATCCTCCGGTTGCCGAGTTTACAGCAAATGTAACTGAAGGCTGCGACGAACTTACAGTACAGTTTACCGACCAAAGCACAAATAATCCTACTTCATGGAGTTGGGACTTTGGAGATGGTAATATAAGCAATATAGAAGATCCTTTACACACTTATACAAGTCCGGGGTTATATACAGTAAGCCTTACTGTAAGCAACGAAGACGGTACGAGTGAACCGGAAATTAAAACTGATTATATCCTAATTGGAGAAACTCCCCAAATTGAGCTTACAATGACTGAAGAAAGTGGTGAAGGTGCTAATGACGGCTCTGCTACAGTTATTACAACAGGTGGAACAGCCCCATACACCTATTTATGGGACAATGGCGCAAATACACAAACAATTACAGGCTTAACAGCCGGAACATATTGTGTTACCGTAATTGAAAATAATGGATGTTCAGCTGCAGCCTGTATTGAAGTAACAACAATATATGAAGACCCATTTGTTGCTGATTTTGAAGCAGATATAACCGAAGGATGTGCTCCTTTAACTGTTCAATTTACGGATTTAAGCGAAGGTGAAATTACAGGTTATACTTGGAACTTTGGTAACGGAGGAACTTCTTCAGAAGAAAATCCGGAGTATATATTTGAATCGTCTGGAACATTCACAATAATTTTGGCAATTACAGACGGTGAAAATACTGTAACTGAAATTAAAACGGAATATATCACAGTTTATGAATCTCCTGAAATTACAATAGATGAAATAATTGACGCAACAGGCGAAGATATTGCAGATGGAAGTGCAACAATTAGTGTTACAGGTGGAGAAGAACCGTACACAATTTTGTGGTCGAACTCTCAAACAGGACTTTCAATTGTTGATGTATTACCTGACACATATTCTGTTGTGGTTGAAGATGCGAATGGATGCTCAAACACAGGTATGGTTGTTATTGGGTGGAATGTAGATATAGACAATATTGAATCCAATAATATTTCTGTATATCCAAATCCTGTAAATGATTATATTAACATTGTTGCGGATATTGATATTAGCTTTATTGAAATAATGGATGCAACTGGGAGCTTAGTTTTGTGTCAATCTGTAGATTCCAAAAGCATCTCAATTAATCTTAATGAACTATCAGTAGGGAATTATATTATCAAAATTTCAGATATTAATAATGTAAATGTATTTAAAAGTTTAATTAAATATTAGAATATTGAAAGAGGTATTATTGCCTCTTTCTCTTTTTTTAAATAACTATTAAAAACCACTATTATGAAAAGATTTGTTTTTTTAGTAATTATTTTGCAGGTATTTGCAAGCATTTGTGTTTATGGACAGTCGATTGCTCCAGTAAATCCGGATTTCACTAATTATTTGTATGCAAAATCAAATAATATTATCAATTATCAAACCGAAGAAGGTTATTTTTTAGGAGAAATACCCTCTCCTGTAGTCTTAAATTTTTCTAATTTGGGAAACAATGGTTCTAGTCCAAAGTTTGCCCAACTTTATGATTTAAGAGCAGAAAATGGAGGATCATGGTTGTCACCGGTTCGAGACCAAGGTCTTGAAGGAGCATGTTGGGCATTTGCTACTTATGGTGCAGTGGAATCGCACTGGCTAAAAAATGGCTTGGCTCAGGCAGACTTATCGGAACAGAATCTTGCCACTTGCCATGGCTTTGACAATACACCCAGCGAAGGAGGGCATTATTACTTCTCAACAGCATATTTAGCAAGACGAGCAGGACCTATTGATGAATCGGATGACCCATACACTTTACCATCAAATCCAACTTGTGTTAGTGGTTACACTCCAGTTGCATATGTTGATCAAGCTCGATTTTTACCAGGACAATCTGATTCCGGATATAGCAACGATTTAATAAAACAATCAATTTTAGATTACGGAGCAATATATATAAGCATGTTCTTCGATAATGATTATATGAGTTATTCAAATTACACATATTACTATAATGGCTCCGAAGGAACAAACCATGGCGTATTACTGGTGGGTTGGGACGATAATAAAGTGGTTACAGGCGGTTCAGCAGCTACTCCATCATCTCCCGGAGCATGGATTATTAGAAATTCTTGGGGACCATCATGGGGAGAAGCCGGATATTTTTATATCTCTTACGAAGATACCGAAGCTTTATCTACCGTTGCTTATTTCCCATCTACTAATGGCTACAATAATGAGAGCTCTGTTTACGGTTATGGCGAACTTGGTATGTGTTCAAGTTTTGGCTGGGGCGATGGAGACGATTATGGATTAATAAAGTTCACTGCTCAAGAAAATCAAACTATTACCAGTTTGGGAAGCTATGTTGTTGATGCAAATAGTAATATAAGCTTTGACATTTACGAAAATTTTAATGGGACAACTCTTTCAGGACTTCTCGGTTCAATAAGTGGACAATCTTGTGTTTTCCCTGGTTATTATTCTTTTGAGCTTTCTACACCTATACCTATTACCTCAGGTAGTGATTATTATGTAAGAGTTAGATATTATAACGCAAGTGAATATAATATCCCTATCGAGGCTTCTTTTGTAGATTATAGTTCTAGTGCAGTAATAGAAACCGGAAAGTGCTGGATATCAAATAATGGAAGTTCATGGATGGCATTAGGTGCAGATACAGACTACGAATATGATCTTACAATAAATGTTTATGCAGAAAATATACCAACAGGAGCACCAACAGCCAATTTCACAGCATCTTCCACTACCGTAATGGTTGGACAACCTGTGGTTTTTACTGACCTTTCAACAGGAGTTCCTGATACTTGGAATTGGACTTTTGAGCAAGCAACACCACCTACATCTCAAGACCAACACCCAACTGTAACATGGGCACAACCCGGCACTTACGATGTTAGCCTTACCGTAAGCAATAGCTATGGTCCTGCCACAGAAACGAAATACAACTTCATTACAGTTATTAGTGCAGAAACAGTATGTGACACTATGGAAAACATTTATACTGACGATAATCTGGTTTACTACACATTAGCTGGCGGTTATATGACAGGACAAAACGATTACAATATGGATGAATATGCTGAATACTACAGCAACCCTTTACACAACAATCTTTCAGGCATAGTTATGGGAGTAGCAATTGCTCAAGCAAATACTCCTAATCCAATTGTAAGATGCAAAGTTTGGGATGACAATAGCGGTGTTCCGGGTTCAGTATTATATACCGAAGATTTTGATACCGGAAGCTTTACCGAAATGGCTTATAACGAGATTACGTTTAGTACAGAAGTAAATGTCCCCGATCAATTTTATGTAGGATATCAAATTTTTTACGACACACCAATCTCAGACACATTCTGTATTTTTGTTGCTCAGGTACGAGATGCTGCAAGCATATATCCATCTACAGCATACACTGTTTATGATGGGTCGTGGTGGAATACCGACGACTTGTTTGAAGGTGGATTTAATACTTCTTATGCGATTTATCCAATTTTGTGCCCGCATGTTCCTGAGGCTGATTTCACAGCAGATATAACAGAAGCATGCGAACAACTCGAAGTTCAGTTTACCGACCAAAGTTTACATAATCCAACTTCGTGGTACTGGGATTTTGGAGACGGGGAAAACTCAATAGAACAAAACCCTATTCATATCTACGAAAATCCGGGTACATATACTGTAAGCCTCACTGCTACAAATAGTCAAGGTTCTGACGAGTATCTTTTTACAGATCTTATTCAGGTTCACAGCAATCCTACTATTGACCTTGGCGAAGACATAGAACAATGCGGCGGCAGCGTAACATTAGATGCCGGAGCAGGATTTGATACTTACACATGGAACGGAACCACAGGTAATCAAACCCATACCGTTTCAGCCAGCGATACCTATACAGTGATTGTAGAAGATGCCAACGGATGTACTGCAACCGATGCTTTGGATGTAACAATACATGATATACCTACGGTAGATTTGGGAGACGATGTGGAACAATGCGGCAGCAGCGTAACATTAGATGCCGGAGCAGGATTTGATACCTACACATGGAACGGAACCACAGGTAATCAAACCCATACCGTGTCAACCAGCGATACATACACCGTGGTGGTTGTAGATGCCAACGGATGCACAGGAACTGACGTTGTGGATGTAACTATCCACGATCTGCCTACTGTGGATTTGGGTGGTGATTTTAATATCTGCAATGGTACATCTGAAACTCTGGACGCAGGTAGTGGCTTTGTTTCATACGAATGGAATGGCACTGTAGGAACCCAAACTTTACTTATAGATGCTGCTGATATTTATACGGTAGTTGTAGAAGATGATAATGGATGTATTGCTACCGATAATGTATCGGTAGGTGTAAACCCAAGCCCAACACTAATACTTGAAATGACTGAAGAAAGCAGTGCAGGAGCTGGTGATGGTACAGCAACAGCAATTGCTGAAAATGGTACCCCTGCTTATCAATACGCTTGGGATTTTGGTGGATTTGTTACAAATGTTGTAACAGGTTTAAATGCAGGGACATACTGTGTTACTGTAAACGATTTTAATGGCTGTACTGTTTCAGATTGCATTATAGTAACTATTGCAGACCAAGCCACCCCACCAGTAGCAGATTTTACTGCTGATATAACAGAATACTGTGGACAACTTACTGTTCAGTTTACCGACCAGAGCACAAACAACCCAACGTCTTGGACATGGGACTTTGGCGATGGGTCTGGTAGCAATTTAGAAAGCCCAACACATACTTATTCATTACCAGGGACCTATACAGTAAGCCTCACAGTAAGCAACGATGATGGAACAAGTGATCCACATATTAAGACAGACTATATTATTATTCATGAAGTTCCGTTAATTGATGCAGGTGATGATTTTGATGTGTGTGGACCATGCACACAATTAGATTGTACTTCAGCAGGTTTTCCCGGAAGTTGGCAACCTATAAATGGAATAATATTTGATCCAGACTCACAAGACCCTCATGCTGAAGTTTGTTCTTCGATTTATGGCTCTCGTAGTTTTATATGGATAGAAAACAACGGACCTTGTTCTGCACGAGATACTGTAATTGTTACCTTCTGGGAAGAGCCTATATCATTTATTACAACTCAAGACACTTCTGTTTGTGGAAATTGCTTTGAAGAATTAGAAGTTTCATCAGAGAATAGCATTGACGGATTTTGGTTTATACCGACTGATCCAACCGCTCAATTCTGGACAGAAGACAGTGAAGACCCTGATACAGTTTGCGTTACAACTTTTGGAGTACATACCTTATATTACATCAGTATGAATGGACCTGAATACGCCGAACCTGATTTTTGCAACGATACTGCTTGGGTTAACATTACCTTTAATGCTAATCCTGTCCTGGCTTTCGAAACCACCGACGAAAGTGAAGCTGGTGCATCAGACGGAGAAATAGTTTTAAGCATTACAGAAGGATTACCGCCTTACGATATTACATGGTCTAACAATGAACATACAGAAACTATAAGTAATTTGAGTGCTGGTGTGTACTCGGTAACAGTAATTGACGATAACGACTGTGTTGCAGAAAGCAGCGATATAGTTGATGTCTATAATGCAATAAACAGAGAGCTATTAGGGAATTTAAGCGTATTCCCAAATCCGACACACGATATTGTAAGTATAAGCTCCTCTGTTGAAATTACTAATATAGAGATTTATGACGCATTGGGACGGAAGGTTTTTATTGAAACGATAAACGGAATGCGTACTGAATTAGATTTGTCGAAGTTTGCTGCAGGAACATATATGTTAAATGTGAAATTTAAAGATGCAATTGACGTAAAGAAACAAATTATTAAGAAATAAAAGGATTTAGGGTACAGGTTTATCCCCTAAAACCTGTACCCTAAAACATGTCCCCTAAAACCTGTCCCCTAAAACCTGTACCCTAACCCCTGTCTAGTGTTTAAAATGCCTATATCCTGTAAATACCATCGAGATTTCATTTTGGTTGCAGAATTCTATTGATTCTTCGTCGCGGATAGAGCCTCCCGGTTGTATTACCGATATTATTCCGGCTTGATGGGCAATTTCAACACTGTCTTTAAAAGGAAAAAATGCATCGGAAGCCATTACTGCACCTTTTAAATCAAATTTAAAATTATTAGCTTTTTCAATCGCTTGTTTTAAAGCATCTATTCGACTCGTTTGTCCAACACCACTAGCACATAGCTGCCCGTTTTTTACTAATACTATAGAATTGCTTTTTGTATTTTTTACAATTTTATTTGCAAAAACTAAGTCTTTGATTGTATTTACATCTGGTTTAGTTTCTGTTACATATTCAAAGTTTTCTTTAGTTTCAATGCGTGTATCTCGCTCTTGTAAAAGTACTCCATTAAGTACAGATCTAAACTGATGTGTTTGCAACAAATTGCTCTTTAGTACAAGAATAATTCTGTTCTTTTTCTGTTTAAGAAAATCAAGAGCTTCATCGGTATATCCAGGAGCAATTATTACCTCAAAAAATATTTTATTAATTTCGGTAGCAGTCTCAGCATCTACCATGGTATTAGTAACAATTATTCCACCAAAAGCAGAAATGGGATCACCGGCAAAGGCATCTCTCCAAGCATCACACAAATTATCTCGTGAAGCAATACCACATGCATTATTATGTTTTAAAATTGCTAAAGTGGTTTCTTTAAACTCTTCTATTAAACTTACAGCAGCATCAATATCCAATAAATTATTATAAGATATCTCTTTTCCGTGTAGCTGTTCGAACATGGAATTAAAGTCTCCAAAATAATAACCCTTTTGGTGTGGATTTTCTCCATATCGTAATTTCTGTTGTGGACTGTACGACTTCCTAAATTCGCTCATATTTCCATTGTCGTACCAGGTAAATATAGCTGCATCGTAGTTAGAACTCACACTAAAAGCTTCACGTGCAAAATTTTTACGAGTGGCAAGATCCGTAATCCCGTCTTGTTCCTCTAAGATATTTAATAATTCTTTATACTGTTTTCGATGAGAAATTATTAATACATCTTTATAATTTTTTGCAGCAGCACGCATTAGACAAACTCCACCAATATCAATCTTTTCTATTAAGTCTTCTTCGGTACCTCCACTCGCTAAAGTGTCTTCAAATGGATATAAATCTACAATTACTAAATCATATTCAGGAATACTAAACTCTTTCATATCCTTATTGTCTGATTTGTTTGAACGGCGTGCTAATATGCCACCAAAAACTTTTGGATGCAATGTCTTTACTCTACCGCCTAATATAGATGGATAACTTGTAACTTCTTCAACTGAACTTACTCTTACGCCACACGATTCAATAAACTTTTGAGTACCACCTGTGGAATAAATAGATACTCCAAGTTTATCCAATTTTTTTACGATAGGCTCTATGCCTTCTTTATGAAATACTGAAATTAAAGCTGATTTAATATTTCTCATTTGATGAAAATTTTACACTTATTTTTAAAACCTTAAAAATAGTTAATTAACACGAGAGACTAATAAGGATTATTTTAACAGTTTATGAACAAAAAGTTTTAAATAAGAATTGAAAGACATCAAACCATTTGACATTTCATCATACCCACATTTAACATCAAAAGTTTGAATTTAAGAGTGGATGCTTATAATGAAGACGATGTTTTTGGCGTGATTTTTGGCAAAAATCATGACAAAAACAATTTATTTTGTTTAAACAAAAAACTCAATAATTAATAAAAATCCTTATTTTTAGGTATTAAAATAAAATGTGTTATGAGGATTAAATTATTAATCTTATTTATTGTTTCAATGGT
>Ga0334899_1002702_pt1 | contig 13669 bp, 9 predicted proteins | sample GraSluR3_MG_FD_207219 | JGI IMG/M metagenome (GOLD analysis project Ga0334899, IMG submission 207219) | Sludge microbial communities from methane-producing bioreactor in Wageningen University, Netherlands - Granular Sludge_8_08-R3 | ecosystem: Engineered > Bioreactor > Anaerobic > Unclassified ... | reverse complement strand
CGGAATTTCGTATTTCGCAAGTTGCTGCATAACCTCAGGAGACAACAGATTACCCGTTGGATTCATCGGGCTGTTGATGATGATTGCCCGGGTTTTGTCGGTAATTCGTTTGCAAATTTCCTCGGGCCGGTACTGAAAACCATCCTCCTCGTAAACAGGAACTTTAACTGCTTTAATTCCCAAAAACCGCATAAAATTCGGATAGCAGGCATAACCGGGGTCGGATAAGATGACCTCGTCGCCCGGGTCACACAAAGCGCCCAATACAAGCAGAATAGCCGGCGAACTTCCGGATGTCACCAGAATCTGGTCGGGTGAAACAGTTACACCATATTCCTTTTCATATCTTTTTGCCAACTCCGCGCGCAATTCAGGGTCGCCCAAACTGTGCGTGTAATGTGTTCTGCCTTCTGAATAAGCCTGTTTAACAGCCTCCGAAATGCAGTCAGGCACATCAAAATCGGGTTCACCCACTTCCAGATGCACCACGTTAATTCCCCTGCGTTCCATTTCCGCAGCCTTTTCCAGCACCTCCATCACAATAAACGGAGAAATATGTTTTGCTCTTTCCGACAACATTTTTGGTTTTTTAATTTTAATAATCTGGCTTCCGGCTTCCGGCTTTATAGGTAATCTCTGGCAATTTGCAATGCCTGGCTCCGGTAACCTCCTCCAAACAAATAATAGTGATTCAGCACATGATAAAGTTGATACAGTCTGTTCCGTTCCCTCCATTCGGCAGGAAGCGGATAAACTTCGTTGTATGCACTGTAAAACCGTTGTGAAAAACCGCCGAATAGGGTCATAATGCCCATTTCCATTTCGCGGTCGGCGTAATACGAAGCGGGGTCGATGAGTGCCGGCCCGCTGGATGTATTCATGTAATTCCCCGACCATAAATCGCCGTGAATGAGCGCCGGCACACTATTTTTTGGAACAAAATCCGGAATTTTATGTAACAACTGCTCATACACTTTCAATTCACCTGCCGGCAGCGGCCTTTCTTTCTGTATCAGTTGCAACAGAAAACCCAGCCGGTTATCTCTGAAAAATTCAGCCCAGTTGGTTTTTCGGGAGTTATCTTGTGGTGTGCTGCCACAATAATTATCGTGATAAAAACCAAATTTTTCGGCAGAACAGGTATGAATGGTTGCCAGTCCCCGCCCCAGAATTTCATCGGAATTTCCCCTGCCGTATCCGGGCTCCAGGTATTCCAGTACCAAAAATCCCGGAGAAGCATCCACTTCTTTTGCCGCAAAAACCTTGGGAACAACCAGTTGCCCTGCCGCAGCTTTCCGCAACTCTTCCAGACTTTCGGCTTCGCGCAAAAACATATCGGCCATGCAGTTGCCGTTCCATTTCAGAAAAAAGACGCCTGCGCTGGTTTCAATTTTCGATGCATGATTTATGCAGCCACCTCCCAGCGAATCGCCCGATTGAATAACAACGGTCTTACCCAGTTTTTTTGAAAGATGGGTTTCAACTTCTTTTAACAGGGTATTGTTGTTTTGAAAAAAGTGCATAATAAAACATTCCGGTTAATTCTTCTCATCTATTTATTCGTAAAATTACCTAAATTGAATTAATTATTAACAGTATTATTGAACCCTTTCAGGGTTCTGGTTTGTTACTGCTGTTTTGTCCGTAGGTTGCACCTACGGCTATTTTTATTGAACCCATTCAGGGTTCTGGTCTGTCAGTTATTCAATGTCCGAAAATTTCACTCGCTTTTATTATTCTTGAACCCTTCCAGGGTTCTGGTTTGTTGCTGCCATTTAACCGTAGGTTGCACCTACGGCTATTATTATTGAACCCTTTCAGGGTTCCAATCTTGCTCATTTTTTTTAACCTTTCAGTCATTTCACAATCTCCATTTATTGCCGATTTCTGTGGGGTTCAAATTAAATTTATGTTATTTAATCGACAGCTCTCCAGTTACCGATACCCAACTTTCTTTACAATCCTGAAAGGATTGAACAACAATAGCCGTAAATGAAATTTACGGTTAGGCGAATCTCCGTTCCCCTCAACCCTGAAAGGGTTGAACATTAAAGAGTCACCTAACAAAACCAGGTAACTGAAAACCTAAGCCTCTTCGGTTTTTGCTTTGCTTCCAAGCCAAAAAACAGCACTGACAAACCAAATTACTGCCCCCAGCAACATCAGTAAATTCTGAACAGAATGGTTTATTTTTCCCAAAAAGAAAAACACTGGTGGAAGAATGGTCAGCAACAGCCCGACCAATGAAATGAATTGAAGTATCTGTTTCATCTGTTTAAATTTTTTATTTTTTAATGGCAACAGATGGAATTCGCATGAATCAAATTATTCAGTTTTGATGGAATTCCATTCTCATGCTCATTTCATAACACAGTTTTTTTCTGATAAAATTTACTTAGCAGCACAAAGAGCCCGACGGCAAGCACCCAGGCGGGAAGTGGCAAAAAGTAGAGCTCAATGCCCACCACCTGATTCATTACCAACGCAGCGGCCAGCAGCATAAACCAGGTTAATCCGGCAGCCCAGTTAAAATTAATTTTCATCCGTTCGGCATAATAATCCTTTAACCCAAATTTTTTCATCAAGTAGAAGTCGGCAAAAATAACTCCCCCCATAGGTATCAGCACGAGTCCGTAAAGCGCCACAAAATCGAGCAGTTTCATTACCAGTGCCGGGAAAAGGGCGGCAACTGTTGTAATTAATCCGGCAATTAAAGTTACTTTCCAGCGGCTCCAGCCGGGTGAAGCCACCTGCAACGCAAGACCGGCACGGTAAAGAGTAGGATTTGCGGTAGTCCAGCCGGCTACTATTACACAAAGCGCACCGGCAATACCAATGGCCTGATATGCCACTTCGCCCGGGGCATCGCTGGTAGCGGCGGCATATAAAATACCGGAGGCAATCCATGCCACATAGTGCCCCAGGAACATTCCAACCGCCGAAGCAAAGCCATACTGCCATTTTTTGGCATAACGGAACAAAGTGAGGTCGCTCATTCCCAAATGCATGGCCGCATTGGCAAACCAGGTGAAAAAAATGACATGCCAGATGGTAAACTGCGACTGGCCGGGCAAGGCTGTGCCTGTCCAGATTTTTGTACGGGCCACTTCCCAAAAGTTACCCAGATCGGTTTGAACACCCAGTCGCGGCAAAGATGAAATGGCAGCCGCCACAAAAATAAAAAACATCCAGGGTGCGGCAACTTTTGAAAACCTTGCCAGTTTTTCAAATCCGAGAATTGCAAACGTGGTAATCACAGCGCCAACGGCAAAAACAGTTACCACCCAGCCCACACTGGAAGGGTACATATCGCTCAAAGTTGGCATTTCCACCTTAAACGGAATTCCCGCAGCAGTGGCCGAAACAGCCACCATAGCCCCTGCCAGAAAACAAAACATCAGCGCGTTTACAATATTATACAGAAAAACCAACACTGAACCACAGATTTTTTTGAGCTGCCAGTAAAGCGACAAACGCACTTTTACTGCAATCGGAGCAGTAATAAACGCCCAGCTAAGCACGGCCAGAATGTTACCAATCAATCCGCCCAGAAACATGTCGGTAACCGACACACCGTGGGCCACAAACAACATCCCGATAACAAACTCGGTTCCGGCAACGTGCTCGCCGGCATAGGTTCCCAAAAAATTTCCAATTCCCTGAAGTGCATTTCTACTCACCGGTTCGCGGTCGAACTCATACAGGGCATCCAGTTTTTTCGAAAGGATTGCAATCTTCATTTTACAAGGTTCAGATTTTTATTGAAAGGCCTAAGGTAAGTAAAATAAAACTATATTTGCTTTTCATTGAGTTGTTGTTCAATCTAACAAACCGGCCGTGGAAGACAGTATTCTTTGGAAGGACATAAAACGAAACGACAAAAAAGCCCTGAGGAAGTTGCACGACAAATACTTCCACCAAATGTACCTGTATGCTTCAGGAACAACCAACGGCAACAAAGGGTTGGCCGAAGAGCTGGTTTCCGACTGTTTCATCAAACTCTGGGAAACCCGGAAAAATATCGACATCCACGATTCAGTCAAACATTATCTTTTTCTGATGCTTCGCAACCACATCATAGACCACTACAGGAAGAAAAAGCTGCTAACCGAACCCCTTATCCAGGATTTTGCAGTTCCGGGCGATGAAAAATTCTTCGACGACCAGAAGCAGTATGCCGGGTTGTACCTGGCCCTGAAAAAATTACCCGAGCAATGCCGGAAAGTCCTCGAACTGGCCGTTTTCGAATCCTTGTCTTACCAGGAAATTGCTGACAAACTGCACATTTCCAAAAACACCGTAAAAACCCAGGTGGGCAGAGCTTACAAATGTTTACGTGAAATGCTGGACCCGAAAGATTTTAATTTCTTTTTGGTGATAAGAAAAAGGAGAAGTTAAAAATCAGGATAATTCAACCACTACTCCGGGCCGACAGAATCGTGGTGGTTCATTGTCAAAAAAAAATTGCAACCACCCCTGCCCCGCTAATGCGGGACTTTCCCCTCCTTGACAAAAAGGAGGGGAAATTCGAAGTCGGGATTTTTTTCCGGTTTCAAAATACATTAGTGCAAAATTTAATCATAGCACGAATTTCTCCTCCCCGTCCGAACGGTGTTCAAGCCGGGCGGACTAACCAATTTCTTACCTTTTGGTTAGGAGCCTGCCCGGCTGCGCGGTCAGACGGGGAGTGGCTTCGTCGTTTGACGGAGACGAGGTGGTTCGTAATCCCAAACAACCAAATCCCAACAAATCACCATTTCATCACAATAAATCCCCTTCTTAATCTCCACAAATCACAACCTAATCACCATAAATCTCCACTTAATCACCACAAATCCCAATTTTTTTTACATCCACAATCCGTTGAAAGATAACTTATTACATCTTACCCTCCTACTTTTTTCAAAAAAAATCCCTCTTCCTGTCACCCTGCCTCATCCCTTTTTTCGTCTATAGTATTGAAAGCAACCGATAAAACTTACACCCGGTTGTTCATAGTTTTAGGTTAGATAGATAAGAACGGCTGAAATTTCGGTCGTTCTTTACCGCAAATTAAAAATTGAATGAACGAATCGAATCAAGATAAAATCTGGGAACTCTCCGCTTCAGAAATTCATCATGAAGTTAATCCTACAGATAAAAAGGAACTGAAAGAACTTTTAAAACATCCGGAAAACAGGAAAATTTACGAAAATGTAAACCATTTCCACCGGAAACTCCCAAAAACAGAGCCTTTAACCCAAAGTTCCGCAAGTCGCTCCTGGTACAGAATAACGCAATACTTCAGTAATAAAAAGGTAAAACTGTACCTGAACATCACCGAATATGCGGCTATTATTATCCTGGCGTTTGGCGTGGGTACGTTCTTCCACATCAACTGGAAACCCGTTCCTGAAATTCTGCCGGTTAACACCGAAGTTTTTGTGCCGCTGGGCCAAATGTCGGAATTAACTCTTGGCGACGGCACGCATGTTTGGCTTAACTCGGGAACCACATTGCGTTTTGCAAACAATTTCGGAGAACAGGCCCGAAAGGTGGAACTCACAGGCGAAGCTTTTTTCAAAGTAAAAAAAGGAGAAGTACCATTTCGGGTGCAAATTAAAAACAACGAGGTGGAGGTGCTTGGAACCACATTTGCCGCCGAAGCCTATCCCGACGAAGATTTTAGCCGGGTGACTCTTGTGGAGGGCGCCGTGCAACTTAATAATGTGAATGGCAGAACGTTAAAACAAGTATTTCCGAACCAGCAGGTGACCCTTCCCGACGATCCCCAACAAAAAATAAAAACGGCAGAGGTAAACACCACCTTTTACCAAAGCTGGATTAACGGCGAAATTAAGTTTGATGACGAAAAACTGGCTGATGTAGCCCGCCGCATGGAACGCTGGTACAACGTGGAAATCCGGTTTACCAGCGAGGAAGCCCGGAACATAAAATTTACCGGCACTGTGCTGAAAAACAAACCCATTGACCAGTCGTTGAAAGCGATATGTGTGCTTTTGCGCCTTGAAGCAGAATTTAAAAGCAACCTGGAAACCAAAGATGTAATAACTATTTCTAAAATATAAGTGCCTATGGAAAACTGAAATCTAAACGAAATTTAAAAAGAATTAAAGTAAAAACGGCGGATATGCCCCACATACCCACCGTTCAGATTAAAACAAAGTGTAATAATCATTAAAACGTTGTAAATTTATGGAAAAGTTTGAAAACCAAGCCGGTTTTAACCGACTTTTGAAAAAATTGTTGCTAAAGATGAAACTTACGTTAACAATCATGATGTTCTGCCTGGCGGGAGCTGCGGCTTCCACCTATTCGCAAAACACCCGGCTCGATGTTAAAATCGAAAACGGGAACATGGTAGAACTTGTCAAACAAATTGAAGCAAAAAGTGAGTTCATGTTCTATTACCAAAGGGAAGAACTCAGCGAACTGGACAACCTGACCGTGGAAGCCCAAAATGCCACGGTGATGGAAATCCTCGATAAGGTGACCAAAGGTACCGGATTCGATTATACCGTCATCGACCGCTACATCGTGGTTCGAAAAGTGGGAGACGACTTTGGAAACGATTTCCTGGCCACTGCCAAAGAAAATGCAGCGGCCCAGCAACGATCCGTTTCCGGGAGAGTAACAGATTCCAGTAACCAGCCGTTACCTGGTGTTACCGTTGTATTAAAAGGTACCACACAGGGAACGGTAACCAATGCAGATGGAAACTATACGCTCACTAACATTCCTGAAGATGCAACGATTGTGTTTTCGTTCGTGGGTATGGTTACCCAGGAATTTCCCGTAGCCGGACGTACACAAATTAATGTAACAATGCAAGCTGATTATATCGGTATTGAAGAAATTGTTGCTGTAGGTTATGGTACCATGAAAAAAAGTGACGTTACCGGCTCCGTTTCCAGTGTAACGCCGGAACAACTGGTTGACAGACCTGTTCTGAACGTTGGACAAGCTTTGCAGAACAAAGTTGCAGGTGTTCAGGTAATCAGGCAAGCTGCCGGTGATCCGGGCGGTAGGCCTCAAATTCGAATCAGGGGTACAAACTCTATTAATACCAGTGCTGATCCTCTGTTTGTTGTGGATGGAATTGTTGGTGTGACCAATGCCTTGGAGAACCTCAATCCTCAAGATATTGCAAGTATGGATATTTTAAAAGATGCATCAGCTACTGCTATCTATGGTACACGTGGAGCAAACGGTGTTATTATTATTACAACCAGGCGTGGGGCTGCAGGCGATATTAGAGTTAACTATAGTGGTTCAGCCTCTCTTGGTATCAAAACAAGAAGAAACGACGCAGTAAATGCCGACCAGTTTATGTACCTTTATGAACAGGCATTTACCAATACGCCTAAGTATGGAAACCTTGTAACAACAAAGGATTTTCGCGGCCCAAATGCAGCAGGAAATTCATGGTCAGAGTTACCACATTTATTTGAACAGGTTCAACAAGGTGAGTATTTTTTGGACTTGATAGGTAACGACGGAAATTACTATAGACCAAGATTTAACACATTGTTGGAAGATGAGGTTTTCAGAACCGCTTTTTCAAATAATCATCATGTTGAAGTGAGCGGTGGAACGGAAAAAGGAAGATTTTCTTTATCTTTAGGTAGTGACAACGTGGAATCGCTTTTGAAAGAATCATACAACAACCGGTTGAATACCAGAGTGACCATGGACACTGAAATTACTAAATGGCTCACACTGAATGCCAATATAGCATATGCAAAAAGTAAAAAAGACCGAATGAGTAGTAATTTGATGAGAAATACCTCGGAATATTTTGCTATTTTGCCAGCATATCGGTATCCTAATGATCCTGCAATATATGGAGCTTATGCAGGAACATGGCCCACTGCCAGGGACTTTAATGTTGGTGAGAACCGGCCAGGTTCAACTTTTATGCTGGATCAAGACGAAGGCTATTACCTGCAAGACGAATTTACCGGAGCATTTGAACTAAATGCACAAATTACACCAGACTTGACTTTTAGAACAAACTTCTCTGTAGCTAACAGGAATCAAACGAGTAGATGGTTTAGCGGAGATTACCAGGGCAGACGTAATTCAGATGCAAGAGGTGAACATTGGTTGTGGAAATATTGGCAAAACGAAAACTATTTCAACTATAATAAAACAATAGGTGATCATACAATCAACGGTTTGCTTGGGCTTTCATGGTCTGAAAATACTTATGACTATGCATATGCAAGGGGAAGAAGATTCTCCTCAAATTTTTACCAATGGAACAATTTAGGTGCGGGTAGCAATCCACCTACAGTAGGCTCCAGCAATACCAGGGGTGCGTTAAACTCTTATTTTGCCCGTGCTACTTATAGCTACCTGGGCAAATATATGTTAACAGCAACCGGGCGTATTGACGGTTCATCAAAATTCGGAACAAATAACAAATATGCATTTTTCCCATCGGTTGGTTTAGCATGGAGAATCTCTCAAGAGGGTTTTCTGGCCAACAGCGAAACAATATCTAACCTTAAACTGCGTTTCAGTGCCGGTCAAACCGGTAACCAGGAAGTTGGTAATTTTGTAACACAAACGTATATTAGTAACGCCAATGTTTTATTGGCAAATGGCTACAATGCAGGCCTTTATCCAGGCTCTACCGGTAACGATAACCTGAAATGGGAAACAACAACACAATACGATATTGGTTTAGATATTGGCCTGATAAAAAACAGGGTCAACATTGTTATGGATGTGTATCATAAATTGACAACCGACATGTTATTTAATCTTCCGTTACCACAATCAACTACAACAGGGAGTGCTTATGTAAACTACGGTTCTGTTAAAAACACCGGTATCGAGTTCTCATTGAACACGGTCAATTACCAAAAGAGTAACTTTTCATGGCAAACTCTCTTTACAATAGCAGCCAATAAAAATGAGATTACGGAACTCGGCCCTACTGGTGCTGATATTTATACGGACACCGGAGCAGGTAACGGAACCAGCGTTTACAGAGTTGGAGAACCTATCGGATCATTTTTTGGGTTGAACCGAATGGGAACATGGGGCACTATGGAAGCAGCGGAAGCAGCGCGTTATGGCAGATTACCGGGAGACCTGAAATTTGAGGATAAAAATAATGATGGTAAAATTGAGCTGCTCACTGACGGTGATGTTATTGGTCATGCATATCCAAAGTTCTATGGTGGCCTGAACAACACATTTACTTATAAAAACTTTGATGCAAGTATCGACATTATGTTTGTAGGTGGAGTTGACAAAGCTATCGTGCATGAATCAGCAGAAGACCGCCAGTTCGTAAATGGTATGATGAATACAGTTTTGGATGGATGGCGTCCTGATCATCAGGAAACAATGATAGCTCAGGTTCGTGCCGGTAATGCCGGTGCACGCTACGACTCATACCCTGATACCCACATGATATGGAACGCAGCCTACATTAGGGGGCAGACAGCTTCTCTGGGTTATACTTTCCGTGGAAACCTTGGTGGTATAGATAGATTGAGAGTTTATACCACTGCAGATAATTTCTTTTTATTGACCGCAGTTGAACTTCCAGGTTATGATCCTGAAGGTAGTGCTATACAGAAGATTAATGTAAGGGTACCAAATATTGATAAATACCAGCATCCGGTTCCTACAACCTTCAGCTTGGGCGTTAATGTCAGTTTCTAATTTTAAAACTTATATACTATGAAATACATATTAAAAAACAATATAGCATTAAGATTCACTATGCTTATGGTGATATTCCTGATTGCGCTTGGTGGTTGCGAGGACTTTTTGAAAGAAGTGCCTACAAATCAACTTACTACTGCAGCAGATCTAACAAGTATAGAATATAAAGAACCTTTTACAGTTGGACCTTACCGACGGTTGCAAAACTGGACCAGTGGTGCCGGAGACTGGGGAAATAATATTCCCTCTACACTTGAGTACCCCACTGGCGGGGCATACACAGATGAGCCACACGTTCAGCACGATAAATATAGGACCAATCAGGTAACAGGTAGTTTACTCGACAATTTCAATAATCCCTGGTTTTATTGGTATTCAGGTGTACAAGACTGTAACCTATCTATCCAACAACTTCCTTTGATTAATATGAGTGAGACAGATCGTAATAAAGCTTTAGGAGAAGTGCGTACCTTAAGGGCATTCTATTATTTTTGTATTGTACGCTACTGGGGTGATGCTGTTCTTGTAACAGAACCAATAACAGATGTGTGGGCAACAGAATTGCCTCGTACCAGTCTGAAAACAATTTATGATGAAGTAATTATTCCTGACCTTGAATTCGCAGTTGCCAATCTTCCGGCAGGTAGATCCACAATTGGTCGCGTGACACAGGATGTTGCCAGGGCAATATTGGCTGATGTTTATATGACCGTTGCCGGTTATCCTTATCAGGAAGTGGCTACCAGTCCGGATAAAGACTGGTGTGGCACAGCGGCATGGACAATGACCGATTATCCTGTTGCAAGTGGTGTTGAATTCTTAAAAAAGGCACAGACACAACTTAACGCGCTGTATAATAGTGTATATACATTGGGTACTTATGATGATTTGCGCGATCCCGCTAAGAACAATTTGGGGGAAGCAATATTTCAGGTGCAATTTAATAAGACACTCGGTGGGAATGGTCTTATGCAACCATCTCTTCCTTTGCTAAGTGCGATTACCCCAAGTGAAGAAAACGGAACATTTACTCCATGGGTAGGATATTACAATTCCTATTCTGATAATGACTTGCGGAAACAGGAACGTCAGTTTTTCTTCACATGGGATACTAAATATACCAATGTATTAGATACAGTTCGTTTTGACGTTCCATATCTTTATAAGCAGTACGTTTATGCGTCAATTAAATCCACAGATGGTTCCGGCCTGAACTGGTCGCATTACCGATATGGCGAAATTTTATTGATGCTCACTGAAGTGAACTGGGCATTAAAACAATTAGGCCAGTCGGTATCTGAAAATGACATCGTAAAAGGAATTAACGCAATCAGAGAAAGGGCATTACTTCCTGCTTACACAGCAAGCCAGGTTGGTCTGAAAGAAATCTTAGCAGAAAGGGCTTATGAGCTGATATTTGAAAATAAAATGCTCTGGGATCAACGTCGCACAAGAAAATGCGTTGTATATGGCGATGGCGAAATTTCGGCTATTCAAAATTTCATTGGTCATCAGCCTGCAATTTTCAACTTTGCTTTTGCTCCAATGCATTTATTATCACCTATTCCTGGAAATGAAATTGCCAGAAACGGGTTGGCACAACAGAATGGTGGGTATTTGCCTACACAGAATTAAGTATAGCATTTTATAATTATTTAATTAAGAAAAATATGAAAGCAAAAATTATCATATTACTATCATTAATTGTTGCAATGGCATTAGTGATGAGTTGTACCGATCAGCCTTATTATGACATTCCTTACGATGCGAATGGCAATGTAATCTTTACCGGTATTTCGAAAATTACTTCAACTGGTGTTACAACCGCCGATGATTCATTTACAATCGATTGCTATTTTCCAAATGCAAAATCAGGAGATGTAATGACAGCCCAAGTATTAAAACGCCAGGTTCCCAGTTGGGATCCGAATGGTGCAGAACAACTGCTTCCTTATGGTACACCAAAAAATATCACGGTTGGAAGTGACCTAAAAACTTCGGTCACCTTCACAAGGACAGAAGCGGGCCTCATAAATGTTGGTGATGTTATAACTGTTACATTTGCAGGAGCAACTGATTCCGGTATCATTACAATTACGCTTAGAGCTGCCAATTAGTTATTGTATTAATTAAAATTTGACATTACCCGTGTTGGTACAATAAATTTAACAGACGATGAGACAACGCTCTCAATTAATAAAAAAGAGCGTTGTTTCGATCTGTTTTCGTTATGTCGGATTAAAATTATTTATTTAAGTAACGAGATTTATTATTTAAAAATCTACGAAAATGGAAAATAAAAAAAATCTAACCAGAAGAAATTTTATTGCCACATCAGCAACTGTAGCAACAGGTCTTTGGATAGTTCCAAGTAATGTTGTGGCTGGATTAGGCCATAAACCCCCAAGTGATAAATTAAATATTGCCGGAGTCGGAATTGGGGGCATGGGATTTGGTAATCTGAGAAGAATGGAGAATGAGAATATTGTTGCCTTGTGTGACGTTGACTGGGCACACAGCCAAAGATGTTTCGAACATTTTCCAAAAGCAAAAAAATTTTGGGACTGGCGAAAAATGTTTGATGAAATGGATAAGTCAATAGATGCAGTTTTAATTGCAACTGCAGACCATACTCATGCAATTATTGCTGCTCATGCTATGACACTTAACAAACATGTTTATGTGCAAAAACCACTTACTCATTCTGTTTATGAATCAAGGCTTTTAACAAAGCTTGCTGAAAAATACAAAGTCGCTACATCAATGGGAAACCAGGGATCATCTGAAGAAGGTGTAAGATTAATTCAGGAATGGCTTTGGAATGATGAAATAGGAGAAGTTACTAAAGTAGAAGCATTTACAGACCGGCCTTTGTGGCCACAGGGATTGGCTGCTCCTAAAATGGGCATGTGGCCACCTGAAACAATGAATTGGGATTTATTTATTGGGCCAGCCAAATTTCGTCCATACCATAGAATGTACACACCATGGACCTTTAGGGGCTGGTGGGATTTTGGCACAGGTGCACTTGGAGATATGGCATGCCATATTCTTCATCCTGTATTCATGGGGCTTAAACTGGGTTATCCAACAAAAGTACAAGGTGTATCAACACTGCTCATGACAGACTCTGCACCAGATAGTGAAACAGTCCAATTAATATTCCCTGCCCGACCAAAACAAAGGGGAATAAAAATCAACTTACCTGAAGTTCAGGTTACCTGGATGGATGGGGGCATGCGGCCTATGAAACCCTCGAATTGGCCGGAAGGACGTGATATGAATTTTGATGGTGGTGGTGTTATTTTTCATGGAACAAAGGACAAGATTATTTGTGGTTGCTATGGTAGAAAACCCTGGTTGTTATCTGGTCGTGTACCGAATGTTCCTCAGTCAATTCCACGTATTACAGTAAGTCATGAAGAAGATTGGATTCGTGCATGTAAAGAAAATCCTGAAACCCGGTTAGAAACTGCTTCGCCCTTCTCAGAAGCAGGACCATTTAATGAAATGGTCGTAATGGGAGTTCTTGCTGTCCGGTTACAAGACCTTCATAAAGAATTACATTGGGACGGACCAAATATGCAATTTACCAATATCCGGGATAACGAAGAATTGAAATTTTTAATTGATGATGGAATGGAAATCATTGAAGGTCACCCCAGATTTAATAAAGTTTGGGATGAGCCAATTAATGCAAAAGCATTTGCACAGGATTTGATCAAACACACCTATCGCGATGGTTGGTCTCTTCCTCAAATGCCTTCATAAATGAGTATTTAAATTTTTTTATGACTGTTTGAATTATACATAATTCAAACAGTCATGAATTTATTATCCTAATAGAATTTGAAAAATTAATATCATGAAACCTATATGACAATTTTTTGACACCCACGAGAATGAAAATTGGGTGGGATGCGGGCGACACCATTTTATTGAGGATTCGTAATTTAGTTCTGGCATAAGCCACATAACTAAAAAA
>Ga0334899_1002697_pt1 | contig 13681 bp, 14 predicted proteins | sample GraSluR3_MG_FD_207219 | JGI IMG/M metagenome (GOLD analysis project Ga0334899, IMG submission 207219) | Sludge microbial communities from methane-producing bioreactor in Wageningen University, Netherlands - Granular Sludge_8_08-R3 | ecosystem: Engineered > Bioreactor > Anaerobic > Unclassified ... | reverse complement strand
AATGGCTTGTGTGTCGGGCAATAGGCAATGTGCCAAATGTGAGGCGGTAAAAATTCTTTTTTTTAATGTGCGGTGGGCAAAAAATAAAAAACATCGGGTTGGCTTGAGTGTCGGCTTTCTGGTCTTGTCAGTATTATGTTTTTCTGTCTTTTCACAATGGTTTACTTTGAGTTTTCTTGTAGTACCAACGGTCTTCTACACTTGGCGGTAACGGCTGAGGCTAAAAGCTGGCGGGCATTTCGGAGCACTTCACTGTCAACTTGCGATGAAGTTTATTAGATGCAATACCCTTAAAACTAGCACTATCCGCCCGCTTGATTTTAGCCTTTGTTACCCAACGTAATTCATTCATTTCGCTTAATTTACAAACCTTTTAATTATTTCTTTGTAATTTTCATTTTGATCGTTACCAAAAATATGATTACAATCAAAAAACTGTTTTCTTGGTCCACCAGCAGCACCTGAAGGATGAATTAAAGGCAGAGTTTTATAGCCTAACCCTTGTTTTAATATAAATCCCTTTTCTGGCAATTCTATCTTAGTCAAATTTATGTCAGAACTTAAAAGTTTTTCAGTTTGAAGAATATTTAAAGGACGACTACCAAAAATGATTACTAAATCAGGTTTAAAAAAGGCGAGTTCTTTTTTAAAAAGATTTATGTGGATTTCTGAATTATTAAATGCTTTATAATGCTCCCAACCAGCAAACCAAAATTTTCTTATATCTGTCAAATAAACAGTTGCATTATAATATGCAACCAACCAATCAATTAAATCCCAATAATGTCTTCGTTCACTTCTCTTCTCATTCCCATTAATATTACTAGAATGGTATGAAAAAGGAGTATTTATCGAAATAGAAGAATATTTGTCTGAATCGCCCCAAGAATCTTCGTTACGTAAAGGTTCAGATGCAAGTATCATTATTTTCTTGCTTGATATTTCTTTGCTTACCCAACAAGGCATATCAAAGCCAGTTAAGTAAAAATGATTTGAATTATCTAAATGTAAAACAGATTTATCGAATACAAATGAACCTTTTTTTATTACACCAGTTTCAAACTCGGATTTAAAACTTAATATTACGTCAAACCATTTATTACTGGGTGTATTAAACAAAAATTGTTCATGCAATTTATACTCTGAATTAAATAATTGATAAAAATCATCAAGATTGTACTTTTCATTTACAAACAGTTTTAATTTTGGATTTTTCATATTTCAAGTACTTAGCGGGATTTTACATTTTAACAAATTTCTTGATAACCGAACCATTAACAGATTCAACTTTAAGATAATAAATACCTTTTGACAAATGAGTAATACCAACACTTTTTTCAGCTTCTTGAACTAAAAGATTCCCAAATAAGTCAAAAATTAAGACATTTATTATCTCTTCAGATTCAATAAATAATCTATCTTGAACAGGATTAGGATATATCTTACATTCAATATTTTGTAAATCGTTTATTCCGCTCGATTGAGTATTAATGATATTTGAAAATATTGATACATAAACGCTTTTTGTTGATTTATTATCTTGTGAGTTGCATGGTGTTGTTAAAACCTCTATTTGATAATACTCTGTATTATTAGGTGCATTATGGTCAACATAATTAGTAAAAGAACCAGAAACCGAATCAATCAGTATTAAATTACCAAGAGAACCTCTCCAAATTCTGTATGTACTAACATTTATTCCTGAATATTCATTCCAATCAAGATTTATGTCTCCATTTAATCCAAGACTCGCAGATAAATGTATTGTAACATGCGGATTTCCGTATAAAGAAGTATCACCACAAATATTTATAACTCTAACTGCATATTTAACTTGATTGATATATTGATTTGTATCTACAAATTCAAGATTAGGATATGATATTTCTCCGATTTGAGTATACACATCAGTAACCGTTGTTTCTTTATAAACAAGATATTTTTGAATACCTTCAACCGGTTTACATACAATTAAATTATTATTGTTATTGTAAGTAACCATACAAAGATTGTCTAAACCGTAATATTGATAATTATATGGACAATCTATTTCACCATCATAATTAGTTATTGTTATTCCAAATTTTGTTGAGTAGTCATCCACACCGCCGCAAAAGGCAATTCCATTTTTAACAAATAAAAATGGATTTATATTGGATATACAATCAACCATCCACTGTTGTTCTATTGAGGAATTATATTTTTTTAATATTCCATCTAATAGATATACATTTTGATTCTCATCAAAATCAATTTTAATATTTTTATTGTACATCAACCAAGGAAATATTAATCTTGTATTAAATTCTCCGGTTTGAGTTATAGAACACATATATGTTCCGGTCGACATTGTAGAATAAATAACCCGTATGGAATCTAATTTTGGCACAATATCAATATATTTCAATTTATCTGTTCCTCCACCAAAATAATAATCTATAAATTCGTTCCAAATTTCCGTTCCGGTTGAATTATATTTTGATATAAACAAAGAATCATTAGACCATCCGATGTTTCGATGGTATGCGAGATATGTTTCAGTTTCTGTTAGGTAAATTGCATCGCAATTTGAACCGTTCCAATATGTTATTTGTCCAGGATTGTTTATTTGAGACTCTAATATATAACTTCCACCATATTGAATGTCATATCGATAAGCAGTATCATTTATTACAGTCATTAATTTAGAGAATGTGTTTCCGAAATACGCATCTCCATAAAAACCGTTTAATTCAATATAATCGAGAGTTGATGTTCCATTGGTTCGCATTAGATATGATTTGTTGTTCGATGGTTGATAAAACGTAACAACATAATTTGAATCAATTTGTTCGCATTCTTTTAGAATTAAGTGTTTCAATTGCGAACCTGGTAAAATGTTTGAGGTAACCATTTGACCAATGGAATCAATCAAATTGTATTTGATTCCATAAGTAGAATCCGACGTAAAAACAACGTAATCGTTGTCGGAGTTAATCAATCCAATTACACTTTCAGCAGGAGTGTTGTAGGATTTAACAAAATTTACTTGCGATTTGGCAATAAAACCAAAAAGAAATAAAACAAAAAAAAACGTCAATGATTTTTTCATTTTCTTAAAATTTAAAAGGTTTGTATTATCTTTAAACTATTCATTTCTCTGCCTTTTCATTATGTTGGGTAACGTTTTGCGGCTTGGCGTAGTGGCGGATTTTTAGCACAAATGTTCAATCGAAGAACTGCACTTGAACCTACCACAAAACTGTCATACAAAGCACTGCACCCGCCATTACGCCAAACCGCTGTTAGCACCAGTTGTTCTTTTCTCGTCATTGTTTTAGAAATTCGTATTCGTAAACTTTTGGTTCTATTTTGTCGGCAAGTTGTCTGAGTTTTTCTCTCAAGTCGCCAATTAAGTTCATATATGTTTCGTCTGAACTTTTGTTGTTCATTTTACCTGCTTCATTTCTACCTTGAAAATATTCTCTAATGTCGTAAAGTGAAGCGTTAACGTTACAGTTTGGTTGTCTGTGATAATATTTCCAAAGTTCTCTGGCAGAGTCTAAAACTGCTGTCGCTTCGGTTGAAAATACAAGTGGTGTTGTCCTTTGAGTTTGGTTGCCAAATAAATCTCCGTTGTTGTCGGTTTTTAGTTTGCCGTTTATGAACTTGCTCATCAAATTGCTTTCAAACTTTTCTCTGGCATTCACTTCTTGCTCTGTGAATGGAATCCAGTTGTTCGTTCCGTATTGTGTTTGAATGTGTGTATTAAACAGAGTAAAAACTAAACAGTCATTTTGAAATTCTGTGTCTGTTTCCCATTGATTATTTGGGTGTAAAAATTGGTCACGGTCGTTAAGCCAAGTTTGGGCAACACAACGTCTAACTGCATAATAAATTGAAGCCTGAATTAAATTTTGCGAGCTTATCCAAATTCCCCTTGGGTTTGCCATTTGCTCTTTTTTGTTGAGAATGTAAACAATGCCATTTTGTTGAAAATCATTCCCATTAGTTCCTGCTAAAAAACCAATAAAGTCAGTTTTTACTTTGTATTTGGAAATCCATTTATTTATGAAGTCGTTCTTTTCAGTTACTGAAAATGTTTTTTGTCCAATTAAATTGCCTGATTCATCATAAACGTCTGATTGAGTTTCTTCAAATGGACTGTTAACTGAAGTATTCCAAATTTTGAAACCAATAGGAAAGTTGCCTTTAACATTGTCGAAAGTGTAAGCTGGAACAACAAATGATTTTACTAATTCGGCTTTAAAGAAGTCACGAAACTCTGAAAATGCTGACCCTTGCAATGCTTTTAACTTAGAAAACTCTCCGATTATGCAACCATTCAATTCGTCAAATAACCGTGCTAAAAAGAGAATGTAGATTTCTCTACCTGCTGTGCCGATTTTTTCCGAATACTTGTCGTGTGCTTTCGATTTATTTACACCCGCTTTCCCTTTTACGCCAATACTTGAAACTTCAGCGTAGGGTGGGTTGATATAAACAACTAATTTTTTCCTTTTTTCGGGGTTATTGATAATGTCTTGTAGTGGTCTTGGCAATTTACTAAAATCATCATTAAGAAAGTCAAATTGAAATACGTGGTCGTCAAGCAAGTTCGCACCGTTTTTTATTCGGTCGTGCATTACTTCAACGTCTTGACTGTCTAAAGTCGAAGCCCAAACATTATACTTGTTAGTAAGCCCTGCAAGCAAATTGCCTGTGCCTGCGGCACAGTCCCAAACATAATATTCGTCTTGCCAGTCTTCACCTAATACGTCAGTTAAATATTTTTGAGAAAGTTCAACCCAAATTTGCGGAGTGAAAAAACTTCCTTTTCGTTCTCTTACGTCCTGCGGAACAAGTAAATCTCTTCGTTCTACAATGTAATCCCAATATTCTTCTTTGGGTGGTCGGTCGTATTTGTTCCAAAATTGAGTATGGGCAACTTGTTTGTCTGTGAAGTCAGTCCGTTTACTGCTAAACATTCCGGCTTCATCTAATTTTCTGTCGAGTTCGTAATGGTCGTGTCTTAATAGAACAAAAAGTTTTTCCTTTAAAGTGTTGTTTTCTTGTGAAAGAAGGTCGGCAAGATAAAAGTCACCATCAATAATTCCAGTTTTCTTTGCAATGTCCCAGTTTACGGCAATGGTCGGCTTTACAGCTTGAAGCCATTTGTTGTAAATGACCATAAAATTGTTCTTGTCAATTTTCGTTTTGGTCAAGCCAAATTTGCCGACAATAAAATTCTTCTTAATGAATTTCTTTAGTTCTCGGTCGTCAGTCAAAAAGTTAAAAAGTAGTGCTTTGCTGTCAATTACTGTTTTTACTTTTTCGTGAATGAGTTTGAACTCTTTTGTTGTGTGATTTGAAGGAGTTACATTCCAATTGAAGTCATTTATGTAAAAAACTTCGTGAATGTCATTGTAAGGAATAAAAGCGATTTTTTCTCCGTCAAATGCTCCTAACATTGCTGGTGGCAAAAACTTGTCAAAAGTTCTTGCTTTCCCAATTGTTAATATTAGCTGAACGATAGAGTTGTAAATGTCCGAAGAACCTTTTTTTGCTTCTGCCCAAAGTAGAGATTCTTGTTCAAAAAGTTCCTTTTGGCTTTGGTGCATACATACACAAAAGTCAACGTTGCCAATTATTTTGGTGCAGTCGTATATCCAAAAGTAGTCTTGTGCTACCTTGTTTTTTAGTTCTTCTTCTCTTATGTTTTGATACTTCATTTCTTGTCTATGTTCGTCTGTTACGGTGTCATCCTACAATTGGTGCTAACGGTTTGCGTGTATGTGCAGTAGCGGATTAGAAGTACTTTCCTCTCCGTTTAGCACAATGTTTGTTAGATGCACAGACCTTCGATTTACCACTTAACCCGCTATTGCCACATACACGCTGTTAGCTGCCGTTGTTATTGTTAAGTTATATAATTCCCAATTCTTTTGCTTTCTTTAGAATATATTCTTCGTTTTTACAATTTTCAAGAAAATCAAAATTGTTTTTAAGTGGAGCTATTGTTCCAAGCCCTTTGCTTTTAGTTCCCCAAACAGAAATTAAAAGTGTTGGTATAAAATACATATCAAAAGATTTTTCATCAATCGGTTTAAGTCCAATTACTACATCTGAAGTTTTTGGGGATTGAGTATATGTTTTGACCCCAGATTTGTACTCTCTGTCAACACCGCCACGAGTTCCTCCTGTAAAACTTACACTTGTTCTTGCTGTTTTTACCTGTGCTCTTATTATATCCTCAGTTCCGTCTACAAGTTTACGAACAATAATTATGTCGTAAGGCGATAATGGTAAATCAACTAATGAAACATTTTGATATTTTTTCATTAACAAACCAGCAGCAATATGCTCATTCGCAAAACCCTCAATAGAGGCTTGTCTTCCTATGTCTTCTGTATTTGGCATAATTTATTTCTGTAAAACAATAATCCAATCTGTATTAATTCGTTCCTCTCTTGGAACTTTTATAAAATGTTTTATTATCTCAGAACCAAAATAATTTTCTATTTTGAAACCTATTTGAGCTGCTATGTTCATTAGGTATTTCCAGTTTTCAAAAAGTTCACCACGAATTTTATTGTTACCGACAACAATTACATATCGAGCATTGGGCTTTAATGCTCGATAAACTTCTTTGAGATTAAGCTTCATATCATACAGATACTTGTATGCTATAAATGCTCGTCTTGGGTCTTTATCAAAAATTGCTTTTATTTTTTTGTCTGCTTCTGTTTCTCCGATTTTGTGAAGCGTTCTATATTCTTCTGCTCTTACTACTTCTGTCCCGATGTGTATTTTTTTTAGCGAACTCAAAGAACCATTTGCAAGACCAAGCCAGTACATTTCAAGTTGATGAGTGCGAGGATAATCAACCGCATTAGCGTAGGGCGGGGAAGTTACGGCTAAATCAAAATGATTGTCGGGATAAGTTAAATACCTTGCGTCATTGTTTTGTGGAAATTCGACTGAAATATTTTTAGGGCAGTGCTCTGAAAATTCTTTTATTCGTAAAGAATTTGTCAGCAGGTTTTCAGCAAATTTTATTAAAGCCATTGACGGAAAAATTTGTTTGTTTAGCTTTTTTCGTACAACAGTCCTTGTACAATTATCGTCCGCATTGGAAACATTGCGAATGATTGATGAGAAACAAATTTTACAAAAGTCAATTATATCTTTGTTAGTATCCAGTTCGTCAATTATTTTTTTTATGTAGGAAAGTTCAAGCAAGATTTCTTTGTTAAACCAATTGTCTCTATATGGAAATTCTGGTATATCTTTTTTGTCTATACAATTAGGTTTGAAAGCAACAAGTTTATGCAAAATTTTTTCTGTTACTCTGTCAAGTTCATTACTATCAAGCGGGGTTGTTTTTACTTTTGCCAAGAGTCTTGCAAAGGGGTCAACATCCACTCCAACAGAGTGTCTGGATGATAACAATGCTTCAATGTTTGTTGTTGCGCTTCCCGCAAATGGGTCAAGAATTAAGTCGTTGGAGTTTGAATATTTTTTAATCAGCCATCTTGGTAACTCAGGGAAAAATTTTGCAGGATATTTATGTATACCGTGAGAATATTTGCTTTGGTCATAACTGATAAATAAAAATCGCTGTCCGTCTTTTACGGGTAAATCCACTGGAATTTCTCCGTCAACCCGGATAAGCGTCTCTCCAAATTCATTGGTAATTTCCTTTAAATTCTGTAAGTCGTAAAAGTCAAGAAGTTGCTCGGTTGTCCGTTTTGCAACTTTCTTTTTTGCAACTTTCTCTTTGATTTCTTTCAGCGAAATTGGATAATAAGTCATTGTCTGTATACTTTTATTTCGTCAAAAATATATATTTTTTGTCAGTTTTCAAAGTTTTGTTCAAGAAATAATGTTGTTTTACAATGGCAGCCAACGGTTGGCGGTATGTTTTTGTTGCCGATTTCGGAGCACGTCACTGTCAAGCCACGATGAAGTTTGAAGCGAGCCACAACCTTTGATTTCAGCACTAACTCGGCAATAAAATATACCGCATGTTACCAACTGGGCGTTTATCATAATACTCAATTAATTAGTCCTATCGTGAGAAAAACCATCAAATTCTATTTTTTACATTTTTACAATTCTAAATGTGGCTCTTTTATTTTGAGATAAAATTTCCATAAAATAGATTCCAATATTGCCGTCAATTTCTATGTTGATTATATTACCATTAATAGAAAAATTATTTTTCAATAATTTACCTTCAATGTTGCGAATATTAATTTGCATATCCTTAATATCTGATTTTGATATTACTGTTACTACTCCGGTTGTTGGGTTTGGGTAAACCTGAATATCCATATAAAATTGATTGTCAACAATATTATTGATTACTTCAATATTAGCAATATCAGGACGATAATAATTTAACACATATTGCATTACCTCAATTTGACCAATCGTAAATGAATTTTGACAATTACCACTAGAGTAATCCATATAATTTTCTACCATATCAGGGAGGTCTATTCCAAAAATGTCATCTACACAAGTATTGCGAGTTTTATCACAATTCCATTGACTGGCAGCATTCCCATTAGGCGTATCGTATATAAAATCATCAACACTACAATCTCCATCGCCCCAAATATGTCGCAAACCTAAGAAATGACCAACTTCATGCACTAGCAATTTTCCAGTCGTGACGAGTCCATTATATGCATTATATGGTGAAGCAAACGAGTTTGGATTATTGGCACCTACATTTATATAGTGTAAAATTACACCCTGCTCATAAATGTTCACAACATCTAAAACGGAATCAGGCCAATTATGATGATCAATTGGTGGTGTTGATAGTCCAAAGTAAACAATTTCCTCATAGTTGTTAAATTGGGGTTCAAAAATTCTTAAATCTCCAACCCATACATTTAAATATTTATCAGTATCCCAAGGATTTATACCGCCTAATGTGTCATTTGTAATCCTAAATAAATTATAAAATAAACTATCATTTACCCAATCAGTAATTTCTTGATTTTGCCCAGAGCCATAAGGTAAAATACCTCCGAAATACTCTACCTCTGAATATGTTCTTGTAATTCCTGTTGTGGGATTTCCCTCTGGGTCAGTTTGTGCAAGTACAAACTCTATTTTGGCATCTCCAACAATATTTTGAAATATCGGTCGAAGATTTGTTGTGTCAGAATTCATTCTTCTATAACTATTATTCAACACAGTAATCTGATTTTGAATTACAGAGTCTGGAATGTTTTCAAAACCATTATTATAGACGATATGAAAAACTACAGGAATGACAAATATACTATCCACAGATTTTGAGTAGTTTTCATTGGATGCGTTTTTTACGATTTCCGTCATTGACTTATTTGCAAAATCATAATATCCAGATATTTTACTATCTAAGTGTTTCATAAAGTCGTTACTTCCACAACCAACGGTATAATCTGTTGTCGCTTCCTGATTTTGTTTACTCTTAATTACTAATCCTTGTGCTTGAACTTGCGATACTGCAATAATAAGCAAGATTGTTAATACTCCAAATGTTTTCATGATTTTATTGATTTAGTTATTTTTAGGCATTAAACTCAAAGTTTTGTTTTCACTACGTTGATTTTTCAACTTTTTCTTAAAATTTTTTCGATGACCCTCACCGTATAGTATCAGTATTTTTTTGTTATCATTGGCTTTAATCTTGTTTATTAAAAAGTCATTTCTAAAGTCAATTACAATTCTCTTATATTGCTTGTTTGTATAAAATACACCCTTATTAAATTTCTCATTGAAAGAAGTATTAAAATCAACACTATCTAAAATAATTACTCCATTGACTTTCTCCCATTCATTGATAAATTGCAAATAATCGACATCTGCTCTTATATCGTTACTGTCAACACCCAAATCCTGATATGATGGTTGTTGAACATATTTCTTAAAATACGTATCTTCAGTTGCTTCTTTGTAAGTCCCACTAAAACCTTTAATTTTTCTCACTTTTCTCCTAATTGTATCTTTTAAAAGTGAATCAGTTGTGAATTCTGTGCTAATTTGCTCAAAAAAGACAATGTATCCTGCTGTTTTAAAATCAACAACTTTACTTTTTAGATTCTCATAGAATTCATTTTTCCCAATATGATGCAATGGAATATATTTTATGTCTTTGTTCTCAAACTTAAACGAATATACTTTTGCCTTTTTTTTATTCAATTCAATCAGGCTATGAGCAATTTTACAAGAAGAAAAAGTCGATGTCAAAAGTACTAATATCAATATTTTTGTCATTCCATCTTTAATCATTTTATATGGTTTTTCTTTGATCATTTAGTATGCTCCATTTTTTTCGCCTTGTTGGTAACGGCTGAGGCTAAAAGCTGGCGGGCATTTAGGAGCACTTCACTGTCAACTTGCGATGAAGTTTATTAGATGTACTGCCCTTCAAATTGGCACTTTTTGCCCGCTTGATTTTAGCCTTTGTTAGCGTTTTGTTGGTTCTTTCGTCCTTACTGTGCGACATGTTTTACCTTTGTCTTTCCTGTATTAGTTTCCTAATTTGTTTTGCGTCAGATTTTGTAAACTTATTTCCAATTATTTCTCCTGCACCGAATGTTTTAATTATGATGTCAGTTCCCCAAAGACTTGTATCTAGTTCAACAGATGAAATTTTTGAAATAGGTACTGTAATTGAGTCAACATTAATCAAATACTTATTCCTTTTTTTGTAGGTTACAGAATCATTGTCAATTATTATTATGTCCGGAGTTAATATTCCGCCACCTCTAGTTATTGCAGACTTAAACGTATAGGTTTCATTATCATCAATTTTGTTTTCATCTGATTCTGAATTATCTGAATAACTATTTTCTGAAAAATCGGACAATTCCATTTCAATAAGCAAATCTACAGTTTTATTATCAAAACCGAGGTCTTTTCCTTTTTCTAACAAAATCTCATACTCCGAAGATGTAATTTCACCATCTTCAGCCATATTTGCAATAAGTTCTTTGAATAATTTTTCTTTTGACATATACTTATACTTTTTGTAAAACTTCAAGAATTTTGACCATAGCAAGAGTGTCTAAGTGACAATATTTTAAAAGATTTTCACGAGTTTTTTCTTTTAAATTTTCATCCTCACAATAGTACAAATCAAGAAACGCATTGCTTGCAGCCATACCGTTTCCAATTTCCAGTTCTGTGTATGATAATTCAGGACACAAAGCAGGCAGTACTTTTTTTATTGATGAAGAACCCTCCATTGTTTCTGTACGGTAATACTTCTTACGAAATGGGATAATTAAGTCCTCTAATCTCTCGCTTATGTTCTCAAGGTCTTTTGAATATTCAGGAAAATCTCTACTCATTTCATTGATTCGTGTACGTTCAAATGCAATGTTGTAAACAAAAATCGTTTTGGCATTTTCTGTTTCTTTTATCATCTGCTTGATTAAATCTTTTCTTGGGTCAATATCTATTTTACTTTCTGCCAAGTAAAATGTGTGTTTAAGTTCGCTGTTTTTTGTTTCTTGATAATGTAAAGAATATTGAAAAGGTATTTGCTGATAAGGACGAGATTCTTCAAACATTGGCACAGCGGGCATAATGGTCTCAAAATCAAGATGACATATAGGGTATTTTATACTATCTACAAAAACTTTCACTTCATTTTGCATTATTTCGGGCGTATTACTTAATTCCTCGTGCTCACACTCTACAATAGGCAAAAGGCTTGAACAATATTCTTTAAAATCGCAAGAATACGGAGTATTGCAATGCTCACCCATCTCAACTGTGGGTTCACTCTCGTTTAGCATTTGATTGAGAGATGAAATGTTATTCGGAATTTCCAGTTGTAAAGGTAATACCGAGTCTAATACACTTTCAGAAACAAAAAGTTTATTTACGTCAATATCCCGATGCCTGACATATTCACGGTTTAAATGCATAATAAAAACATTAGAAATATTTAAACCGCAACCGTTTACTACAAAATACTGTATTGCAATGTCTTTAATATGTTTAGGTTTGACACTGTTGGTGCTTTTTACTTCATACAATCCCCATTTACCGTTATGTTTATGAAGAATGTCAACTGCAATAAGTGTATCATTGTAAATAAATGTCGCTTCGTATATAGTATTAACACCTTGTTTTATAAAATCTTGAGTACGTTTTGCAGATTCAAAGTTGGGAAATTCATCCAATACTGCCATTTTCCCATCTGGAAAAAATTGTTGTGCAAGTTCAGCGACACTATACCCTCTATTAAAAAAAAACTGTGACCCAGCATCAACCAATTGTTCATCTTTTTTATGTACATAAAGCCAAAGAGACTTTTGGCAATTCATACCACGTGTATATTTTGATTTTGATAGCATATAAAAATAATTTTAAATTATAAGAGTAGGGTTGGTTACAGCCCTACTCTTATCTTTTACTTTTTTTTGACACTAATAACTTCAACCTTATCAGAGGCTGGAAAAAATGTTTTTGCCCACGGATTCAACTCTTTCTTTGTGTTGCTTCCTTGTGATTTTGAAATCACATCGTTATCAACCATCGTTTCAAACTTTTCAGTTCGATAACTACCATTTTTGTAAACATAACAGGTTACAATTACATCATACATTGCCATAATTTCTAATGTTTAAATTTTGCCTACTCTTTTAAAGGTTTTCGGCTTCGCCTTGTTTATAAAAAAGTTTCTCTTTTAATTTAATAATATCTTTACCAACAGACTGTAATTCAATTACATCTAAGACTTGAACTTCTTTTTTTATCAGAAGTAATTCCATTTTAAGAAACCTGGCAAGTCATTTTTACATTTACAATAAATCACCGTTTATTTTACAAAACCTTATAACTTCCCATACCAATTTGAACTTTGTCTGCATCAAAATGATTTTTAATTGCTTCTGATACCAAATTGAGTGTAACATTACCATTGTGAATAACTACAACTTCAAAATCATGCACAACTTTAGGTGATGATTTTCCATTTAAATAAACCTGAGCGGTTTTAACAAATACTCTTGCTACTTTAGCCATAATTTTAAGTATTAAATTTTGCCTACTCTTTTAAAGGTTTTCAGCTTCGCCTTTTTTTGATTATAATTGATTCTATCTGTTACCAATAAGTGGATTTAATTTGTAAAAAAATAATTTTTCAAGGAATTCTAATGACTCATATTCCTTCGTTAAATTTAATATATGAACATTTATAACAAGATTTAATTTTAACAATTCATCTTGCATATCCATTGCCCAATGAACTAACTGTAATCCTGCAATTCCCTTTTCATAATAACCGAAATGAACGGACATCCTACCTTCAATTGGCTTTTCGCTTTTGCCCACATATAATATTTTTGTGTCATTAGCCACAAAATTTACATTTTTTTTGATTGAAGAGGAAGCCCGACTTTTCTCATTTTGAAAACTTAAATATTTTTTTAAAATGGTTTCATTATTTTGACTACAAGAAACTATTTCAAAAATATAAACACAAGGACTTGGATTCTTATAATCATTTATTAATCTACTTCCAATCAATTCATTGTATATTTGTCTATAATTATTGATTTCTTGGCTAAAATCAGGTTTGAATTTCAAATCATTGATAACAATTTTTGGTAAAATATAATAATTAACACCTAAAGAATTATTTATTAAATTATCGATTGTTTCTTTTGTGTTTTGAAGTGCATTT
>Ga0334899_1002676_pt1 | contig 13768 bp, 19 predicted proteins | sample GraSluR3_MG_FD_207219 | JGI IMG/M metagenome (GOLD analysis project Ga0334899, IMG submission 207219) | Sludge microbial communities from methane-producing bioreactor in Wageningen University, Netherlands - Granular Sludge_8_08-R3 | ecosystem: Engineered > Bioreactor > Anaerobic > Unclassified ... | reverse complement strand
ATATGAATGAAAGCAGATATACAAAGAGATTAAAATTGAGTTATTATATGTAACTGTGTTAAATGCTGATAACATATTCATATTAAAGATTAAGGGGCTAATTTACCATGTTTATAACGAGAATATTCTACGGAATTGCCTATTTCATTGTATTAATATGGGAGATACTCAAAGCCACTGTTGACGTTGCAATTAGAACAGTAAACGGCAAGGTAGATCCTGTGGTAGTGGAAATTCCCACAGTACTTAAAAGACCCATCTCCCAAACCATTCTTGCCAACAGCATAACCCTAACTCCTGGCACTCTCTCTATAGACCTTGACTCGGAAAAACAGGTTTTAAGGGTTGCTACGATTACTCCACGTTCTAACGAGGAAGTCATACCATTTGAACCATACATAAAAGGGATGTTAGAATGAACCTGTTTGTATTCTCTGAATATGTTTTAATGGCGGCACTGGCCATATTTGCTGTGGCTACCATTCGAATCGTCACCCGCAGGACAATAGCCATGGGGCTGGTAGGACTATCTGGATTCACCATTGCCGTGGCCACCTTCCTTATCCTGTTACAGAATCTTTATGGAATTGCCTATTGTCGTGATATAGCTTTAGCCTTGTTAATTATGGATATGGTGGGAACCATTGCCTTTGCCCGAGTTTTAAGGGGGTATAACAGTGGATGATATAATTACCATAATAAAATCAGCCATACTCCTGATATCAGCAGTTTTTGTTATACTAGCAGCTATCGGGATTATAAGATACAAAGACGACATGAAAAGGGTTTTATACGCCCGTATACATATTTTAGGCATTTTAGATGTTGTTTGTATGATTTCGTTACTGGTATTGGGAGAACCATTACTGGCAGGAGTTTATTTCATATTAACGCCCTTCGCAGCCCATGCAATAGCAAATGCTCACTATTACGGAGAGGATAAAGATGATTGAATATTTATTCATGCTAACCGCAATTATAGGGGCCGTTCTAGCTTTAATGCAGAGGGATCTGTTGAAATCAGCTATCCTAACTGGTATTACTGGAGCTTCCATTGCCATTTTATACCAGTATCTCCTGGCCCCTGACGTGGCCCTTACCCAGGCCATTGTGGGAGCAGCCATCATCCCGGTGTTCTTTGCACTGGCAGTTTACAAAACACGTAGGATGGAGGAATAAGATGATCATTGACACACAAATCGCATCATTATTCACAGCAGTAGCAATGATTGTAATTGGGATTTTTGCCGCAGCATTCCTTGATAATTTAATTAAAAAAGTCATAGGGTTGGCTTTCATTGGAGATGGGGTTAACCTGTTTTTAATCTCCATGGGTTACAAAGCAGGAGGAATAGTTTACATTTATCTGCCAGGGATGGCATCAGAATGGTTCTCACAAAACGCATCATATCCACTTCCCTTTGCAATGGTTTTAACCAGCATCGTAATCGGTGCCAGTACCATGGCAGTGATGCTAGGAATAATAATAGTCCTATACAAAAAACACGGATCCATAAAGGCATCCAAAATTCTGGGAGAGTAATCAAATGTCACTTTACAAGTCCAACCAAATCAATGATACGGATTACCAGAATAATGGGGGCATGTTATGAACCCACTGATACCATTAATGGTTATTGTTCCCATAATATGTGCACTGTTTTTAAACCTGCTACATAAAAAGGACAGAACAATCAAGATCATAGCCATTATTTTAGCATTAATACTGCCCGCATTGCCCATTTTAGCTAATTATGGACTCCATTACTTTGGAGGTTATGCGCCTCTCATAGAAAATCCAAGTTTAGGTACAGATCTCCCATCACTCATCACTGGAACGGCTTTAAACACCTTCCACCCTGCAATAACCTATTCCTTCCAGAGTGCGCAGAAATTATTCGTGTTCATCCTGGGTCTGGTGGGATTACTGGCAGTTTTCACCTCACTCTTTGAAACCCGCCGACCATCAGGAGTTTACGGTTACATGATGTTCATGGGAATAGCCGCAATAACTGCCGTACTCTTAACTGATGATATATTCAACCTTTATGTCTTCTTTGAAATAGCAGCCCTGGCAACCGTGGGCATAGTATTGGTATCTAATATCAAAGGCAACTATGAAACTGCCCTGAAATACATGATACTGGGAGGCATAGCAGCCCCAATGCTTCTATTGGGAGTTGCACTTTTATTAGGAGTTACCGGTAACGTGAACATTACTGATATCATTTATTCCCTGAAAAACGGACTGGTAAATCCACAAAGTCCAGTGCTTTTAATGGCCTGTGGATTAATAGTATTCGGATGGTTATATGGTTCAGGACTTCCACCATTCCACACCATAAAATCAGCAGTTTACAGCAAAGCCCTGCCCAGCGGAGCAGCATTAATCCAGGCATTTTCCGTCTTCACTTTCATAGCCTTAGGAGTTATTATACTTAGAATATTTTCCTACCTACCCTTCTCCCAATGGGTGATACTGGGAGTATCACTCCTGGCCATGATATTAGGTATCACCATGGCCATTCTCCAGACGGATCTTAGACGGATGATAGGCTTCCTGGCCGTAGGAGAACTGGGATACATAGGCATAGGCCTTGGACTGGGCACTGTATTTGGAATAACCGCAGGACTCTTCCAGGCAGTTAACGAAGTGGTCATCACTGCGTTTCTATTCATAGGATTCGGCACAGTACTCTATCAGACTGGAATTAGCGACACCCGTAAACTGGGAGGAATGATGGTTCGAAATCCGAAGGTGGCCCTACTGGTCCTACTGGCAGGATTTGCCATGGCTGGTGTTCCACCACTCAATGCATTCCAGAGCAAACTCATGCTCATCCAAGCATCCATTAATGCTGGTCTTCCAGAGTTAGGGGTGATAATGATACTCTTAAGTATTGTGACCTTCATGACCTTCATGAAAGCATTCCATGCAGTTTTCTTACGCCCAAAACCTGCAGATCTGGAGATAAAAAATGAAAACATACCGAAAGCCACAATAATAGCCCTGCTGGTTTTCCTGGTAGTATGTATTGTCTTCGGACTATTCCCACAAGTGGTGACTAGCTACTTGCAACCACTAGCAACTAACTTAGGAGGTGTAGTATGAACCTCTATGACTTGATAGTGAAAAAGATAAAAGATATCCAGGGAGCAGATGATGAAACACCAGTAACCAACATATCCACTTCTTCCATGCTCACTGCAGAGATAACACTGATTTCATCCATTTTGGTGGCACTGATCATGCTCCGGTTGGTGAATAAGGTGCTGATGATTGTGGCAGTTCTGGTGGTTTTATTCACGTTTCTGGTGGCTATGCCTCTCATGCCACGCTTCAGGAAAGAACAAAACGATTCACTGGCGGCTATGATGTTTTATGTTATAGTTGCCCTGGCAATAGTAATCACCCTATTCTACTGGGGGAATTTAAATGTCTGAAGGAATAAAAAAGCTTATAATGGGATTTTCCCTGTTTACATTTGCAGTTGCAATATTCCAATCCACTTATCAATTTAAACAAATCATATATCCAGGTATAAGCTATCTGTACAACTATGTAGGTCCTAAAATAGCTCCTAACATGGTTACAGTTGTCATATTTGATTGGCGAGGTTATGACACATTAGGAGAGGCCCTTATCCTTGTAACAGCGGTTATAACTGTTTTACTGGTATTTGGGCGAGGTAAAGTCCAGTTGGGAGGTAAATAACATGAGCACCATACTTAAAATATTTGTGTTCCCTGCAGCCCTGGTTATCATGTGTCTGGGAGTGCTCACCATTTTGGGAGGACACATCACTCCTGGAGGAGGATTCCAGGGAGGGGCCATGATAGCCGCAGCGTTAATATTCTGCTTAATCATATACGGACTTAAAGACAGTCCATTTCACCTGTCACATGATTTCCTTTCAGCTGTAGAAAGCGTGGGAGCATTAATATTTGTATTACTTGGAATTGCAGGCCTAGCATTCTCAGGATTCTATCTCTACAACCTGGGAGTGGACATTTACCATATCGTCCCAGCAACCATACAGAACCTATTTGACTACCCTGACCCCACACACGCAGGAATAATACCCTATCTTAACTTTGCAGTGGGATTAAAAGTTATGGTAGGATTAACTGCAGTAGTCATAGCATTCATGGGATTCAAAGAATATGAAGAAGAATCAGAGGAATCAGAAGACCTGAATGAAGAGGAGGTTGAATAATGATAGTATACCTCGGACCCACTGCTCTGGGATTATTATTAGGATTCGTCCTGGGAACCAGGATAAAGGATGTTCCAGAAAGTGGACTGAAATTCGGTGCTTCAGTATACATATTATTCCTCATAGTTGCAGTTATTGTGTCTTATGCACAGGGTCCCTTCCCCTATTACACTGGCACTCCATTTGCCAGTGGTTTAATAGCCACTGCTGTGGGTATTATACTTGGTAAACTGGTATTTGGAAGGGGAAACACCCCGCAAAAGATGGAGGAATAAAAAAACGCATTATAATCAAAGAGAATATAATCCATCCAAATTATTCATTTCATTTATAATCAAATCAATTTATAATCACAAAAAAAATCAGAAATATGTCTAAATAACAACCAATAACTCAAAATCAACTTGGAAGGTAAAATTTATGTTTCTAACAACCAACAAATGCCAAGGCATTGGTGAATGCATCAAAGAATGCCCTACAGGGGCAATCCGCCTTGTCGATGGTAAGGCATTCAGCTGTATAACCTGTGGCGCTTGTATGGAAGCCTGTCCCAACAAAGCCATCTACCGTAACAAGTACGGAGGCTATGTGGTTGATCGGGCTAAATGCAATGCATGTGGTGTCTGCGAGCTCACCTGTCCTGTTAACAGCATCACCATAGAAGATGGGGTAGTTAAGGGAATATGTTCCCGATGTGGCATCTGCGTCCCTGCCTGTCCTGAAAATGCCAGGGTAGATGCTTATGATGTTATTGAAGATAGACAACTGAAATTCCTGGAATCATTAAACCTTACTGTACAACCACCCATACGCTCCAGGAAAGAGGAAGAAGTTGCAGAGAGAACCAGTCTGGTTACTGACACAGACAAATGCACCCTCTGCCGGCGTTGTGAATATTACTGTCCTACAGAAGCCATAATGGTAGATGTGGAACCCCCTGGTAAATGCACTGAATGTCGGGTCTGTGAGGATGTATGTCCGGCAGGAGCCATAGAAAACTGCACTATAGACCCTGAAAAATGCACGTTATGCCTTAAATGTCTGAAAGAGTGTCCCAACCAGGCTATCTATGTGGATGATTTCCAGGTGAAGATCAACAAACTGGAAACCGGAGAAGAATTCGAAGGAAAAATAGTATCCTGCCTGAACTGTGGCTTATGTGCGGATGCATGTGAAAAAGGAGCACTTAAAATGGTGAATGGCCACCTGCGTTATGATCCCACACTCTGTGAGGATTGCAAGACCATGGAATGCATTGATGCGTGCCCAGTGGGAACTCTGCGACCATCTGAAGATGCTGAGAGGAAAATTAAAGGATTCTGTGTTTCCTGTGGTAGGTGTGTTAAGGCTTGTGATGTTAATGAGGCACGCAGCTTCAAACATGTAACCTGGGATGGATCAGTCAGTGAAGACTGCATATCCTGTGGAATATGTGCAGAAATATGTCCAAAGGATGCCATAACTCTCAAAAGGGGCAGTATAGAGGTTGACACGGAAAAATGTGTCTTGTGCGAAAAATGTGCAATTCACTGTCCTGTTGATGCTATTCCAACCACTACCATGCGAAAAAAATCCATAAAAGAAGGTTTCACCTTCGTCCAGGATAAACTGTGCATGAACTGTAAACTCTGCACAAAGATATGTCCTGAGGAAGCCATTAAAGAGGATGAAAATGGTAAGATAGTGGTGGATGAATCCAAATGCATCTACTGTGGTGCTTGCAGCAATGCCTGCCCAGCCAGAGCCATACTATTTGAAAGGGAATTTGAGGTGGAACCATGACAAATTTATTCCTAATATTCCTGGAAGGGGCTTACACAAACCTTAAAAGAATCATATTCGCTAGTGACCGAGTCACTGACATGGAAGTCAGGAACATGATCCTGGAAGGTCGTGTAAAACCTACAGAAAAAGTAGCCGAGGTTTCCTGTATTGGATGCGGTGGCTGCAGCAATGCCTGCCCTACGGGAGCTATAGAAATGGTGGATCTGGATGAACCAGTGGAACTAATGGAAGGGTTGGTTAAAACCCAGTTACCAGTTCTTAACAGTGAAAAATGCGTTAACTGTTATTATTGCCATGACTTCTGCCCATTGTATGCTCTTTTCGGAGAAGCAGGAACCATACATCCCAATGATGTTGGTGAAGTGGAATCAGACGTATCCCAATTACTAGAAAAGCCTGTGAAGATATCTGAGGATAAAATAGCATTTATATCCCAGTTTTTGGCTGATAATACTATTATAAGAAAACGAAAAGAATAGAAATGAATTATAATACTTAAAAAAAACTACGAGACTGAAATACTCAAATTGTAGTATTAACACAAAAATTAATGCAAAAATCTTTAAGAGGAATCATATGAGCCTAAAATCATATTCCCGGGGTCGAGCTGTACACGTGATGTTAGTGTACACAGGAGGATGCAATGGCTGCGATATAGAGATAGTTAACTGCATACTTTCCCCAAAATTTGATGCAGAACAGTACAAAGTCTTTTTAACCTGGAATCCCAGGGAAGCAGATGTATTAGTAGTTACTGGGCCAGTAACTAAACACAATGAACAGCCACTCCGTGAAATATACAAAGCCATACCCGAACCAAAAGCAGTGGTTGCTGCAGGAGCATGTGCCCTGATGGGTGGAGTTTACAAGAACTGTTATGGTGATATACCATCTGAAGAAATCGCAGGACCAGTGGATAAAATAATACCCGTGGATGCCAAGGTTCCAGGATGCGCAGTGCGTCCTCAGGACGTAGTGGCGGGACTGGTATCGGCTTTACCATTGTTACTGGATGCTGACTGAAAATATAATCTAATGAAATTATCAAAAAGAATAGAACAACTCATAAAACTTATGAAGGTGTAACATAATGGACGATAAGAAAGAAAACCGGACGGTTATTGAGGCAGAAGTTCCCATGGGAACTGTTCACCCTGCAGCCCTAGAACCATACCGGTTAAGACTTTTTGTGGAGGATGAAATCGTCCGCGATGCGGAGATGACTGTGGGAGTAAACCATAGAGGAGTGGAAAGGATCATGGAAGGCCTACCTGTGGAGAAGGCCAACAGCCTAACCGAGAAGATCTGTGGAATCTGCTCCAACATACACATCTGGAATTCCTGCCGAGTTGCTGAAACAGCCCTTGGAATAGAGTTACCAGAAAGAGCAATGTATATTAGGGTCATAATGGGAGAATTAGAACGATTACACAGTCATTTACTTTATTTGGCCCATGGATGTGAAGTACTGGGTCATGAAACTTTTTCCATGCGTCTCTTCTATATAAGGGAGACAGTTATGGATCTCCTGGGAATGATCGGTGGTAACAGGGTGCAATACGGATCTGCGGTTCTAGGAGGGGTTAGACCACGTTGTGAACTTGACCAGATGAGAATCCAGAAAATCACCGAAGGAATGGACTTAATTGAAGAGAAACTTACGGCCTTTGCGGATCGTTTTGTCTCTGACCCCATGGTCATGAGCAGAATTACAGGTGTGGGAGTAACCAGTGCTGAGGATGCTCTTAGATTAGCCTGTTCCGGACCCACTCTAAGGGCTACTGGGGTTAAATCAGACCTTAGAACAGGAATGTTTGAATATGATCCATTTGAATTTGATGTTATCACTCAGGAAGATGGTGATGTTAAATCTCAGCTTCTGATGAGAGTTTTTGAGAATTTTGAGGCCGTAAAAATCATCCGCCAGGCGATACGTGATCTTCCAGATGGTCCCATAACCAACCGGAGCTGGGAAATGAAGGATGTGCCCATAACCAAAAGTTACATTGAAGCTCCCCGAGGAACCCTTTATCATTCATATGCTCTGGAAGATGGTCGGGTAAGAAACAGTGTTATTAGAACACCATCCATGGCCAACATTGGGGCTATGCAGTATTCGGCTATTGGTCATCATATAACTGATGCCCAGCTTTGTATTGTTCAATGTGATCCCTGTTTCACCTGCACAGACCGGGCAATTCAGATCATCAAGATATGAGGAGAATAAACCATGGATCTTATATATTCCCTAATAGCAGTAATAGGCACCCTGGTAGTGTCTTTCATAGTAAGCCTATTCTTACCTGGCATTGAAAGGAAGTTTATCCATGCCAGGATCCAGCAGAGAGTAGGCCCACCCATCACCAGTCCCGGGATAATGGCTCCTATTAAATTTTTCTTTAAACAGACCATTACACCTGAATCCCCCATGCCTAGATTGTACAATGCCCTCCCCTTAATAAGCCTGATAATAATAGTCATCCTGCTGTTATTCCTAATCCCCCAAATGTACTTTTTAGGAGCGCTGGCCAGTATAATTGCTATTATAGGATTACTGAAAGTTGAGGAAATAATGTATATGTTCATGGGCAGCCTGTCCAGATCCGTACTTTCAGTACGCATGCCATTCCCAGATCGGGCTAAAGGTGCTGCACACCCTGAAACACCCAGATCATTTTTTGAAGATCTGAGCAGTCTCCGGGCTTTCAGACTCATAGCCTTCGGATCATTCCCCATTTACATTGCCTTATTCGTATCAGTGGCCATGGCAGGGAGTATTTACCTTTCAGATATTATTGCCTACCAACAAATCCACGGACCCATATTATTCACAGTGGCTGGAGCATTGGGAGCAATCGTATTTTTCATAGGATACATGATCCTCCTCAATGAGTATCCCTTCTCCATTTTAAAAGGAAAACCTGATGTTGTAGAGGGACCTTACCTGGAATATGCTGCAAAATACCGTGCCTATGTCTACATGACCAGAGGATTTCTGATGTTCACATTGGCTACTCTATTTGCCACCCTATTTTTGGGAATAGCACCCAACATACTCAACCCCAGTTTCATCATCACCCTGATAGTAGCTCTCATCTTTCCCATGTTAATGGCAGTGATGAGTGCATTCTCCCCAATATTCACCTACAAACAGTTCTACCCAACTGTAGCTGCTGTTTCAATAGTGGGAGTGCTGGCTATAGTTGCTGCTTTCCTTTAAGTTATGAAATCCCTTAATTACGACTTAATCATCGCGAAATACCTTATAATCATGGAAAAATGAAATGATAAGGAAATTTATATACTAAAGTCATGGTGATCAAATGAAAATTGTAATCAGACCCCTACATATAATGAGTTTGGGGGGTTATATTGTGGAAACAGAGTTCCCTTACCGGAACGTAATAGTGGTAAACCCCACAGAGGAACCCATAAAGTTAGAGGTACCCGTATTTAGCGAAGAATGGATTGAGGAACAAAGCCACTTAGGACTAGAACTCATCCCTCTCACAGAGGAAGACAACTACCTGAGCAATTTCCGCAAGGCCAAAGCTAAATTGGATAAATTGAAGACTGAAAAAGGTATTAATCAAGATTAAAATAGTTTAAAAATCTTTTTAATACTCTTTTTAACCTATTTTAAACCTAAACAACTTTTTTTCCATTCTTCTGTAGAAATTTCATTTACAGTTGTATACTTGATTTACAGATATTTTATGTTGATGTTTACATGGATATAATAGGGGGTTCCTGTAAGAAACTGGAAAAAAATAAACAGATAACCTCAGATTATCTTTCAATTAGGATGTTAAGGATGTTAGCCATCTCAAGTTAAGTAATAACTACAAGTCCAATATTAAAATATTTTTAATAACAAAGATGTGATGTTTCTCATTTATTAATTCTACTTTTGAAAATTTAATTCTAGGGATAAGGGGGCAATAATTGATAATATCACGATATAAATGTTTAGTATATTCCTTTTTTAGATGAATAGGGGGTTTTTTAGGGTATTAGATTACATAATCACTACACTTAGTAATTTAGAGGGAGGGGCTAATTGCATAATTGCTCAGAATGATTATATTTTTGACAAATAAGCCGTAATCAGGACTGAATCATTTAAAAAACAAATGAATAATGATTGTTCATATCTGACTTTTCAAAACTTTATCTAAATCTTTTAAATTGAAAATAAAGCTTTAGGATTGACTTTTTTTGGAAAATTCCATCAAAATATTTATATAGTATGGAGGTTGAATACTTGTTGTCTTAAAAAACGTCTGATGATTCTGGAAGAGGACGTTAGGGGACATGGAGGCGGTAAAATTAATCGGAAATTTATCTTTCTAGTGTTAATTTTATTTGTTTAGCATATGCTATAATGTTTAGAATTTAGTTGAAATACTATTATGGAACTTCACAACAGAATTAGGGGAAAATTATGATTAAAAAATCAACAAGGCTACTGGCGCTAGTAGCGATGATGTTAACCGTACTAGCGATAGTAGCATTAGCACTGGCTGCTTTTGGAAGCCCAGAAAATGATCTAAAACCAGAAAAAGAAAATATGTCCACAGAAGATACTAACAACACAACTGTTGCAAACAAAACTAACGAAGTTAAAATAACTCCAGCAAAAGCCCAGCAAATAGCCGAAAAATTTATAGAGGAGTCAGGAGCAACGGCTGGAATACCAACACTGGATGAAATTGATGGTGAAATGATTTACACAGTCCCAGTGGTTATAAACGGCACCACTGTAGGAGAAATAAACATAAACGCCATGACCGGGGAAAACATGGGAGGTGCTGGAGGGGTTTAGGGATAGACCTAATTTCACCTCCAACCATATTTATCCAATTCCCTATTCCAAACCATTTTTTTAACCATTTATTCTACAATAACCACTCCAGAGTATAATTCACTCTACATTCTTTTACACTCTTTTATTTTTAACCTTAACTTTTAATCTCTAAATTTTTTCATATTGCCTAATTATTTCACGAGCAACCTTCAAAGCCAGAGCTGCTGTAAGTAAAATAGTAGGCATCCCCTGAGAACGGGGAACCAATGAAAGATCAGCCACCCACAAACCATCTGGCAGCCAAGAAGGTTTCATCAAGGACACATCTCCTTTTTTCAGAGGCACAGTTCCTCCCAGATGACCTCCATTATACATGCCATTAACCAATGGTTCAGACACACCAGCACCCATCATAATTTCCTTTGCCAGACTAACAGCCTCATCAAAACATTCATTATCATGAGGAGTGATATCTTTTTCAACTGTACCATCTTCATAAACGGCTCCTTTTTCAGTATCTGCCAGTTTAACCATTAAACCCACCCGATCCTTGACGGAAACTTTTCTCCAGGGTTTGTGGAAGAAGTGAGAGAGAATATCCAGATAAGGGGATAAGATGTAATTTTCATGTTCAGTGAACCATACCATGGGTGGTTCTTCCAGTTGCCGGGCTCTTGGAACAACCCCACCCAGAGTGAGAACAATATCAGCCCACAACCTATTTTCAACTTTTAGTCCTGAATTTTTAAGAATCTGAGGAGTTCCAATCCCCCCTGCAGAGAGAACCACCAGATCAGCTTTCAAACTCTTCTTCTTACCCTGCTGATTAATTTCAACCCCTTTAACAGTATCTTTTTCTAGGATAACTTTCTCCACTTTACAGTTGGTATGTAAAGTTGCTCCTTGGTTGGTTGCTTCACTGAGGAATCTCCGGGAGTCCCAGCGAGCACCCCGATGACAGCCCACTTCACAGAGACCACAGGAAACACATAGATGAGGGTCAACAGCTTTGGGAGTGGGTTGGGGTTTTAAACCCATCTCTAGAGAGACATGGTACATTTTACTTGTTAAAGGCCTCCAACGTTCTTGGGGGAATGGTTTAGGGTGTATTTTATCTTCTAATTCCTGAAATTCCGGGGTTAAATCCAGTCCAATTTCTCCTAATCCACGATGGGTTCTTACTATATTTCCACAGGATAAAACTGTGGATCCACCTGTGGTCAGGCCACGTACCAACAAAAGATCTGCAGATGAGCGGAGCATGTTCATATGGGGAAAAAGATGCCTGAAGTTTCCTTCACCACCCAGCAGCCCCCAACGTCTGAGAGGTTCACTCCAGGAAATATTTCGAGTGAAAGGCTTGAAAGGAGAACCTGCTTCCAGTATACTAACCTCAAAACCATTGGATTGTAATTCACGGGCAACAGTGGCACCTCCAGCACCACTACCCACCACAATAACCCTCATAATATTCTGCCTCCTTTTCAAACATTAATTTATTTCAGATATTCATTCAAATATTAATATCAATCCAGCGTTAATTCAGTTGATAATGAAATCCAGATTCCTAATAATCTTTCTTCCTATGATTCTATTGTAATCGGAGCTAAGCACCGTAAACAGCCTTCAGTTATTCTATCAGTGAAATTGATCTTAATCATTGGGTTTAAACCCTGCACCACTCCCTCATCAGCAGCACTAAGAACAAGACAGGTATCTGGAGTGTAATATTCAGCTAAGAAGCAGTGATTAACAACCATGACCAACACCTCATTTTCACTTTTTTTTATAGTAAACTCTATTCCCAACACCTTATACAAAATTTTAGCTGCCAAAATAAGTTCTTCAACACTATCTCCCACACCCAATATTCTCTTAAATTCCTGTCCTAAAGATAATCCTACACTGAACATGGATTTGCGTCCCAGTGCAACAGCTTTTTCTTTCCCTATAGTTCTAATCATAATTTCAACTAGTTTATTATGGGTTTCAGCCATATATCTTCTTCTTTCCTCCAGATTTCCCTTTAAAACAATCTTTGCCTCTTTTATCTGTGATAGTTCTGATGTTGTCAGAGGAAGTTTTTCAAATTCTGAAGTTTCATTTAAAATCAATTCCTGAAGACCTTGAATTGTGGAAAGGGTTAATTCGTCTAAACCTCTCTTTTGGAACCATTCTGGAGTCCACCATGATAATAGTCGTAATTTAAGTCCCATCATCTTCCTCCAGTTGACCAAGATGCAGAATAAGCGGATGGGGCTTTTGTTGGTAAAGGGAATCTATCACATCCTGATAACGTTGGGTTATGATCTCCCTTTTCAGTTTCATGTTGGCAGTGAGATCCCCTCCATCAATGGAAAGGTCATTGGAAAGGAGAGCCCACTTTTTAACCTGTTCCGGACGGGAAAGGTGGTGGTTAACTTCTTGGATGAATCTGTATATTTCAGGGGGATGATAATTTTCATCCACCCAGAAAAGGCCACTGAGATAAGGTTTACCTTCACCCACCAGCATCACCTCACAAACTCCAGGAGCATCACGTAACAAAGCTTCAATACGGAGGGGGTCGATACTTTTACCATAAGAATTTATTATCAGCTCTTTCTTCCTCCCAGTAATCACTAAACTACCTTCAGATGTTAAAAATCCAAGATCACCAGTTTTTAACCAGTTATCTTCTAGGGGTGGTTTTAGATCAGATTCGAAATAGTCTGGAGTTACCTGAGGTCCCCTAAGAAGAACTTCGCCATCTTCAGCAATTTGAATATGGGTCTGTGGTAATGGTTCACCCACAGTACCTATACGGTTGTTCCCCCTACGATTAAGAGTTACCAGTGGTGCTTCAGTTAATCCATAAGCATTGTGAATCTCTATACCCAGATCATGATAATCCTGGATTAACTGCTGACTGGAAGTGGCAGAACCCACAATAAGCTGGGCACAACGGTTAAGACCAGAT
>Ga0334899_1002671_pt1 | contig 13799 bp, 10 predicted proteins | sample GraSluR3_MG_FD_207219 | JGI IMG/M metagenome (GOLD analysis project Ga0334899, IMG submission 207219) | Sludge microbial communities from methane-producing bioreactor in Wageningen University, Netherlands - Granular Sludge_8_08-R3 | ecosystem: Engineered > Bioreactor > Anaerobic > Unclassified ... | reverse complement strand
TGTCATTGCGAACACTATGACTTTGTCAAGCACTTTTTAGATACATAGGATGCACAGAACGATGTTCTTTGATATACCGGGTATTCTTCCGGATCATAGCACAGGCCACTTTCAGTAATTTATTGGCAATATTGTTCAACACCAAGGCTTTATCCTTACCAGAGGCCAGCTTACGCAGGTAGTATTGTCTAAAAGTTTTATCATGGGTAGCCACCGATTGGGCAGCAAGTCTTAAAAACTTCCGGCTGGCCATAGGTCCATAGTGACGGATTTTGGCCTTCTTGTGGACTGAGCTACCACTTTGATACTGATAGGGCGCAATACCAATAAAGGCAGCCAGAGGTTTGTAATCCTGAATTTGGCTGAAATTATTTGTCATGACCAATAGATGGGCAGAAAGTAACATACCATAGCCGGGAATACTATCTAACTTGTTAAACTTGCTTAGGATATCAGGATCTTCTTTGATAAGGTTATCCAATTCCTTATCAATCCTGCTGATTTGTTTTTCCAGCTGGGTTAAGGTTTGCTGGTGAGCTTTATTGATGAGTTTCACCTGTACCTTCTGTTGGCTATAGGCTCCCATGGCATTTTTGATGGCTACTTTTTGTTTGGTAAACTGTTCTCTGAGACTCAGTAGCTGTCTGATCTTCTCCAGCAGCTCTTCTTTGGGCTGCCAGGGAATGAGCTGATCGGAAAAACGGTAGGCATATTCGGCAATCTGCCGGGAATCGACCGGATCGGTCTTGTGTCCGGCCGGATGGAAGGCACGTTTGACCTTCAGGGGAGATTCTACACTTACTTGATAACCCTGGGACAGGAGATAGTAGGCAATGCCCTGGGAGTAGACGCCGGTAGCCTCCATACAGATCCGGCAGTTACTTTTGCCAATTTTGTGGTCTTGTAACCATAACAGCAATTGGTCATATCCTTCAGGATTATTGGCAAGTGCTTCTTTGGTCAGGACAGGCTTATTGGGTTTATGGTAGATGCTGGCCACAAAGGTATCCTTAGCAATATCAATGCCGATAAAACAGAAGTTCTTTTTCATGATTAATCCTTTTCCGGTGCCGAACCATGATGATATGAGCTTACTCCATTACTAACCGCTTCATTGGCGATGATGGCACTATTTAGCTTTAATCATCGAGAAGGCTGGGTCTTATTCGCAATGTAGGTTATACCGTTAAGCTGCCTTAGACTTATTCAGCCTTCTTATTCGGTACCTTGTTTATTTGATTATTATTTTAATAAATTCATAGTTATAAGTCTAATGGAGGCTGCTTTTTAGCAGACCGTGGCAATCTCATTCATTTATCCCAGCATAATTGCTAGTGGAGTAGTTTTCAGTTTTTTGTTCATAGTTTATAGAAAAAGAATTCCTCTTTTCCCATTCCTGAATTCTACATTATTTTGTTTTTGTCATTGCGAGAAATAATTTATCATTTCGTGGCAATCTCATACTCTTATGCTAGAATTTTTATTAATTATCTAAAATTAATTATCCCAAAGAACCATAAAGGTCTTTCCATTTAGGATTCATTGAATTAATTAAATTAATTTTACTCTTTCTGGAACCTGCTTTTATTTGTTTTTCTCTGGCAATTGTATTTTCAGAATCATCATATATTTCATAATACACTAATTTACCAATATTATACCTTTGGGTAAAACCTTTGACTAATTTATTTTTATGTTCCCAAATTCGTTTGGTTATATTACTGGTTACACCAGTATAGATAACCGTATTATTTTGGTTAGTTAGAAGATATACATAATACTGTTTGTTTTTAGACATAAATAGAATAGTCCTAATTTTAATCAGTTATAGTATAAGTCAAAATTGTTATTATTTATTTGTATCAACTATTTAAAAATATCTTAGTTATAATTTTATAAGATTACTTCGTCACTTCGTTCCTCGCAATGACAACAAAAAAAGCTCATAGCTTTATATCTATATTTTTGTTTTTTGTTAAGCCTTTGTAAAAAATATTTGAAAAAAGTTCAGTTTTAGTTCTTGCAATATAAATCTGTTCGGTATTCATTTAATACTACGTTATAATTTTTTGTCATTGCGAGACATGTTGAAAACATGTCGTGGCAATCTCATTCATTTTTGCTCACAGTATTTAAAAAATATCTAAAGCCTGTTTTATCGTATGTATAAAGACATAAGAAAATTATAAATAATGATTGAAATCTTCAAATATTACACCATTCTAATCTTTTAATATTGCACTATTCCAAACTTGCAATTCTGTATTATTCTTTCCCTTTTTTTTCTTCTCCCAACGCAAACAAACTTAAATTTTTATCTGTTGAATCGGCTACGATACAATCTTTTCCCTTATTTTTAGCCTGATATTGCAGTTTATCCAAACGATCGGTAAAAGTAATGGTAGTATCATTATCCTTTAATGAGGTAACTCCAAAACTACTGGTGAGTGATTTAGTTGAAAAATACTGTTCATTGCTCATACTGTCTTTAATCCGATTAGCCATTTGGACAGCTGCATCCTGGTCAGAATTTGGAAGTAAAATAATAAATTCTTCTCCGCCCCAACGGAAAAGCTGATCATTTTTTCTAATTGTATTTTGAATGAGGAAAGTAATCTTCTGCAGCACCTTATCTCCTTCCAGGTGACCAAATTTATCATTGATTTCTTTAAAATTATCCAGGTCGAACATAATTCCTGATAGGGGAAGATTGTATCTATGGGAACGGGATAGTTCTTCTTTTAATTCTTCATTATATTTCAATCGATTATTAGTACCGGTCAGGGCATCAGTATTGGATATTTTGGCTAATTCCAGGGCGTTTTTAAATTGAATTCTATGCAACCTGTTTATTCTTCTGGTAGTCATAGCACAAAAGACAATGACCAGACCAGAAAAAATCAATAATCCCCAGGAATAATTTGAAACAGCGAAAAGTCCCCTGAAAAAAGCAACCAGAAAAAACCCAATTGAAATGATGATTGACATTAATAACTTCATATAAAATCTATTTGGAATAATAAAAAAGATGGCCAAAATTACAACAATAAGTCCTTGTTGATGTATCACGACATCCGGGTGCTCATAAAAGAAGAGTAAGCCCCAGAATAAAATTGCCCCGATGGTTTCATATAATGTCGAAAAAACATAAAGAGAATGAGGCATATACTTAATGCGGAAATAGTAAAGAACAGATAATAGGAAAAAGAGTATTCTAATAAGAAATATAACATTAAATCTTGTTTGTTCTGCAATAAGAAAATAATCAGGGATAATAAATAAAAGAAATAGAAAACTTATCATTAGTAAATTACGGCGGAAATGTTGTATAGTTTCTTCTAACATGTAGGAGAAAAAATCTTTTTCTAATTTTGATTCAGTAAATTCTCCTGTAATCACAGATATTTTTTTCGTGCTATGGTTTAAAGGGTTTATTGTCAATTTTAAGTATTTTCCTTTATAGTATAGTTATTATTTTTCAGATAAATTACTATTGATACATCATTACAGTTTATAAGAATAATTTAAAATTTAAGCTATGTAAATAAAAATATTTTGAGCTCATACTGGTTATTTTTCAACTATATCATGTGCGCTTTCTAGATGAATAGTGGTTTCAACTGACATTTCAGTATTTATTTTTTCTTCCAGTTGAGTTGCAACTTTATGAGCTTGCTTTAGCAGCATTTCTCCTGGTAATACAATATGAAAAGTTAGTTCCCGGTGATCTCCATATCGGTGTAGATGAATGTGATGTAATTGTACATTATAGGAAGTTTCTTTTTTGACTATCTCATTGAGTTTTTCAAGAAAGGATTCTTCCGGTTTTTCTCCAATAAGAGTACTTGTAGTGTCTTTTAGAATATTAAAAGCTATTTTGGCAATAACAAGAGATATAAACATTCCCATTGCTCCGTCAATCCACCAGAAATAAGGGTTGACAAAAATACCCACGATAATAATAAGGTTTGTCAGGGCATCACTGCGATGATGCCATCCGTCGGCAATAAGAGAATCGGAGTTTATTTTCTTACCATTTTGAATGGATATTTGCGCCATCAGTTCTTTTATAAGAAGAGAAACGATAAAAATGATTAAGACTGTTTGGCTGTACTGGACAGATTGTTCCTGCATTAATCTGGAAAAAGATTCTATCATAAAGTTAAATGCTACCAGGGACAGAATGATGGCGATAATCAGTGAAGAGATAACCTCCATCCTGCCATGACCGAAAGGATGCTCTCTATCCGGCTGTTTTGCAGCCATTTTAATTCCTACTAATACCACAATTGAAGTTATTGAATCACTCAGGGTATGCCAGGCATCTGCCAGAATTGCAACAGAAGAAATCTGTAAGGCTATCCAGAATTTAAGGGCTGCTAAAAGTATATTACCTATTAATGAGACACTAGCGACCACTATTCCCCTGGTTGTCCGTTGATTGAGTTGCTTTTGTAATGTATCAGGTTCCATGTGCCTTAAAATCCTCCAAACTGCCTTTGAGAAGGTAGAAAAATTATTGAAATTAGATGTTCTATCTTAGAATCTAACTTAGCATCTATTTGTGTCTTGTTTAAGCAATAATAATTAATCATCATTTTATTGATTCTTAGCTAAAAAAGCAAAAAATATTATTTCCCCCCTTTTTCTGTTTTTTATATCTTTACCAGTACTTTTTCATCCAGCAACAAGCCTCTGCCCGGAAAAACCCTCAATATATTCTCTTTAACATAATTACCAGGTAAGTCTGAAATATTTTTATCTTTAATGATTTTCTCCATACAACTTCTCATTTTCCCCAGGTGATACCAGAGACGATGATAGGTAGCATCTTCATCATCTGGCCACAGATTATCAATGATTTCGTCATATGAAAGCATCTTGCCCTGATTATTAGCTAACAGGGAGACAAGTTGAAAATTAATGATATTGACTGCTATAGCTTCTTTGAAGAAGAAAATTCTGTCCGGTCTATCTTTATTAATTTCAAGGACAGGCATGGATTTTTTTTGCCGAGTATTATTGCCATAATTATTTTTTGCCAACTGGTTGTCTATCTCATAGCAACTGCTTTTATTTAATACAAGCTCTGTATTTACGTTTTCTGGCTTATCAGCTGTAAGGCATTGTTTAATTTTATGGATTAATGATTCCGGAAGAATGGAATGAAAATTTTCCGTATCTATTTCTAACAGGTATTGCTTATCATTATAACCTTCCTGAACCAGCCTTTGAATATAGGTTCGGCTTAAATCTGGAATTTGCAATCTTGCCAGGTCAAGTCCGGCAGGTTCTATTCCGGTTATCAATCTTTCTGAAAGCTGATAGATTTTTTTCAGGTCTGCTATGCGTCTTTTTCCCCAACCTATTTTTTCTGCTATGGCAGCCAGGGTACCGGTCAGCCAGAAAAAGCCTTCCCCGATTTTTTGTATATGGCCGTTTAGTATGCCATAGCATTCTTCAATCTCTCTTGATTCTTTGCTACTAATCCAGTCAAACATTAAGAGTGTCTTTTTTATTGCCAGGTATTTTTCCGGATTATTTTTTATAATTAAATCAATACCGCAAGGAGAGTCTTTTTCAAGATTGGCTTGGAAAATTGGTTTGTGCTCTTCTCCCAGTTCAAAGACCTGACTTAACATTTTCATCCGGAGGTATTCCTGCCAATTATTTGAGATGTAGCTTCTTTTTTTTGTTATTCTGTTCCTGGGCAAGGGTATAGTAAATTCCCTACCGTCACCACTGGTAGCTATAAGAAACAGGATTTCCAGTTCGCTAATATCATTTTTATAGCAGTTATTGAGCCATTTCAGAAAATGAATATAGGTATCATAACAGATACCCCGGGCAATAATTAAGGAGCCCATCCCGGTAATAAGATAAGATTCTTCATGATGTTTTTTGATAAGATCCCCATTTTCTAATTTTCTTAAAAACTCTGCTATTTTCTTCGTGCTAATTTTTTTATAAAGCCTATGATTCCAGAAATATTTACCATTTTCATTACCTGTTTCTTGCTCGATATTGTTAATATCATCAACAGAATTATATCCTTGAGCAATGCAATGTAAAAAAAATGTCATTATGTCATATTCAACCTTTATTGGTTTTTCTTCCAGAATACCTGATTTTACCGGTATCATTGCAGTGCCAGAATTTCCGGGCATATGTTTCGGTATAGTGTAGTTGGAATTGATTGTATCAGAATAATTATCCTGAACCTGGATAGCGTTTTCCTGAAAAGCAGGATAGAAATATTGTTCAGATAGGTTAGCTACTTGTGTAGGAGAGTTGAAGTATAATTGCTGATAAGCAGTTAGCTCAATAAGAGATGGAGCCAAAAATATAATTCTGCCAAAATTTCCCTGCCTATTAAACCTGCCGGCCCTGCCTCCCATATTTTCCACTTCCCAAATGGTCAAAGCTCTTTTATAGTATGCTCTTTCCAGATGTTTATAATCTATTTTAGATATAACTTTTTGCCCGGTCAAAATAACATTGTTAACCGGTAAATTAATTCCCATAGAAAGAGTTTCAGTAGCGCAGATTATTTTAATTTCTCCCATTTGAACTGCTTCTTCGATGAGATGTCTTTCAATTCTTGAAAGAGCAGCGCAATGATAGGCAATACTATTTTGTAAGAGAAATAATAATTCTTCCCGGGAAGTTGAGTCCTCAAGAGTGTTAAGTTTATGAATAACATTACTGGCTGGAGGTAAATGGAATTGTTCAGCTAACCATCTGCTCCACATCCTGGCCTCTCTCCTGGTAGGGAAGAAGATAAGGTTAGTCTCGTTGCTGTTAAGCAAAAATTTCAAGGTTGCAATAAGGTAGCTGGCTAAGTTGCATTCCCGGACTTCATTTTTATTAAAAAAGACTTCTTGCCCTGTTATTTCTGTATTGTGCTCTGTATATTTGTAAATGCCATTACGGATGATTCCTTTGCGCAATTCAATCGGTCTATTGGGAGAGAAAAGAACAATCGCGTTTAACCATACGGAGAGAAAATGCACATTTTCGGTAAAAGCGGAGAGGGCCATTATTCGAATATGAGGATTTTTAGCTCTTAGAAAATTAAAGTTATTTTCAAGTGATGGTCCACGTTGAGGGTCATTGATTAGCTGGATTTCATCGGCAATGAGCAGGGAAACATTATCGAGAAACTGTGGATATTGCAGCTGCAGATAATAAAATTTTTCATAGACAATAACTGCAATATGAAAATTACCATTAATGATGTCCCGATCATCACAACGATGGTCGCTGGAAGACATTTTTACCTTTAAACCAATCGGCTGATATAATTTTAGAAAGTGCTTATATTTTTCTTCCGCCAGTACTCGAAGGGGAACTAAAAATATGACTTTTTTACAGGATATAATTTCTTTTAGAGCAGCCATTTCCGCTACCAGTGTTTTTCCTGAAGAGCTGGGCGAAATAACCATGAGATTATCAGCTATACTGGAAGGTTGAGCAGATGGTATTTGATTGAAGTTTTTCTGCAAAATATTATAATGACGAATCGCCTTTTCCTGAACAGGTAATAAGGTGTCAGAATAATGGTTTTTCCAGATATTTATTATATAAGAAGGAATACCAAAGTATCCCAGTTGCTCCATTTTCATATTATTTTGCAATTTTTATTCCCCTGACTGAAAAAGTGAACTTGCTGTAAATTTTTTATTATAGATACTATTTGCAATTGATATACCAACCCGCGAATCTGGTTTTTTAGCAAAGCAAACAAATGTTTACCTTATTATAATAAATTATTTAAATGGAAAAATCAAAAAATATTTTTTGTAATTTTTTGCTCTGTATCTATTGACATCATATTTTTTCATGTTAAAATATAGGAAGTTTGAAAATTGAAAAAGCAAACCAACCAACCAACAAATAACTTTTTCATTTTTAGACCTCCTAACTAAAGAAGAAGCCACCCCAAAAGGGTGGTTTCTTCTTTTTTGTTTTTTTGCTCAAATATAGAACAATTTATTACATAAAAATTTCCTGCTTTTGCTTCTACACTAATAAAGAGTTGTTTATCTTAGCTTTCATATGAAACCAGTTATTTAAAAAATGCAGGGTAACTTAGTATATTTTTATTAGACATAATAATATTCTGATTATAAGTGCCAATAATATTTAGAATACTATATATAATATTGTATCTCAACCATTTTGTATAAAAATAGAAAATAGCGATTATTGAAATAATAATGAAATAAAACAGGCTTCTAAATAGTATATTATGAGTTATAAAAAATAATAATAATATTATAAAACTTGACAAAATATTTATAGTACTATATATTAGGTATGTTAATATTTATATTTTAACATATGGAAATATTATTGTAATCCTGCTTTATTCCCAAATTAAAATACAATGAATGTAACAGGTATATGCATAATTTGATTATTTCCGGAAGGAGTTTTAAATGGGTACCCCGGTAATTTCTAAACAACAGGAAAAAGATGAATTTGAAAAGTTTAAAAGTCAATCAAAGTGGAAAGATTATCACTGGCAATTAAGACATAGTATTACAGATATAGATTCATTTGAAAAATTAACTGGCATAAGATTTAAAGACAAAGAGAAACAGAAATTAAAACAAGTAATTGATAAATTTCCGCTTTCTATTACACCTTACTATCTGTCTCTTATTGATGTAGATAATTATCAATATGATCCGATTTTTATGCAGGCATTTCCTCGTTGTGAGGAATTATTGAAGACCAACTGTGATATGTCAGATCCTTTAGATGAAGACAAAGATAGTCCTGTTGATAATATAACTCATCGTTACCCTGACCGGGTTTTGTTTCTTGTCAGTAATACCTGTTCTATGTATTGCCGGCATTGTACCAGAAAGAGGAGGGTTGGAGATGTAGATTCTATACCAACTAAAGATGAGATAAAAGCCGGACTTGAGTATATTAGAAATAATAGCCAAATCAGAGATGTATTATTATCCGGTGGGGACCCCTTGATGCTGTCAGATGATTATCTGGACTGGATATTGTCAGAATTAAAAAAAATACCCCATGTTGAGGTTATCAGAATCGGTAGCAGGGTTCCGGCAGTTTTGCCATTCCGCATTACCCGGGAACTTGTTGATATGCTGAAGAAACACCATCCAATCTGGTTGAATACTCATTTTAATCATCCAAGAGAAATAACAAGAGACGCAAAAGAAGCATTGCGAAAATTAGCCGATGCCGGGATTCCATTAGGCAACCAGTCTGTCTTACTGGCAAGGGTAAATGATTGTCCCAGGATAATGAAAAGATTGGTACATAAATTGGTAGAGAACCGCGTTAGGCCTTATTATATGTACCAGTGTGATTTGTCAGAAGGGTTGTCCCATTTCAGGACACCTGTTGGTAAAGGATTGGAAATCATTGAATCATTAATCGGTCATACCAGTGGTTTTGCAGTACCTAATTATGTTATTGATGCACCAGGTGGAGGCGGGAAAATCCCCATTATGCCCAATTATGTTCTTTCCTGGTCTACTCATAAGGTAATTCTGCGTAATTATGAAGGAGTTATTACTACTTACCGTGAACCGGATAATTATAAAACAATATTCTGTGATAATGATTGCGAAAACTGTAACTTACAGTTAAACCTCAACGGTGATGATGATGAATACAAGGCAATTGGAATTGAGAAACTGTTATCAGATTATGATAAAACCATATCGCTGGTACCGGATGAAAATTATCGTATGGAGAGGCGTGAAGAAGAAGCTTAATGAGCATAAGAAGCTTAACGGAAAATGAATACAAAAAAAGTAAAATCAAAAAATAATTTAAATAGAGTTTTAGTAGTTGGCAGCTGGGCGAAAGAACAGATTACTATTGAAAATATTAAAAAAGATAGTCAGATAAGAGCTTATGCTTATCTTGATACCAGAAATCCCGGAATACTGGCTATTGCAGATGGCTACCGTATCGGAGATTTAAAGGATATTGAAAATATATGTAATTATGCCAGGGAGAAATCAATAAATTTAGTGCTGATTACTACTGCAAGTCCCTTACAGGCTGGTCTTGTAGACTTGCTGGAAGATAATAATATTCCGGTATTCGGGCCACGAAAGAGTTGTGCCCGTTTGGAATCTGATAAATCTTTTGCCCGAAAATTAGTTTACCGGATTGCCCCGGAGGTAATCCCTGAATATAAAGTATTTAAAAACCCCGAAAAAGCAATTGATTATGCTGAAAAACGCAACTGGCAGATTGCTGTTAAACCAATCGGGCTAACCGATGGCCTGGGTGTAAAAGTATATGGTAATCAACTGAAAAATCCGGATGAAGTGAAAAAATATATTTATCAAATTTATGAAAAACAGATAAGCGGTCATTCCAAAGTCATCATAGAGGAAAAATTGCAGGGTGAGGAATTTACAATCCAGACACTCGTGTCTAATGGTAAACTGATTACTACTCCAGCTGTTCAGGACTTTAAAAAGCTGTTACCAGGAGATAGAGGACCCAATACAGCCAGTATGGGTTCTTATTCATCAAATGGATATCTGCTTCCGTTTATGCAGGAGGCTGATTATCACCAGGCAGTAGAAGTAATGCAAAAGACTGTTTTTGCTCTTCAAAAAGAGACCGGTTGCAATGTCTCCGGTTTTCTCTATGGACAGTTTATGCTGACTGAACAGGGTATTAAGCTAATTGAATATAACTTCCGCCCCGGTGACCCGGAATGGATGAATACATTAAGGGGGCTTAAAAATAATATCGCTAAAATGGTATTTGATTTTATGCATGGTAAAGATATTAAGGGACAGTTTCTTCCTAATTCTACCTTATGCAAATATTTAGTGCCCAGGGATTATCCCAGGTTAGCAAACCAGATATTAAATATTCAGATTGATGAAGAAATATTAAAACAAAATAATACCAGCCTTTATTACAGTTGCGGGTTGGATGACTCCTCACAGCTGAGAGTTGGTGATGAAAGGGGAGTGGCACTTTTAACTGATGCTCCCTCATTGAAGCAGGCTAATGAACAGATAGAAAATGCCCTGCAAGGCATTAAAGGTTATTTTTATTACCGTCAAGATATTGGAGATGAGAGAGTAATAAAAAAGAAAGTGGCCAAATGCCAGGCCTGGAGAGATGGAATTATAATCAGGGAAGCAAAGGAAGATGAATTTTTGTTTGTTTATAACCTGGTGTCCCAATCTCCACCCTTAGAAAAGTATTTTCAGCATTTTTTTAAAATTATGTTAAGGTATTTTTCATCCACCTGTCTGGTTGCCGATTATCAGGGGAAATTAGTTGGATGGCAGATGGGTTTTGTTTCCCAGAATGACCCAAACACCTATTTTTTATGGCAGATTGGTGTCCATCCTGATATGCAGGGAAGAGGCTTGGGAGGATTATTATTGGATTCCATAGAAAACAAGGTTATAGAGCTGGGCTGCACAAGAATAGAGCTTACTATTGACCCGGAAAATATTTCATCTGAAAAGTTATTTTTGAAAAACGGTTATACTAACATAAGCTCAAAGGTTGGCCCAACTGTTTTGGTCAATAAAAGGAAAGCGGTCAAAGATTATTACAGTCCTGACAGGCACTTTATGGTCTTTGAAAAAAAGATATATTGAAAATATAAAATAAATAATATAAAGATAGGGAGGTTGATACTATCTTAGGCGTTAAACAAAATACAGAGCAGGATGCCTGGCTGGAGGCATTAGAAAATGTTAGGGAAAGATTACAGGAAGATAAGGATTTTGAAAAAAGAATTGTGGAATTAAGAGAACAAGCCAAAGACAGAATCAAAAGACATATTAGTGGGAAAAAAGTTGCTGTTTCCTGGAGCGGTGGTAAGGATTCCATTGTGCTGGAGCATATATGCAGGGATTTAGGCTTAAAGAAAAATGTCTGGGTCCGCTGTAATCTGGAATATCAACAGGTTGTAGACTGGATAAATGAAAATGCACCGGAAGGCCTGGAAATTGTGAATACCGAGCAGGACTTGCAGTGGTTAGCTGAAAATAAACATATGCTATTCCCTCAGCATGCTGAAATTGCCTCTATTTGGTTTAAACAGGTGCAGAATGAGGGCCAGAAAAGATATTTCAAAAAAAATAATTTAGATATGTTTCTGGTTGGTAGAAGAAAAATAGATGGAAATGACCCTGGAAAAGAAGGCATGGATATTGATGAGCATGGTGTGTTGCGTTATGCACCGATTTATGACTGGCGGCACGAAGATTTGCTGGCTTATATGGAATACCATGAAATTGACTGGCCGCAATTTTATTTCTGGGCAAATGGATTCCAGGTGGGAACCGGTCCCTGGGCTGCCCGGGAATACACCGGTTCAATTGAAAACGGCTGGCAGGAAGTATATGAAATTGAACCAGAGGTAGTAGAGAGAGCCGCTTATTATCTTAATTCAGCCGCAGATTTTTTAAATAAATAAAAGAATTTATTGAGAGCTTTCAGTAATAGATTTTAAGATTTTTATTTTTAACATAACAAGATAAATGATATATTCGGAGCAGAAAAGAGCCATTCTTTTCTGCTCCGCTGATTGTTAAAAAATACTCTTTTTCCTCCCATACAAACATATAGCATTTCCACGCAATACGAAAATCATATTTGTCATTGCGAAAAATGATTTATCATTTTGTGGCAATCTCATACACTTATTCCAGCATAATTGTTAGAGAAGTGGTTATCAGTTTTTAGTTTACAGTTTTCAGAAAAGAATTCCTGTGTACTCATATCTGAATTCTACAATATTCTTATTATTGTCATTGGTTGTTAGTATTTGGTATGAGAAAATAAAAATCAGTAATAAGTACCAGTAATTAGTGATGAGCAAAGAAATACTTTGTGGGCAGAAGTGGATGAGATTGCTTTGTCGCTGCTCTCCTCGCAATGACAGAAAAGAAAAAGCCCCCTCACCCTAACCCTCTCCCTCCGTGGGGAGAGGGAAGTATCGAACCCTCCGCTTTGCCGGGCTTCTGTAGATGAATATAATTCATACTATTGGAATTTGATGAAATATGAAAATACAAACATTCTCTTTTTTTATCTACTCCCCCTTGAAGAAAGGATTAATTTTTTTTGTTTCCCCCCTTGAGGTAGTGATTAGCTTTTTCTCATTTCCTCCCCCTTGAGGGGGGAGGATGAAGGTGGGGGTGAAGGAAATAAAAAAGCTGCGATATTATTTTACAATTACAGATAAATATTAAAAAAAATTAATTATTCTCGCTTAAAAAATATATTGACAATCCCAAAATAGTGGTATAATTATAGCAAGAAATATTTGTAGCTATAGATGTCTTTAGAAAGGAGGTAGATGTTTGTAGTTGCAACAATATTCCACATTACGTTCTTACAGTTAATGATTTCTTTCTGAGTTGTTTTGCAATATTAAACTATATTCGCAGCTGATAGATGTACTTTTTATTATTAAGTAAAGTAACGAGAAAAAAAGTAAATAACTTATTTGTTTTTTGCAAAAGAATACTTGGGCACCAGAAAGAAGCTCTAAGCAGAAAAAAGTAAACCATCCGAAAGGGTGGGGCGCAAAGTCACGGGTCCCGCATAACTACTCCACTGTCAGGACCGCCGAACTGCCTACTTTCAGCTCCTTATTGTAAATCAAAAATAGCACTTTGATTTTTTAAATGAGCATTCCTGTAATAAATGAAAATGCTCTTTGAAAAATAAATAACCCCCAGTTATCATTATGGTAAATGTGTGTGTTGTAACCAATAACGCACAAAAACCACAAAATAACCGGAGGTTATAAAATA
>Ga0334899_1002662_pt1 | contig 13830 bp, 12 predicted proteins | sample GraSluR3_MG_FD_207219 | JGI IMG/M metagenome (GOLD analysis project Ga0334899, IMG submission 207219) | Sludge microbial communities from methane-producing bioreactor in Wageningen University, Netherlands - Granular Sludge_8_08-R3 | ecosystem: Engineered > Bioreactor > Anaerobic > Unclassified ... | reverse complement strand
CACTTCAAGAAACAAAGAAGCCACGCAAGTCCTTGCGTGGCTAGGATTTACGAAAGCGGAGGGCATGGGACTCGAACCCACAACCGGCAAGCCGGCACCTGATTTCGAGTCAGGCTGCTAACCAATTCGCGTACCCTCCAGCCGGCATCGTAAGTCGTATCCAGGTCTTGACTTCTGTAAAGTCTCCGAAGAGGATCCGACGACGTGATTTCCTCTGCGACACCCGTCCGACACTTGGCAGTGTTCGGCGGGCACTCCGACCTTTCGTGTACCCGGGAGACGACACCCGACGCCCACGTCCGATTTTAGCACGTCTGGTAACACGCGCCCAGGCAAGCCCTTCCCCAACTCCCCTCGGTTCACCCGTCACAACGGCCAGTGGGCCGAGAGGCTCGAGGTCCAATCGAGGGAACGGGAAGAGCGGACGTGGCTGGACTACAAAAAGGTGTTCTTCAACGGGGCAGGCCCCGGCGTCCACGGACAGGGCTCCTTCGACAAGATGCCCCGGTTCGGCGATGCGTTTCGTGCCCCCTCGGCCTCGGCTTCGGAGCGGGAGCCGCGGGGAGAGCGGGTGTTCTCCTGGTCCTTGAGCCAGTGATCGCGGGGGGATCGAGGCGTTATGCTCGCTGAACTTGCCGTAACGCTTCCGCCAGTCGTAGAACGTCGAGAGGCTGATCTCCAGCCAGAGCACCAGCACCCGCAGGGCGATCATGAACCAACCAAGGCCAGCAAGACGCGCATCAAGCGTCTGCGCGGCCTGTCACGGCCGCAGTATCGTCTTCGGGTGGGCGATGACGTTCGGGTGTTTTACGATGTGATCGAAGAGATCGTCGCTCTCTGAAGCGGATCGAAAAGGCTCGCGCAAGCCTCCGAGACGGCCAAGGTGTCAAGCTCGCAGAGGTCACCCCGGGAAAGAAACGGCGACCGAGCGGATGAAGCCGAACGCGGACGCCTAAATGACGCTTCAATGGGTCGGGAGTCTTTTCGAGGAGAAGCGCCGGGCGGTGTTCAACCTGCACTTGAATCCCACGCTCCGGGGCTTTCGGGGTGGGCACAAGAGCTGCCGAAGGGCGGTGGAGGCGAATTGAAGCGTCGGCTTGAATGGACGCAAGCCATGACGGCACGCTGAAGCGTGAACTCCAACGAGGGACACGCGAAAGCGTGATCTCCAACGTTGGAGTTCAGCCTTCAGGCTGTCTGCTGATTTCCCCGCGATCCCGAGTCGCGCAGCGCGATCGGGGCCACCATGGGAAGGTTGCGCCTCCCGGGGAGGATCGGCGCCGATCGGAAGGACGAACCGGTTGTCGGCGGTTGCATGGGGGCAGCGGGCGGGTCATCATAGGGAGGTGACGACAACCGATCTCGATCCAGGATACCGACTCATGCGAACAGGAATTGCCTCGGCCCGGGCATCGACCCGATCAAGCGGCCGTTCGACCGGGCGAACCGCGAATCGGCGCGGCGTCGGCCGACTGGCAATCGCCGCGGCGATCGCGCTGGCGGTCGGGGCGGGCGCGAGGGCGGCCGAGCCAGCGGGGCTTCGGGCGGGGGTCGCGAAGGTCGACGTGACCGATCGCGAGGCCGGGCCGGTCAACGATCCTTTGTACGTCAAGGCGCTCGTGCTCGAGGACGAGGCGACCACGGCCGTGCTCGTCACGGTCGACGCGGTGGCCATCGGCGAGATCGGGCCCGTGGGGAACGACTATCTGCCCACGGTGCGGTCGCGGCTCGAGCGGGAGATGGGCATCGATCCGGCGAACGTTCTGGTCAACGCGAGCCATTGCCACGGGGCGGTGTGCGGCGACGTGGCCGAGCGCACGGTTCAGGCCGTGCGATCGGCCCGCGAGCACCTGGTTCCCGTGCGGGTCGGGGCGGGCGTGGGGCAGGAAGACCGGATCATGGAGAACCGGCGGCTCAAGCTCAAGGACGGGCGCGAGGCCGACGTGCGCCACGCCTATTCACTTCCGCCCGACGACGCCGTGGCCGCGGTCGGCCCGATCGACCCGGAGATCGGCATCCTCCGGCTCGACCGGCTGGACGGCGCGCCCCTGGCCGTGGTGTTCCACTTCGCCTGTCATCCGATCCAGGGCGTGCCCGGCGGCGGCACCACGGCCGATCTGGCGGGCTTTGCCTCGACGGCCGTCGAGACGAGTCTCGGCCACGGGGCGATCGCCCTGTTCGTGCAGGGATGTGCCGGCGACGTCAATCCCGCGTGGTACAAGCAGGTGGCCCTTCCGCGCGACGCCGAGCCTCTGGGCAACCTGCTCGGCCTGAGCACGGTCAAGGCCCTGCGGCAGATCGAGACGACCCGCGGCGCGGCGCTGCGCGTCGTGCGCGAGGTGATCGAGTTGCCCCGCGCCGACCACGCGGAGCGGATCGCGGCCCTCGAAACCGAGCAAGCGAGGCTCGTGCAGTCGCTCCGGGGGACGAGCCTTAATCTCAAGACCTTTCTGCCCCTGGCCGTTCGCTACGGACTTGCCGGCGAGTTTCCCTCGTGCGATTCGCATCGTTACCTGCACGAGGAGCGCCTGGGCCGGGAGCACCTGAAGCGACTCGACGCCGAGAACCGCAGGAACATGCAGCAGTACGTGCGCAACGTGCACGTCATGGAGGAGTTGACGCGGATCCAGACCAACCTCGCCCTGCTGAAAAAGCACCAGGCGCGGAACGCCGCCGCCGCGAAGCCGACGATCGACGTCGAGTTGCTCGGGATGCGGGTCGGCGATTTCGTGCTGCTGAGCTTTCCCGGCGAATTGAGCGTCGAGATCGGCCTGAACGTCAAGCGGGCCTCGCCCCACGAGTTCACCTTTGTCGCGGGCTGCTCGAACGGATACATCTATTACGCGCCCACGGCCGAGCAACTCGCCAGCCCCGGCGCCGCCCAGGAGGACAGCGACTGCCTCTTGGCGCCCGAATGGCAGAAGGTGTACGAAGCGGCCGTCGCGGCGATGCTCGCAAGGCTATGAGTCGTCCGCGCCGCCTCGTCGGCGATCGAGGCGCTCGGCCAGCCACGAAGCCAACTCGGGGCGGACGGGCGGGTCGGGCGCGCCGCCGTAATCGACGGCGCCGCGGGCGTAGGGGCCGCCTTCGTACACCCGGTTGAAAGCGTATTGCAGGTCGAGCGGCACCTCGAGCTCGCCTTCACGCAACGGCACGGGGATGCAGGGCAACGGCTCCTCCAGCCGGATGGGAAACAGCTCGTAGTCGAGTCGTGGCCCGCGCTGCCAGGCGCGGCTGATGCCCACGAGGTAGTCGGGCCGGGGCTCCAGGCGAGCGGCCGACTCGACGATCAGGCGACCGCCGACCAGCGGTTCCCCCGCGCGCAGCAGGTCAAGCTCCACCAGCGAGGTGTCGCTCTGGAGAATCTCCTGCTGTTTCGCCTCGTAGGCGCGGCGATCGGGCCCGCGCCGCTTGTTCGACGGGCTGGCGATTTCGATCAGCGTCACCAGCGCATGCCCGCGGGAAGCATCGCGAATCTCGACGAAATGATGCCGCAGGGGCTCGTTCGCGACACGCACCCGCACCGAGGGCGACACCTCGGTGCGCGACCGGTCGGCCACGGCGGCGCCGCCCCCACGCGTCGCCGACCCCGGGGACGATGCTTCGACAACGGCCACGTCGGCGACGATTTGCCCGGCGGTCTCGTCTGCCACGATGCCGATCTCCGGTCGCATCACCAGGCGCGCGTAGTAGGGCTGGGGAAGGGTGCGGTTGAGGTCCCTGCTGATCTGTTCGGCCATGCGATCGTGGAAATCGGGCCAGATGTCCGGCGCTTCGAGATACGGGTCCATTCCAGGAAATGGCGAAAGCATCGTAGGGCTCCGAACGCGATGAAGGCACTGCCTGCCGCGCGGTACCGCCGCTCCCGCGCTCCCGCACGCCCCCTGCCCATCTACGCGCATTGTACCACCCCATCTCCCGAACCGCGAACTGCGCTGCCGGCGCGATGTCACTCGGGGACCGTCGCCAGGTAGGAACTCAGCGCGCCGAGGTTGTCGATGAACGTGCGGCAGTCGATGACGCGGCGGGTAGGGTCGTCGTCGCCGTGGTATCGGAGCCGCCCCGATTCGACCCAGCGGCCCCGGTCGTCCAGGGCGGCGACGGCCGCCTTGGCGCGGTCGACCTGGCTGGGCGTCGCCTTGCGGGGCGGGGGCGCCGGCCGGCGGCGAAGCTCGGCGGGGTCGGCATCGAGCAGCCGCCGGTACTCGCGCTCGATGCGATCGATGCCGCTGCCCACCTTGAAGGCGTAGTGCGTGGGCATGTCGGCGTCGCTGTAGGTCAGCTCGTACTCCTTGGTGAAATACAGGGGCTTGTTCGTTTCGAGCTCGTAGAAGCGGGCCAGTTGCCCGTTGGGTAGCTGCGAGCGGCGGAAATAGGCGATCGCCCGCGGAAGCGGCTCGAGGTACTTCGGGTCGCCCGTCTCGCGGTACAGGCGCAGCAGCGTCTGCATGACGCCCTGCGACTCGCCTCCGGTGATCGAGGGCGGCTCGAACTTGCGCGCCCAGGCCGGATGCATGTCGAGGTCGTACTGTTGGGCCCAGGCGGGCTGGGGCTCGGGCATCTGGGCCAGCAGGATGAACTGTCCGGCCCGCTCGGCCGCGGCCCGGTAGCGATCGTCGCCGTAGACCGCGGCGGCCTGAAACATGACGTCGATCACGTCGCTGATCGCATTGTCGTTGAAGGTGTAGAATCCCGCGTAGTTCGCGCCGGGAAAGGTCCACGACCACGACTCGGGATAGCTCGCCTTCTTGACGGGGAATTTTTCGGGATCGGGCGGGTCGGTGAATCGTTGCGGCCACGCGCCGATCGGGTATTGGACGGCCAGAAGCCGCTCGAGCCCGTACACGGCCGCTTCGTGGATCTTCTCGTCCTCGAAGTCGAGCGCACGATCGAGTTCCATGAGCAGCCGCAGGGCGGCCTGGGTCGTGTCGTCGTCGAGCGTGCTCGTGTTGCGGTCGCGGCGGCCCGGCTTGCCGGCGTCGACCCGGTAGGCGTACCGCTCCCGCTGCTTCGGGTCGAAGTCGATGCGGTAGTCCCATCCGCCCGATTCGAGCTGGCCGCGCACGAGGCAGTAGCCGGCCTGGCGGGCGGCCTCGAGGTAGTGCGCGTCGCCCGTGTCGCGGTAGGCCCGCAAAAAGGCCATGCCCACCGAGGGCGTTCCCGGCGGCTGGACCCAGACCATGGTTTCGCTGGCCCGGCCTTCTCCCTCGCGAGTTTTCAGGTCCTCGCTGTATCGCCAGAGGTAGCCGCCTTCGGTGGCGACCTGGCCGGTGAAGAAGTCGGTCGCCTTGCGCAGCGCCTCGGCGGCCTGCCGCCGAAGCGGCGCGTCGTCGGCCTCGACCGACCGAGGCAGGGTCAAAGCCAGAAACGCCACGATCCAGGTGCCAGTGCGCATCGCCGATCTCCTCATCCAGGCAAGATTCTCGTGTCGGATTGTCCGGGCGGATCGACGCGATGCGCCCGGCTCCACGGATCCGGTTTTAGCAGATTCTTTGGGCGATGCCAGCGGTCGCGACGGGATCGCCCGTTTTCGGCCCGTGCCGCGTGTGGCGCGTCGCCCCGCGCATTCGCCGCGTGGCCGCCACCGAGGAGCCTGACGAGCGTGCGCCGGCGCCGAGGGCGAGGGAATCTTGACAGGCGCGAAGGATCCCCCAGAATCAAGGGCTGCGGCGCGATCGGGTTGTGGTTTTCGACATGGGAGGATGCGACGATGTTCGAGCGGCTTTCGCGAGGTTGGGAGTTGGTCGGGCAGAGCTTCCGCGTTCTGCAGGCCGACAAGAAGCTTCTCGTGTTTCCCCTGGCAAGCGGCGTGGCCTGCCTGCTCGTGTTGGCGAGTTTCGCGGTCCCCCTGTGGAACACGCCCTACGCCGCCATGCTCGGCGATGAGGGGCAAGTGCCCAACGATCCGGTGGCCTACGCGATCCTGTTCGCCTTCTACTTCGTCAACTACCTGGTGATCGTCTATTTCAACTCGGCCCTGGTCGCCTGCGCGATCCTTCGCTTCAAGGGGAGCGACCCGACGCTCGGCGACGGGTTTCGCGCGGCGTCGCGGTGCTTCCCGCAGATCGTGGCCTGGTCGGCCGTCAGCGCCACCGTGGGGCTCCTCCTGAAGATCGTCGAATCGCGGTCGGAGCGCGCGGGGCAGATCGTCGCCGGGCTGCTGGGGATGGGCTGGTCGGCCGCCACCTACTTCGCCGTGCCCATCCTCGTCGTCGAACGGGTCGGACCGGTCGAGGCCGTCCAACGCTCCCTGGCTTTGCTCCGTAAGACCTGGGGCGAAGCGCTTAGCGCCCATCTCGGGCTGGGGTTGATCTTCTTCGTGGTCGCGCTGGTTGCCCTGCTGCCGTTGATCGCCGTGGGCGCCCTGGCCGCCATGGGAATCACCGCGGGCAACCTCGTGCTGGCCGTGGCCGGCATCGCGCTGTTCGTCGCGATCGTCGTGCTCATGTCGCTCGTCTCCTCGGCGCTGCACGCGATCGTCCTTGCCGCGGTGTACCTCTATGCGAAGGAAGGAGCCGTTCCCTCGCAGTTCGACGAGCGCCTTTTGGCGGGGGCCTTCGAGCGGCAGTAAGCCGGCGACGACGGCAATCGGTCGCACGCCGGCAGGGGCTCGGGAGAAGGCTGGAGACGGGAGGCTGGAGCCATGGCACTTCGCGAGTTACTCGCCCGAAACCGAAGCGTTCGCCGCTTTCGCGAAGACCGGCCCTTGCACGAGAAGACGCTCGTCGGGCTGGTCGAGCTGACGCGGCTGTGTCCTTCGGCTGCGAATCGGCAGCCGCTGAAGTACCGCATCGCCTGGGAGCCGGAAGAGAACGCCCGCATCTTCGCCCACCTTCGCTGGGCCGCGGCCTTGAAGGATTGGCCGGGCCCGGCGCCGGGCGAGCGGCCCACGGGCTACGTGGTCATTCTCGGCGACCGGCGCGTGGCCTCGGACTTCTACTGCGACCACGGCATCGCCGCCCAAACCATGCTGCTGGCGGCCGCCGAGCAAGGGCTGGGCGGCTGCATGGTCGGCTCGATCGACCGCGACGGCCTCCGGCGGACGCTCGCCCTCGCCGAACACTTCGACATCCTGCTGGTGCTGGCCCTGGGGTGGCCCAACGAGACGGTCGTGCTCGAAATGGACAAGAGCCCCGACCAGGTGCCCTACTGGCGCGACGAGGAGGGCGTGCACCACGTGCCCAAGCGGGCGGTCGAGGAGTTGATCGTTCGGGGCTAAGGTCCCGCCGGCACGTCAGTGCGACGATGGCCGGCGCGCCCCTCGTCATGGAAGCGCGGCAGCGCGCAGACGCCCGGGCCGAGGGCGCGGCGCCGCTAGCGCTCGACCTGCCCCCGCTCGAGGCTGCCGATCACTTCGTCGAACACGGGCTTCAGTTGCGTCCAGAACTTTTCGGGGCAGGTGCACACCACCCGGATTCGCTTGTCGTGCCCCAGGGCCGTCACGAGGTAGCCGTGGGTCTGGCCGCCGAGAGAGCCGGCCACGGTGAATTCCGACCGCCGGGTGTCGCCGAAGCCCGTCTGGATGGTTTCGGTGGCGATCACGTCGAGCTCGCCCAGGTCTTCCTCGGCCTGCACAAGGCTCATTTCGTGGACCTGGGCGACGGGGGCGAGCTCTTCGGCAAGCTCGGGGTCGATGTCGGCGTTGTCGAGCCCGGCCATGGCGCCGGCCGACTTGGCGATGTCGCCCACGGCCGAACCGGAGATGTCGGCCATCAAGCGGATTCTGGCCGACCCGCTTTCGAAGGCGCACCCGTGGAACTTCGCAGCGCCGCCTCCGTTGCGCGTCCAGCCTTCGGGAAACTTGCAGGCCACGACGCCGTCCTTGGCGTTGAACGACCCGTAGGAAGAAGGGATCGCCGGCCCACCGCATCCCGACGCAACGAGGATGCCGGCCGACAGGGCCGCCGCGACCAACGCGATACGTGGAGCACGCATCATAGAAAGGCTCCCCTATTCAAGTATTCAAAGTGGAACGGGAACAACACGGACCGATTCTGCCTCTTGACGAAGTCGCTGTTCGCCGCACGCGGCCGTCACGCATCGCGCTCCCGTTCGGCCGCCTGGGCGTAGCACCACAACAGTCGTCCCACGAGTCGGGAGTAGATCAAAGCCACCGCGCCGAGCATCGGCGTGGCCACGAGCACCGCGACGAACGGCTGGAGCGGAAAGACCGCGATCGTCGCCACGCCCCACAAGGCCAGCAGCACGCCCGTCTCGACGTAGAAAAACCCCCATCCCCACCACACCGAGACGAACCCGCGCAGCGCCGTCCACGACACCAGCGTGGTCGGCGAGCCCGACTCGATCGAGGAGACGAGAAAGACCGGGAACAACAGGTGCGCCCCAAGCCCGATGCCCACCAAGGCGGGCAGGAACAACAGCCGGGCGGCGATGCTCCCGACCGCCATGGCCAGGGCGAGCATGTAAACCGCCGGCACGAGGGTCCACAGCCAGTCGCGCCACAGGCCGGAGGGCCAGTCGATCACCTCGTCGTATCCCGCGGCCGTCACCTCGATCACTTCGAGGCAGCAGGCGGCCGCGTACGAAAACGACAGCAGCCCGACCAGGAAGACGGGCATCGCGAAGCACCGCGCCGCGACCATCAACCCGATTTCCACGAGCCAGATGCACCAGACCACGCCCAGCAGGCTGACCGTCATCCCCAACGACATGAGCAGCCAGGCGGCGACCGTGCGCGGTTGGAAGGGAAAATCGAACACCCCGACGAAGAACGGAAACCGCGTCGGCCCGGGGCAGGGCGCCGCTTCCAAAGGGTCGGCGCGCAAGCCCGTCAAGTGCCGCGATGGTGCGGGCGGCACCAGCCGGGCGCTCTCGACCGGCTCGCTCAGGCCGTACTCGTCGGCCGGGCCCGAAGGCGCAATTGCCTTGCGGGCGGTGGACTCGTCGGGTAACCCGGCCATGAGAGGTGCCCTCCGAAACGACTCGCGGGGCCCCCGCCCCGCGTGCCCATTGTTAGCGTTGGGCCGAAACCAGGCAATCCCCCCCGGACGAAGGACCGAGGGGCGGGATCGTGGCGGTCCCGGTCCCCGAAATCCTCGTGCCCACGCTTGAATCTCGTGCCCACGCTTGAATCTCGTGCCGACGCTTCTGCGTCGGCACGCGGCCGGGGAGACGCTCCGCGTCCGCGGTCACGACCGGCAAAGCCATACGACGAGCCCCGTTGCCGCGAGCGCCGAGTCGGGGAGGAAGGACGCTTCGCGTCCCCGTTGGGGCCGGGCCGCGTGGATGGAACGGCGGGGACGCAAAGCGTCCGAAGAGGCGTTCCCACGCGGAAGCGTGGGAACGAGGTGGGCGAGAAACCGGTCCTTGGGCCGGTAAGCGGCGAACCGGGCCGCTATCCTCACTTCAGTTCTTCGCTGCACACAATGCGGGGAATCGGTTGACCTTCGGCTTCAAGGCTCTGGCGGTCCAGCCATTCCCGCATGTTGTGCTGGTGGTAAAGCTCGGTGAGGCTCCTGAACAACGACTTGCCGGTCAGGGCGTTGCGCCGAATGCGGTTCAGCTCGCGCGCGAGGGCTCGCGTCATGGGGCTCCGAAAGGCTTTGGCCAGGATATTGATCTGGGCCTTCATGTCCTCGTCGTCGCAGGCGCCGAACAAGACCCGCAGCTCCCGCAAGACGTACCGCTGCCCGTGCGTCAACGAAAGGGTGTGCTCCCGTTCCGCCTCGCGGTGCTTGACCTCCTCGGCAAAGAGCCGTTTGACGCGCATCACCCTGGCGTTGTAGCCGGCGGGAACGGGCTTGCCCTTCAGCTCCGGTCCGCACTTGATCGCTCCGAGCACGCGGGGAATATCCCGGCTGACGGTCTCGCCGTGCTCGTCGAGCAGAAACAACTGCTGGTAGCGCCCGGCCTGGCAGAAGACGTACATGCCCGGCGTGGCCGCGGGCTTGACCGCCCGGATGCCGTCCCGCAGCGAGGCGATCCGGTCAAACTCAGCCGGGTCGTCCTTCTGCAACTGGCGGAGGATCTCCTCGGCTTCGTTCAGATCGACGAATTCGTCTTCCTCATCCTCGAAGAGGCTTAGCTGCCCGCCCTTCTTCTCATAGATCGCGTACATGGCCTCTTCGTTGAGCTGCTCGGTTCGGTCGAGGATGGCCGAGTCTTCGCCGATGGTGTCGTGGATCTCCTGGATGCGGTGGTGGAGCGTCTCGCGCAGGCCGAGATTCCGGTCCAGGGCCGTTTCCGGCAGGAAGTTGAATCCCCACACCCTGTCGTGCTCTGAGCCGATTCGGTCGATCCGGCCGAACCGCTGGATCAGCCGCACCGGATTCCAGTGCAGGTCGTAGTTGATGATCTTGTCGCAATCCTGAAGGTTCAAGCCTTCGGCAAGCACGTCGGTGGCGACCACGGTCATCAGCTCCGCCTCCCCGGGGGCGAACTCGTACTCGGGATTGGCCAGCGGGGCAAACCGCCCGACCACGCGGACCTTGCTCTTGTCGCCGCTGTAAATCACTTCGATGTCGTCGCGCTTGACGCCACGATTGAGATTGTCGTAGAGATATTGGGCCGTGTCGGCGTACTGGCTGAAGATCAAGCGTTTCCCGTCCTTCAGCGGCCTCCTCTTCAAGCGGTCCTTGAGCGTCTGCAGCTTGGCATCCTGTTCGGCGGTGATCGGTTCGACGAGCTTGAGGATCTTCTTGAACAGCCGGATGTCGTGCTCGATATGCTCGCGAAGCCGGTCGACGTCGAAGTCGGCCGCACGATACCGGCCCGAAGCCTGGCGAAGGGCCGCCAGCAGGTCGGCCTCCTCATCGTAGTCCGATTCGTACAAGATCTTCTCCGCGTCCTTGCCGGCGGGAACAAGACCGTCGTCCAACGCGGCGACGAACGACTCGTGCACCCGCAGCAGCCGGCGGACCGTCTCGCGGAAGGCGTGCACGCTCGACTCGAACCGCTTGAACAAGAGCACGCGAACGAGTCCACGGAGGTTCGCCCCGGCCCGGTGCAGGCTGGCGTAGGGCTCCCGCCGCTGTTTGGCCGGGTCCACGTAGTGAAACAGTCCGTATCGAGCGTAGGTCAGTTGTCCGGCAGGCGGCTTCGCCGCCGGTTTCTTCCGCCCCTTGCCCAGGTAGCCCCGCAATTGCTGGTAAAGTCCTTGGTAGGTGTCTTCGATGCTGTACTCGATGGTCTCCAGCTCCCGTTTCGGAAAGAACTGGTGCCGCCCGGCAACCAAAACGTATGCCCTCCGCCGCCCGTCGAGGTAGGGACGGAAGTTGCTCGGGTCGACCGGCTCGTGCGTTTGCGCGTCGAAACCGTACCACCGCAGAATGTGGTTGCGCGTCCGCCGGATCAGGATGTTCACCAGCAGGTCCGGCAGCTTTCGCTCCGCCCTCTCGATGAGCCGGAAGTATTCCTTCAGGTCGGGCGGATCAACCGGCAAATCGGTCTTGTCGTCCTGATGAAAGAGCTTGATCTGGCTGTAAACGTCCCACGCCGACTTGTTCCGCGGCGTGGCCGTCAGAAAACAGCATCGGCGCCCCGTGGCCAGATACTCTTGCACGACCCTGTAGCGTTGCGTGTCGGGATAACGGAAATTGTGGCTCTCGTCGACCAAGACGAAGTCGCGGTCCTTGTACTTCACGTCCTTCATCAACACGCTCGCGCCGCCGTCGCCGTCTTCCCGAAGGTACCCCATCGACAGCACCCGGGCGTTCAGCTCGTAGACCTCGTTGTACCGCTCCCACATCTCCGTAAGCGCCGCCGGGCAGATAATCAGCGGCCGGGCGTGGTCGGTGCGCTCGAAGTGCTTGACCACGGCCGACCCGATGTACGACTTGCCCAAGCCCACCACGTCGGCCACAAACGCCCCGCCGTAGTCGCGGATCATCTGCACGGCCTGGCGCACGGCCACCTTCTGGAAGTCGGCCAGCCGGCCCGTGATGTCGTCGTCCCAGAGGATGTCGCGGTCGTCCTCGCCCTCCAGGCGGTCCTTGACCAGCGCGTACATGGTCTTCATGTAGATGTCGTAGGGCCGCACCGGGCCCGCGGCCCACGACTGCCGCATCTCGTGCATCAGCCGCTCGTCGAAATCCTGCGACTCGTTCCAAAGCTCGTCGAACCAGCGCACGAGTTCCGCGTGGTTGTCGTTGCCCTGCACGATGACGTTCAGTTCGGTGTTGTGGGTAACGCCGCAGAGGGTCAGGTTCGACGAGCCGACGATGGCGATGCCCTTCTCGTGCCGTTCGACCGCCTGGCCGTGCCCGTCGAAAACCTGCCCGTACGTGAAGATGTACGCCTTGGCGTGCAGCCGCCCCTTGGTGTAGACCTTGACCTTGAGGCGCTTTTCCTCGATGAGCCGCACCAGCATCTTGACGACCGCTTCGCCTTCGTCGGTCTGATCCATCGTCTCGAGGGCCGCGGCCACGTTCTCGGCCGTTTCGGCCGCCGCGCGCCTGGCTTCGGTCCGTTTGCGGAAACGCAGGCTTTCGAGCTTGTCGGCCACCAGTTCCAGCCGCCGCGTGCCCTCGGCCAGTTGCTCCAGCGTCTGCCGGTCGGTCGTATTGCCGATGAGCACGCGAAGCTCCTTCACGCCGGCCAGCTTGTCGGCAATGCAGGTCAAACCCGACACGAAAAAGTACCCGACCGCAAACCGCGCCGCCTCGGTCGATCCGAGGATGCGGTTGATGTGATCCGAGAGCTTTTCGCCGCGGTTGTCGATAATGTCGTGGGTGGGCATCAGGGTGCCTCAGCTTGAGGATCGTCGGGCAGGCTCCCGAGACGTCGGCACGCTGCATCGAGGAACTCCTCGGCCTGCTCCAGTTCGCGCGCGGCCAGGTCCGGCGTCGCCGCGGGCGTGCGAGCCGAAAAGCACCAGGCGCAGCAGGCGCTGGCCATAAACTTGCTCCAGCCCCTGGCGCGGTTGCGCCAGCACCGCCTTGAGTCTTGGAATCACGGAAAACACTCACCGTGTCGGGTCCGCCGTAATCCGGTCTTGCCAGTTCATGGGCTGTATCCCCGCAACGGGTCCAACTGCATTTCCGATGCATGGTCGCCATCGCTTCTTGTCAACTAACGCGGTTTTTCGGCCGCTCCCGGCAACGGCCGGATTCGCACGCGGTCTTCCGTTGCCGCGGCGAAGTGGCCCGTCCAGTCCACGCTGCTTTGCAGAACTTCCAGCACGCGCCGGTTATCGCTTGCAGGGTCCGCGCCGGACAGCCGAAACAGGATGATCCCGCACGCGGCCGGCAGCCCGAAGCGAAACGCCAACTCGCCGAAGTCCTTGTCGTGCGTCACCAGCACGCGCTGGTCGGCCTGCGCCCGGGCGAGAATCTCCGCGTCCGCGCTCCCTCGCAGCGATTCCTTGACGGAAAGAACGTCGTGGCCCCGCTCCCCCAAGGCGCGGATTACCGTGCCGGAAACGTTCTCGTTGACGATCCAACGCATGATCGGGCCCCCTCAAGAAGTCGGCAAGAGGTAGACCTTCTCCGACTTCAGCACGTCGCTGGCGTAGGCCAGGCAGGCTTGGATGTCCTCGGGCGCCAGGTGGTCGTATTCCCGGAGCACGTCGGCCGTGGTCCAGCCCCGGCCGAGCAGGTCGATGACGAACTCCACCGAAATCCGCGTCCCCCTGATGATCGGCTTGCCGACCAGCACGTTCGGGTCGATCGTAATCCGTTCTTGCCAGTTCATGGGTCGTATCCCCGCAACGAGACCATGATCCGCGTCCCCTTGATGCACGGTTTCCCGTGACAGACCTGCGGGTCAATCGTCATACGCTCTTGCCAGGTCATGGGTCGAACCTCCGTCTAACAGTCTGGATGGATTTCACATGCGGTGTATTCTACGCGCTTCACGAAGGCCACGGCGGCG
>Ga0334899_1002651_pt1 | contig 13869 bp, 5 predicted proteins | sample GraSluR3_MG_FD_207219 | JGI IMG/M metagenome (GOLD analysis project Ga0334899, IMG submission 207219) | Sludge microbial communities from methane-producing bioreactor in Wageningen University, Netherlands - Granular Sludge_8_08-R3 | ecosystem: Engineered > Bioreactor > Anaerobic > Unclassified ... | reverse complement strand
TGATACCACCACCTGTTGACTGGGGCGAGGCACCGATCCACATCAATATCATAACCAACAACAGTGTCGGCAGATACAATGCTGCAGTGTCAATGGTGTTAAATCCTGCTGTTCTGGGTGTCGTGGCTCCAAAAAGAGCGGTGACAATTTTACCAAAACCATTGTGTTCTGCCAGTGTGTTGTTGTATTCAAGGATATAAAAAACAAAGAACGCAACCATTGAAATGAAGAGTGTTGTGATTAAGTTGATTCTACTGTTTAAGCTCAGCACCCAGGGACGATGCTTATTTTTTCTTGAAGAGAATGGCCGAAAGGTGGAACCCAGATATTTCAAATAGTTTAAACTGTTCACCACAATTGGAAAGCCCAATCCTCCGATTACGAATGTGAGAATAACGATCAGTTGCAGATAGTAGCTGTGACGGAATCCTGTTTCATACAGGCTGTTGCTAAGCGTTGAAAAACCAGCGTTACAGAAGGCCGAAATGGAATGAAACGCAGAAAAGAAAAGCCGTTCGGATGGGGAGTGGAATGCAGCCGGGTCTGTACCGGAATAGATCAATAGAGCCGAAAAGAGTTCTATGCCAAAAGTAATGAGAATAATGTATTTCAGTGTTGAAAACACCTCACCCAGTTTTTTTGAGTTTGTAATATCGCTCAGGGTCAATTGATTTTCATAGGTGGTACCCCCCTTGAAGAAATAACCGAAATAACTGGCAAATGTGAGAATACCCAAACCGCCCAGCTGAATCAAAATCATGATGATCGTCTGTCCAAACAGCGTGAAGTGGGCACCGGTCTCGACCACCGTTAGTCCTGTTACACATACGGCACTTGTAGCGGTAAAAAGAGCATCCAGATAGGAGATACCCACATGTGTTGCATTGGGTAATACCAGCAGGATGGAGCCGATAAAAATGATCACCAGAAAACTGAGAATAAATATCTGGGCAGGATTGAGCCGTGTTCTGTTGAGGTTTATTCTCAATTCAGAAAACTCTCTGACAAAAGTAAGCAACACGGCGATCTTGACCCAAATAGGATTTTCCAGCAACAGGTCGGTATCGAAAGGAGTCCCAACAAACAGATACATGTGAAAAATCCATAGTGTAAAGATTACTGAAAACAGGTCAAAAATGAATACCTTTCTTCTTGATAAGTTGAATTTCTGAATAGATCGGGTGAAGGTTGAAATCAAACCAACGCCAAGCACAAAAAAGTAAAACCCATCAATGAACTTTTGGTAAATAACGGTCTGTGTATAACCAAAATCAGAGATGATTGCTATCAGTCCAACAAGACTAACCCAAAATGCAATTCTATAAAAGTGCTTCAGGTTATTTTTCATTAATTATCCTGTTTATGAGCTATCCAATACAAGAACAAAGATATACTATTGATCTCACGTTGTAACTGGTTAAGTAAAAAAGTTATCCCCAGCGTTATTAACCGAAAATCCCGTGCTTTTGTAACCATATTTACAGCTCTCTTCCCGATGTACTTTCCTTACCCTTGAAGGTGTATGGTATCTCCAGGAGGTCGAAGACTAGTCGCTGAGCCGCGGTGGGTGTGGAGTACACATCCTTGTATTTTCCCTCGAAGTGAACCCTTGCATAAGTTTCCACCTTGCGCAACATATCTTGTTCAGACCAGTGTTTGCGTTTCTTCTTGTCAATCTGGTCCACCATCTTTCGTAACCTTGCAAGGATGATCAGAGAGATGAAGGTCACGAAAATTTTTCCCTTGATCGTCTGCTCGCTATGGTTCTTCAGGCGTCTCAAGTCCAGGAGATTCTTCTCATCATCGAAGTACAATTCCACACCGTTTCTCTCCCGGTATTGTTCCAGTGCCTGAACCGCCGTTTTGGCTGAGGTAGAGATCAGTACCCAGTAACAACTGTCACTGTTGATGAACTCCTGTATCGCCTCATCGTTATAATTCACCGACCGGCCCCGAACCGGGGTCTCCTTGACGATGAAGTAACGCTCATACATCGTCCGGTGTGATTCTACAAGCTTGTCTGCTTCCAGCTCATCTTTCAAAGCCCTTAGCTTTTGCATGAAAGAGGCTATGATCTTGTCTTTTCTCGCGGGGTCAAAATACAGGTGATACCAGGTTCTGCCATGAGCAGGGGTAGTCTTGTAGATGGTCTTCCCGTACATGATACTCCCATTTTCCTCGATCAGGTTCCCCGGGCGCACAAGTGTGTCGCGATGTTCCGCAATCAATTTCTTTTGCCATGCGACATTGGACGGCACCGGGATGGTGAACTTGTAGCCCTCGCGTGACAACAGCTCAAGGTTGTAGTCACTATAAAAACCGCGATCACCCACGAAGGTAAACCTTGGGACTTCCATCTTCTTCATCATCGACAACACCTGATCCAGGATCACCTTGTCGGACATGCTCCCGGGGAGCACCTGGTACCACATAGGCAGCCCGCTCCCACACGAGGTCAGCAGTGCCAGGTTGATTTGCTCGAGGTTTTCCCTATCCCTGTTGTACCCGTACTCCGCGTAAGGGTTTCGTTTGCCGTAGGTACTCACGCTGGTCAAATCGAATAGCTGGCTCCCTTTTTCCGCGTGTTCCCCCGCCCAGAGTTGAAAGAACGTGTTCACCTTGTCTTGCTTCAATCTCCCGAGCAATTCGGACACCCTTTGTGAACTCAACCCCATCTTCCCCAAACCGCGCTGCTCCAACCAGTCTTCCGCGTTGCTCAATGCCTTCCCCCGACATATCTGGTAGTATGACAACGCGATGATCTTGCGGGCATCATTCTCCCCGAAGCTCTCGGTCAAAACGCGTGAAACACCAGTATCCCGGGTCACCTTGTCAAGTATCATCGTCTCTCCAACGAATGTGGTGTTGGATACCTCGTTGGGCTTCTTTACCTCTGCGGCTAGTTGATGCATCTTTTCCCGGTTCCTATAGTAAGTGTTGTAAATAGCCTCACCATCTGCCCCCTTCTTGCCAATACAGGTGCGCTTGTGCGTTGAGTAACCCTTTTCCCTGTCCCAGTATGACTCATCCTCGTAGAGATATACCGTTCCATTCTTCGCCTTGATCTCGATGACCCTTTTTCCCATGACAGTGAATCTTTAATATGGTTACAAATATAACCATATTGTTTGAGAAAAACAAGGGTTTGCCAAAATATTTTCACTATTTATCAGTAGATTACGTGTAATTGACAATAATCTGGTTAGAAAAAAGCGGGAATTTCAGTTTATTAAAATGAGTGTTAGGGCTCGATTTTCCGTTTGGAAAACACTATTTTACGGGCTTTTCCTATGGATGCTCTCAACAACCCTCACTTTTGCATCAGAAGCGGAGCCGGCACAGTTGCAGCAGAATCAGACCTCAAGATTGATTGGTACGGTTATCGATTCTGGAGGCGAAGCATTGCCGGGTGCAACCATTCAGATCAAGGGTAGTACCCGTGGGGTGATTGCTGATATGGACGGGAATTATGAATTTCCCGATTGCCCGGTAGGGAGTACTCTTGTCGTCTCCTTTGTGGGGATGGAGACCATTGAAAGGGTCTATAACGGTGAACCCCGAATCGATTTTGAGATGCAGTTCATTGCCGATGAGCTGGATGAAGTGTCGGTGGTTGCCTTTGCCAGACAAAAGAAAGAGAGCGTGCTGGCATCCATCTCCACGGTGAAGCCCGGGGAGCTGCAGGTGCCCAGCAGCAACCTTACCACTGCATTCGCAGGTCGTGTTGCCGGTCTCATCTCCTATCAGACCAGCGGTGAACCGGGTCAGGACAATGCCAGCTTCTTTATCAGGGGGATCACAACCTTCGGTGCAGAGGCGAAGAAAGACCCGTTGATTCTGATCGATGGAATTGAGCTGGGTACCGATGATCTGGCAAGGCTCAACACCGACGATATTGCCAGCTTCTCCATCATGAAGGATGCTACTGCCACCGCTCTATACGGTGCCAGGGGGGCCAACGGTGTGATTCTGGTTACTACCAAAGAGGGGAAAGAGGGAAAAGCAAAATTCAATGCCCGCATTGAAAACTCATTCTCTTCACCCACACGAAAGGTGGAGATAGCAGACCCCATCACCTATATGCGTATGCAAAACGAGGCCATCAAAACGAGGGATCCCCTCGGTTTGCTACTCTATCCGGAAGAAAAGATCATTATGTCGGAAAGGGGCTTATATCCCGATATTTTTCCCGTAACCGACTGGTATGAAACCATGTTTGAGGATGTGATCAGTAACCAGAGAGCCAACCTCAGCGTGAGTGGCGGGGGAAAGGTGGCCCGTTATTACGTGGCAGCCAATATTTCGCGCGACAACGGGAATATCAAAGTGGACAAACGGAATAATTTCAACTCAAACATCCAGCTGATGAAATATAATTTCCGTTCCAATGTAAACATCAACATCACTGAGACCACAGAACTGATTGCTCGTCTGAGTGCCAATTTCGATGAGTACACCGGTCCCATTGACGGGGGTAGCGGCATGTACCGTAAGGTGATACAGGCAAACCCGGTGATGTTCAGGCCGTACTACGAGCCGGACGAAGCATTCTCATATGCAAATCATATTCTCTTCGGTAACTACGGAAATGCACAATACTTGAATCCATATGCCGAGTCGCTGAAGGGTTACAAAGACCAGAGCAAGAACTCAATGATCGTCTCATTTGAAGTGAAACAGGATTTGGAGAAGTTGCTGGAGGGTCTTACGGCACGTGCCATGATCAACATGAACCGCTATTCCGAATACAATGTGACCCGTCAGTATCAGCCTTTTTATTACAACATCTCCTCCTACGATCTGGTAAAGAACAGCTACAAGCTGCAACGACTCAACCCGACCGAGGGGACTGAGTATATCGATTATAATCCGGGTCAGCGATACATCAATACCACCATGTACCTGGAAGCGGCAGCTGAATACAACAATACGTTCGATACGGTACACAACCTGAATGCACTCATGGTTTATACCATGCGGGAGGATAAATCGGGTATCTCAGACAACCTGCAGCTCTCTCTCCCCGGAAGGAACATCGGACTGGCGGGACGTCTTGCCTACAACTTCGACAGCCGCTACTTTGGTGAGTTCAACTTTGGTTACAACGGATCGGAGCGATTCTCAGAGAACAACCGATGGGGTTTCTTCCCTTCATTCGGAGCTGCCTGGATGCTGTCGAACGAGGCTTTTTTCGAACCGCTTACCGATGTGATTACCCAATTCAAGCTGAAAGGAACCTACGGTTTGGTCGGGAACGATGCCATTGGCAGTTCGAATGATCGTTTCTACTATCTCTCACAGGTCGACCTTAATGCTGACCGGAATGTAAACTGGGGGACCCAACTCAATTACAATCCCGGGGGGGTGAATGTCTCACGATACGCGAACGACCGTATTGGATGGGAGACAGCGTATAAAACCAATATTGGGTTTGAGTTGTCCACTGCTGCCGGTATATCGGCCAATGTGGATTTTTTTCAGGAGACGCGTAAGAATATTTTGCTGGACCGCGTGATTCCCAATACCATGGGGGTGATACCGGCCGTAAAAGCAAACCTGGGTGAAGCTTCAGGTAAGGGTATCGATATTGAACTGAACTACGAGAAGATAGTGAACAAAGATCTCTGGTTTACGGGGCGTGGTACCTTTACCTATGCCACCAGCAAGGCTCTCAAGTGGGAGGAACCCGACTATTCCGCGACACCCTGGCTCTCAAAGGTGGGCTACTCACTGGGGCAGACCTGGGGTTATATCGCTGAGAGACTCTTCGTAGATGAACAGGAGGTGAAAAACTCACCCACACAGTTTGGTGAGTATGGAGCAGGGGACATCAAGTATAGGGATGTGAACCGCGATGGGAAGATCTCAGAACTGGATAAGGTGCCAATTGGATATCCCACCACGCCCGAGATCAACTATGGATTTGGTCTGACAGTAGGATACAAGAAGTTCGATGCTTCCTTCTTCTTCCAGGGTTCCGCCAGGCAGTCCTTCTGGATTGACCTGGACAAGGTGACTCCCTTTATGGACCAGGATAACGACGACGGACGATTGGGACAGAACGTGATCCTGAAGGCTTTTGCCGACAACTACTGGTCTGAGAGCAACCGTGATTCATATGCGCTCTGGCCCAGATTATCCAACAACTGGATGGATAACAACCGGCAGACCAGCACCTGGTTTATGCAGGATGCTTCCTTCCTGAGGTTGAAATCGGCAGAACTGGGCTATACACTCCCGGATGATCTTTGTAAGCGATTGAAGATGTCAAACCTTCGTCTCTATGTGAGTGGAACAAACCTCCTCTCCTGGAGCGGGTTTAAGCTGTGGGATCCTGAGATGGCCGGTAACGGACTGGGATACCCCGTCCAGCGAGTGATAAATGTGGGTTTAAATGTTGGTTTTTAAATTTTTGAGAATGATGAAATCTATCAATACAATTATAGTAGGCATTTTTGCAACGTTATTTCTCTTTTCATCCTGTGATTTTCTGGACGTGGTGCCCGATAATGTCGCGACGATCGATCATGCCTTTTCCGATCGTTACACCACTGAACAGTATCTGGCAACCTGTTACTGGGGTATGCCCAAGTCGGCAGGGTGGAACGAGAACCCTGCCATCTTCGGCGCCATGGAGATGGTTTTCAATAAGGAAGGCAGGACCCAGGGCGGTATGCGATTCGGACTGGGCGAGGATAGCCCTACCTCGGCGCTCATCAACTATTGGGGTGGAACAGGAACAATGATTCGCTCTCTCTATGCCGGTATTCGTGAATGCAACACTTTTCTCGATAATGTGGATGGAGTGGAAGACCTCAATAAGTATGAGAAGGAGCGAATGAAAGCAGAAGCGAAGCTAATCAAAGCTTACATGCACTTCTACCTCATCTCTTACTATGGTCCCATCGCTCCACTGAAAGAGAATACTCCGATCAATGAGTCGACGGAAGGTGTACGGGTCTTCAGAGAGAAGATTGATGATTCTTTTGCCTACATCGTTGAGCTGCTTGATGAGGTAATCGATAGTGGTGCCCTCCCACAGGTGATTGAAAGCCGAACCACCGAGCTGGGACGATTTACGGAGCCGGCGGCCTATATGCTGAAGGCAAAGGTGCTGCTCTACTGGGCAAGTCCTCTCTTTAACGGGAACACCGACTACAATGATTTTCTGGATCACAATGGAGAACCATTTTTCAATCAGACCTATGATGCCTCGCGCTGGCAAGATGCGGCTGATGCCGCCGGTGAAGCTATTGAGGCATGCTCTGCAGCCGGTATCCGCCTCTATCAGACTACTGACTATGTGGCAACCAAGGTTTTGTCCGATGAGACATTCCTGGTCAACACCCTGCGCAGCATCGTCTCGCAGCGATGGAACCCCGAGATCGTCTGGGGGAACTCATCCTACCCGGTTAACTCAGGTCTGCAGAGCCCCTGTCTGCCACGCCTCGAACAGGGTACCTCCTCCTCTTCCTCCGGCAGGATGAGCGTGCCGCTCTCCACGGTGGAGTTGTTCTATTCCGAGAACGGTGTGCCCATTGATGAGGATATTGAGTATCCGTATGCCACTCGCTACAATATCAGAACGGGTGATGAAGCTCACAGGTACTACATCCATGAGGGGGAACAGACAGCCGTACTCAATTTTCAGAGAGAACCCCGGTTTTACTCCACCCTTGGGTTTGACAGGGGGAAGTGGTATGGTAACTCATACAAGAACTACCCTGATGATGATGCTGAAGCACTCTATCCGAAAAACCGGTTTGGTGAGTTCTCATCGGTGTTCAACCCCGGCGACTACAATGCAACCGGTTACTGGCCCAAGAAACTGGTCTCCATCAACACCATGTTTCGTGACGCCAACAGTGTCACTTACGAGACCTATCCCTTCCCGGATATGCGTTATGCCGACCTTGTGCTGATGTATGCAGAAGCCCTGAATGAAACAAAGGAGAGTCCCGATGCAGAGGTGTACCAGTTGGTTGACATGATTCGAGCACGTGCCGGTTTGGAGGGTGTGGCAGAGAGTTGGGAAAAATACTCAAATGAGCCGGACAAACCCAAAACTAAGGCAGGCATGCGTGACATCATTCATCGTGAACGGAAAATTGAATTTGCCTGCGAAGGGGTCTACTACTGGGACAGTCATCGCTGGAAGACCGCCCTAAAGGAACAGAACAGGGCTATTCAGGGATGGAACGTGAATGCAAGTGAATTACAGGATTATTATACGGTGACAACCATTTATCAGCAGAGCTTCAGCTACAGGGATTACTTCGCACCGATACCGGAGAGTGATCTGACGAGAAATCCGCAATTGATTCAGAATCCCGGCTGGTAAAAAACGATTTAATATTGAACATTATGAGAAATACAGGATTTTTGCTTATAACCCTTCTGTTACTTTTGTTGCAATCATGTGATGAAAAGCAACTGGAGCCCATCACGGAAAGCATGGGTAAGCCACAGAAAGTGACCGATGTGCAGGTGGAGGTGGTGCCGGGTGGTGCCGTGATCAGCTACCGTATACCCAATGTAGAGGATATTCTTGGTGTGAAGGGTATCTACACCCTCTCAAATGGACAGCAGTATGAAGCGATGGCATCGTTCTACGAAAACAAACTCGAGGTGCTCGGCTTTATCGATGAGATGAGTCATGATGTGAAGCTCTACACCTTTAACAGGGCGGAAGAGCTCTCTGAACCTGTGAATGTCACCTTTACTCCCCTGGAGTCACCTCTCTCGAAAGTGGCCAAGACAATTAGTATCATCAGCGACTTTGGTGGTGCTCAGTTTAACTGGATCAACGAAGAGAGAGCTCCATTGAATTTTGAGTTCATCACCGAAGATTCACTGGGCAGAATGCAAACCATGAGGATCATCACTTCCGAAGCGGATTCCAGCCGCTATAGCCTGAGAGGGTATGAGCCTGTTCCCCGCGTTTTTGCCGCCATCGTGCGGGATAACTGGAACAATGTAACCGATACCATCTATCCTCCCGAGGGTACCATTGTCCCCATGTTTGAAGAGAAGCTGGACAAAACCAGGATGAACATCATGAAGCTGAGCAACGATGCCAACTTCACTAACTGGGAAGGGGTGGACGGTTATCTGATTGACGATGACTACGATAACTTCGGACACTCCCCCAACTCTTCCCTGCCTGCACCCTTCACCATTGACCTGGGTGTCCTGGCTAAGATCAGTCGCGTGGTGCTTTTTCAGCGTCATTTTTCCGACAGTTACTACAACTGGGGCAATCCCAAGAAGATATCCATCTACGGATCGGTCGGGAAACCCTCGCAAAGCGGAAACTGGGATGAGTGGACCAAGATCATGGATGCAGAGGTGATCAAACCTTCCGGCTCTCCTACCGGGACGGTTACTGATGAGGATGTTGCTGCGGCACAACAGGGACATGAGTTTGTATTTGATCTTTCGCAGGAACCTCTCCGCTATATCCGTATCGTGGTGCATAGTACCTGGGAAGGAACCACCTTCACCCATCCCGCTGAAGTGGATGTCTTTGGGGAGAGGGTAAATGAATAATAACGATTAAGAAAATGATTATGAAAAATATTGCAAAATTGGCATCCTTTATGTTGCTGCTCACCTTTGCCATCTCCTGTGAAGATTTCATGGATATTCACAAGGAGTATCTCGAGGGGGGTGAGATTATATATGCTCCAAAACCAGACTCAGTGGTTTTTATTGCCGGAAGGAACAGGATTCTCTTCAAAGGCTGGATTTACAACGGGGTCAATGTACAGACCCTGAATGTACGATGGAACAGTGGTCAAGACTCGATATCGATACCGGTGTCCTTCAACACCGAAATGGATAGCATTGAAGTGATCATTGACAACCTGCCGGAGAAATCCTACACCTTCGATGTCTATTCTCTCGATAACTTTGGACATCGATCGCTTACCATTACCAACTTTGGATCCTCCTATAGTGATCTCTATGCTGCCACCCTGATGCCAAGACGGGTGAAGTCGATGAGTCTCACCGAAGAAGAGGGTGTGATTGAATGGTTTGCTGCCGCCGAGGGGCTGTTAGGTAACGAAATCAGATATGTGAAGAATGATGGAACCACGGCAGTGGCCTACATGGATGCGGGTGATTACAGCCTTGGTATTGATGTCAAAGCCGGGACCCAGTTTGAGCACCGTTCTCTTTATATCCCCGAAGAGGAGGCAATCGATACTTTTTACACCGAGTGGGCCATACATCCCGAACCGTTCCCTTCGGTCTATCTCTTCGACAGGAGTGAATGGGAGGTGTTACAGGTCTCAGACGATAAACCCAGTGATGGTGGAGGTATGCACACCCTGATCGACAATAATCTGGGTAGCTTCTGGCATTCGCAGTGGGGACCTGATCTACCGCTGCCTCACTGGGCGATCATCGATATGAAAACAACCAAGTCGGTGGCCTATACTGAGGTTTACCGCAGACAAGGCAGTACTGATGCCAAAACGGTGCAGATCTATCTCGGTGACGATCCTGATCCCGATGCTGCCGGCTGGGTGCTTTGCGGTCAGGGTGTATTCACCTCGGGTGATAAGCTGCGGGTCGACCTGGCGGAGGGTAGTAGTGGCAGATACCTCAAGTTGTTCCTGCCTGATAGCAACAGGGCTCCCTTTACCAGCATAGCGGAAGTATATGTCTACGGGAACTGATTATGTGCCGGCTGGTTAATCATAGGATACCCCTGGCATGGGTGACGGCAGCCTCCCTCAGTTGGTCATTGAGGCTGTTATCCCCAGCTCTGCCGCCGAGGTCCATGCCCTGCCCTGCACCTCCGATTTTGCTATCAGCATGAAATAACGTGCTTTTGGTCTACTTGCGATCTCGATAAACTGTGGTGAGGAGCTGTTGACAAAACTTCCGGTGATGGCCGGCTCCTCCCACTTGTCGGGTTCATTGCTGAAGTAGAGTACAAACTCATTGATGTTACCGTTATTCCCGTCAATGCGGGGGGTATAGATGAACTGCTCTACCTGATAGCTCTGCCCCATATCCACCACGATGCTGTGTGGATGGTGCGGTTCCCCCTCACCGTAGGGAGTGTGCCAATTGGTATGAATATCATCGTCGATCGCTTTATAGGCCTCATCACCCTTGACCTGGCTGGAGACCTGGAGCACCTTCCATCCGCTTTTGTCAATCAGCATGCCAAAACGGACTGTAGCCTGCAGGCTCTCCGCCAGGCTTTCCGAACGACTTACGGCACTTATCACTCCTCCCTGTAGTAGCGGGATCGGATGGGTGTAAAGCATGAAGGAGGCATTATTCAGGCTATAGTATATCTCAGTGTTGGGGGTGTCACTGGTCATGCTGACCATGCCTTTCTTGTCTCGTGTGATGGATACAGGCTGACTGACCGGACTCTCCACCCTGGCTTTCTCTGATAGCTGCTCATTGTTCATCGGAGAGCTCAGCGGCAGGATCATGAACTGGAAAGGGGTGATATCGGCCCTGGTTTCGTACTGTGCCATTACATCCTGTCCGCAGCTGGCATTGCCCAGACCACGCATCATCGCATCGAGAGAGACAATGGTCTCGTCACAGAAGGCAACCTCATAGGGATGCTTCTCCCTGTCGTGCCGATGACGGTAGATATCCTCCGGACGGTAGTGGGTGGCTGATGCCGACATCCTCTGAGGAGCAACGAACAGGACTCCGTGACCCTTCTCATCGGTCAGGCTCATCCAGCGCACATCCTCCTTGTTGCCTGTCTCCTGCGGCAGCACATATTGCTCCCACTGACTGGTGACGCTGCTGTTGTATATCCCTTCGAAGGCAGCCTCTTTCCGGTCGGAGTAGGACTCCCAGGGTCCCCGGCCGAACCAGGTGAGTTGTTCAAACTGCCCCGGCATCTCCAGGCGATAGCCTATTCGGGGAAGGATGTTTCCCCTGTTTGCCGGATCAAACAGGCTGTTGACGATGATCGTACCGTCAGAGAGCACCTTGTAAGCCATCTGTACGGTGAAGAGATACCCTGTTCCAGACCGGTATTGATTGGTGATCTGCAGTTCTGCGTGGCTTTTGTCGTCCGCCAGACTGAGCTTCCACTGGCCGGGGATTACCGACAGCTTCCTGATCCCCATATTGTCCCAAAGGGCTGTCTGTGCTTTGTCGTTCTCGGTAGGCAGACGGAACAGGTTCAGTTGCAGTGGGCTGCCAATCAGATCTACTCCATTGTGGGTATAACCGATCAGGGTGCCCTGTTCTCTGCTGAAGGACACTTTGAAATCACGCTCACCGATCACGATGGCATCACCCTCCTCCGTCACTGAAAGGTTGCCTTCAACAGGCAACAGGTAAACCGGTTTCACTGCTTCCCGGAGCTGAATCTGTTCAGAAGCTACCTCGTAGCCGGCCTCTGCCCACCAGGTCGGCTCTTTTTGGGTTGCGCTGAAACGGATAAAATATTCCGCCTCTTCTTTGTCCATATCCGGCAGATCCTCAATAGTTACCTCTTTTGTTTCACCGGGTGAGAGAGGAATGTCAAGCAATCCTTTTCCGATCACCTTACCCTCTTCAAGAATGGAGTATTGAATATCAAGATCTTCTGTACTTTTGAAGGCCAGCTTGTTTTTCAGCAGAAAGGTGTTTCCATCCTCTTTCATCGAGAAATCGACCGGCTGGTAGATCTTTTTCGTCTGGTATGACTTGGCAGAGAGGGTATAATCGGCGAAGATCACTCCGTTCGTGCAGAACGATCCGTCGTTGGGCTGATCGCCAAAGTCACCGCCGTAGGCCCAATAGTACTCGTTCGGTGTGCCAGCTCCAGCTACCGGCATTTTAAGGCTCTGGTCTTTCCAGTCCCAGATAAACTCGCCCGTGAGGGAGGGATATTGTTCATAGAGGTTGAACATCTCCCGCACATTGCCCATGGCATTGCCCATGGCATGGCTGTTTTCACACTGGATGTGGGGGCGGGGATTGTGCTCTTTCAGTCGTGATTCGCCAATCTGTTTGATACGGTCGTAGCTTCCGTACATGGTGCTGCTGACATCGCTCCACTGACTGTTGCCCTCATAATGGGTGAGACGGGTGTTGTCCAGGGCTTTGATCGCTTTTTCCACATGCTCGAAATTGTTGCCCCCTCCTGACTCGTTGCCATAGGACCACATGAAGATGGAGACCTGGTTGCGCATCCACTTCACATGGTTGTGGTTGCGCTCTACCATCGGACTGCGGAACAGCTCCACGCCGGAGAGCCCCATGTTGCCGTGTGTTTCCACATTGGCCTCGGCCAGCACGTAGAGACCATATTTGTTGCAGAGGTCGTAGAAGTAGGGGTTGTTGGGGTAGTGAGAGGTGCGAACGGCATCGATGTTCAGTCGTTTCATCGTCTTCACATCGTTCTCCATCTCCTCCCTGGTCAACGTGCGACCTCCAATCTCGCTGTGATCATGCCGGTTGACACCATGGAAAACCATGCGGCGCCCATTGATCAACAGCTCACCACGGCTGCCGACACCCACCTCACGGAATCCTACCTTGCCACCCCGGATATCCAGGATCCTGTTTCCCTCCTTTAGCGTGAGGATCAGGTCGTAGAGATGGGGTGTCTCGGCGCTCCACTTGTCGGGATTGCTCACCTCCATCTGGAGACGATGATTACCCGTTTGCAAAGCGTTTAACTCATCCTTCGCCACCACATCACCGTCGCTGTTCACGATTTTTGCGGTGAGGCTGCCTCTGCTGATCTGCTTGCCGGTCAGTTCCACATCGATGGTTACGCCGGCATCCCTGTATTGTGTATCCAGGTCGGTCTGGAAGAAGTAGTCTCGAATCTGCGTTTTGGGAGCAGACCAGAGGAAGACATCACGACTGATACCGCTGAAGCGCCAA
>Ga0334899_1002643_pt1 | contig 13888 bp, 5 predicted proteins | sample GraSluR3_MG_FD_207219 | JGI IMG/M metagenome (GOLD analysis project Ga0334899, IMG submission 207219) | Sludge microbial communities from methane-producing bioreactor in Wageningen University, Netherlands - Granular Sludge_8_08-R3 | ecosystem: Engineered > Bioreactor > Anaerobic > Unclassified ... | reverse complement strand
TTTTCCGAGCAAATCGCCGGTTAAATCGATATATCCTTCCACTTTGTTATTGAACGGATTGTGAATGTAATTAATGTTTCCCACTTTAATGCCATCGACATTTCCGCCAAACCCCACGCGGCCACGCACCCCGAGCTGGTCGCGGTTAGCCTGAATATTGTAGTGGGCCCCGTTGTTTACGATATCGAGGGCGCGGGTGGTAAATGTACTAACCGCTCCTCCTCTTTGAAAAGCCCACCAGGTATAAACTTCGGCCAGCCACAGATGAATGCCGGCGGCCCGGTACACGATAAAGTCGGCATCCTTGTCGAACACGTTTTTATAAAAAATATATTTTGTTACTACGGTATCGGCGTCGGCAGTAATCAATTGGGCAGTTCTGAAATCATCTTCCGACTTCAGGTAAAGCATTCCGCGAATTTGCCCCGGTGCAATGGGATTGCCGTTAACCGTATATGCGTAGGAAACGCCGTAGCCGCGACTAAAATCGCCGGGCATTCCTTTTTGCCCGATGCGTGTACGCGACGGAATGGCGGTGTTTTCAATCAGGGTGTAGTTATCCCAGATAGTTTCCCATTTTAACACAGCTTCGCGGGTTGGTTTAAGCATGTACCTGTTGGGGTCGCGGGGGTCGAACATCATTTGTAAATCGTTTAGCTGAAAATTGGCTTTGTTAAACCACAGGGTATAAATATGCTCGCGGTTATCGATATTTATAAAAATATTCTGCCAGTTATTGTTTGCAAAACTGTTGTCGAGCTGATACCTGAAATTATCGGAGGACAACCTGGTTATTCGCTCAAAATAAGAGGCTGCCTTAGTCAAATCGCCCTGATTCAGGTACATTTGTCCGAGCAGCGCATTCATGGCGTGCTGATTCCAGATGGTAACCTCCCAGGTGGCGTCGTTATTATCGATGTAATGATTTACACCTACCGCTTTCACTTTGTTTTCCAGTTCGTTGGTAAAATAATCGATGATCAGTTTTTCATCGTAATATTGTTTTTCGAGGGTGATGGGATTGTTGTAGATGGTATCGTTGTAATAACCGTCGCGGGAAAATACAATATCCATACTATCGATGTAAGGCTCTGAAGAAGCCAAAAAGTCTTCCACTTCACCGATGGTGGTGAGCGACTCGTGAATAAACGGTATTTTTCCGTATATGCGAACGGCATTAAAACAGGCCCATGCGCGCATACAAAGCGCCTCGCCATACAGCCGGTCGAAATTGGATATCGGTTTTGAGGGATCCATTACATCGGGGTGGTTTTTTTCCAGTACCCTTATAAAATTATTACAGGCAGAAATCAATTTAAAAAAGTTGGTTGGAGCGGCATATTTGTTCTCTTTCGATATGTTGAAATTGTAAATCTCAATCATATCTGCATCAGCATTTTCAGTAACGGTAAGCAAATCAGCCCTCAGCTCACCCAGAATAACAAGTTGTTCCACCAGGTTCTGCTGCAAACCGTAAAGCCCCATTTCAACAGCCCGGTATTCGTACCAGTCGTCGAAAAGTTTGTCTTCGGTAATATTTACCTCCTGTTCGGGGTTTAAAAAATCTTTACATGAACTTACTGCCAACCCCAGAGCTGCAAGCAGAAGAAAGATGCTGCTGTATTTTCCAATTCGTTTCATGATTCAAATCCAATAAAAAGTTATAAACCCAATTTAACCCCCACAATAAACTGCCGGGGCTGCGGCGTTAATCCGTAATCGATTCCCTGCTCCATTTGCGCATGTGAATAGGCAAACTCAGGATCGTATCCCAGGTATTTCGACACTGTAAACACGTTACTTGCAGAAAGGTAAAACTGCGCATTCCTGAACGTCAGAAACTCGTCTGGAATGGTGTAGGTCAATGCTATATTTTTTACCCTGAAATAGGAGCCATCTTCAATCCAGCGCGAAGAGAATGCCGAGTTTCCGACGGGATCCTGCCATAATGCCCTTGGAACAGCGGTTTCATGGCCATCGTACTGCCACCTGTTCAGCACATTTGTACTTTGGTTTTCCAAACCACTCATACTTTCGTTCCGGTACCTGATGTAGTTAAACACCTCGTTCCCCTTAACAAACTGAAAAAATGTATTTAATCCCCAACGCTTGTAGGTGAATGTGTTGCTGATTCCGCCAAACTGCCCGGGCAGCGATGCTCCCAGCACGGTTTTATCGTAATCGTTAATAATTCCGTCGGGCGTTCCGTTTGGTCCCGACAAGTCGGCAAACTTCGCATCTCCGCCCTGAAATGCAATCAACCTTTCGTTAACCAGTCCTGCATTTCGGGCTTCTTCGTTTGTGGTGTAAATCCCTTCAAAAATAAACCCGTAGAAACTGTTTGCCTGCTCGCCGGGCATATTTACAATTTCGAGACCTTCCATTTCGGTAACGAGCTGATTGCCCTTAATTTCAAGCACTTCGTTTTTTATTGTTGAAAGCGAAGTTTGAATATCCCATTTAAAAGAGGGACTGTCCACAATCCGGAAGAACACACTGAAGTCGATTCCGTTGTTTTGCATTTTCCCTCCGTTTTCGGGCCTGAAATCGTAGCCAAAATAGGCTTTCAGCGGTGTGTAAATGAGCATATTTTCTGTTACCGACTGAAAAACATCGACACTTGCAGAAAACCTGTTTCCCCATAAAGCCAGGTCAAATCCCCCGTTCAGTTGTTCCACGGTTTCATAGGTCAGTTCATCGTTGGGAATAAGAGCCGGGTATAACCCCACAGTTTCGCGAAACTTCACCGCGTTGTAATAGTTAGTGGCGCTGGCTTCTCCAATATCGTCGTTACCGGTTTTTCCGTAAGAGACCCTCAATTTCAGTTCTTCAACCCAGGCCAGGTCGTTCATAAAAGGTTCACCGGAAAGCCGCCATCCCAAACCGCCGGCGTAGAACAACCCGAACGGCACACCACCGACTTTCAGTGTGTTTACAGCGTTGTCGCCAACCCGCGAAGAACCGTCCACCGACAGGGTTAACGAGGCCAGGTACCGGTCTTTATAGCTGTACGTTGCATTTTCATAAAACTGCAGCCAGGTCCAGTTGCGGTTGGCCCCGCCAATTTCGCGCAAACTGTTTGTTCCGTCCTGCAACATGCGGTACTGGTCGTTCTCGTGGGCATTTTTGGTTAGCCCCCAGTCGAACTCGTAATCATTGGATAAAATATTAACACCGGTATTCGAAGTAAGCTGGTGATCATTTCCAAAACGTTTGTCGTATTTCAGGTAGGTATTGTTGTAAAACGAAGTTAAGCTGTTGTTGGTTCCTTTCGAAACATTTATGGCTTCTTTGTTGTAGTAAAGTTCCATTCCCTGGTTGGGCATAAAAATCAGCTCTTTAAGCACATTATAGGTTAACCCGAAGTTGGAATTTATTACCAGATTGTCCTTCAAATCGGCCTCGAAACCCAGAGTAGAGATAAAATGAAAATTACTGTTTTTGGCTTCATAGTTGTCGATAACGGCCTGTGGATTACTCACTCCCAGTTCATCGACCGGAGCCAGCGTAATGAGTTCCTGTCCGTCTTCATCATATTGAAAAGGATTCAGCAGAGGTGATTTTCCCAGGCTGGTGAGAATGGGATTTGTTGCTGCCAGTTTTCCCGATTCTTTTAATTCTGAAAGGTTATAACTCATGGAAACTCCGGCATTCATCTTCAGCCATTGAAAAATATTTAAACGGCTGATAAAACGAAGGTTATAACCGTCATACCCGGTTTTACTGATAATTCCGTTGGCATTCATATAACCGAACGACAAGCCGTAGCGTGCGATTTCGTCGCCACCTTTTACATTTACATTGAGATTGGAAAAAAATGCATTGCTAAAAATGATATCCTGCCATTTGGTGTCGTGCTGGTAATCGATCCACCGGTTGCTGCCGGGTTTAAGAAATAAGTTGGGATATTCCGCCCTTATCCATTCCTCCTGACGCCCCGATGAAAAAAGCACTTCACTCATAAGCGATTTGTGCTGCTGCGCATTCAGCTGGGGAATCTGGTTGGAGGGCGCCAGCGAATAGCCGCTTCTTAAGTCGAGATCGATAACAGTCTGGGTGGCGCTTGGGTCGAGGGTTTCAATTACCACCAGACCGTTGGATGCTTTCGACCCGTAAGCAGCAAGCAAAAGCGGGTCTTTTACCACTGTAACTTTTGAAATGTCGAGGTTATTGAGCGACAACAGGGCGTTGTATGCGAACCCGTCGAGGTTGGATCCAAATACGCCCATCGAAGAAACCGGAATACCATCGACAACATAGAGCGGCTGGTTAGAAGCATTTAACGAATTAACACCCCGCAAAAAAGTGGCAGCTCCGCCGGCAGGATCGCCCGTGCGGTTGACGACATGCAACCCGGCAACACGTCCCTGCATAAACTGATCGACGGTTAATGCCGGTGTTTGTTTTATCTGCCCGGTATTTAAAACTGAAAAAGTAGAAATCATATTTCTTTTTAACCGTGTTTGATTGAGTACCGAAATGGGGTCGTCGCCGGCAGACAGTGCGAGAGTGGTAAGGTAAATGGTAATTTCAGACCGGTTATTCAGGTAAACTCTTTTTTCTTTGTACCCGCTCGATGGAGAAATATTCAACCACTCGTTTCCGTGCAGTACCTTAATTGTAAATTCACCCGCATCGTTGGTTACAGCAGGCAGTTCGAACGAACCTTCCACACCTACAGCAACGCTGGCAACAGGTTGACCGGTTTCGTTTAAAATCCTGCCGTAAACCTGAATAGTGTCCTGTGCCCCAACTGAAAACAATCCTCCCCAAAGCAGCACGAGGCCCAACAGGAGTACGTGCCGGAATTTTATAAAAAATGCCTGTTTATTCATGCTGTAATTTTGATTAGTGCAGGCAGCCGGTCCCGGGGAGAACACTCCTGAACAGGCGGGTACGACTCTGCTGTCTGGTTTTTTCCGGTTCATTACAAACAATTTGTTGTAGCAATTTAAAAAAGATGCTCTGTTGAAACTATTATTCATCTTGTATAAAAACTGTAAACCACGATGTTTCTGCGGCATGTAACCATTTCGACGATATTTCCGTTTTTCTTTCATTTTACAATCAGTTAAACGGAATAAAATCGATGTAATCCAGAATCAACCCGTTTGACGGTAAACCGGAACTGGGTCCTTTGTATTCGATTTTTACTTTTACCCTGCTGTATTCCGGAATGTTGTCCACCACCATATCGAAACTGTTGAACCTGCCTTTTGGAACGTACCTTTTACCCGGGATAACGCTTGGAATTACTCCGCGATACCTTATAAAGTCGTAATAATCGAAGGTTTTAACCAGTTCGTCGTTCACATAAACAGCGTAAATGCCACCCACATCCATGTGTGTTGCAATTTCCATGGCATATTTTCGCGGAAAAACACTTTTGGTATAAAACTCAATCGCATATTGTCCGGAATAACCTTTTGGAAACAATACTCTTACGATGCTGTCGTTCGATGCTGTACCAATATATTCCTGCAGTGGAGCAAAGGTTTGTGAAGCGTTTACCTTTACAAAATTGTACCAGGCATACCGGTTAATTCCCGTTTCGTCGAGTAACCATTCGGCTTCAAATTTTGAAGAACCGGTGAACAGTGAATCGGGAATCTCAAAACTTTCATAATTGTAGGCATAACCATTGCTGCATATTGTTTTTTCAACGGGTTTGTACAAAATCTGGATACTGTCGCCCAGAATATTCTGAAGTTTAAGTGTATCTTTTTGCGTTTTCCAGATGAATTCTTCGGGTTCGAGCATATTCAAAAAAACACCTTGTTCAAGCAAATGAGGTACCAGCACATTTTCCTGCCATGCTATGGGAATATCGCTGAAATCGTTATACGACGGAATATTCATTTTCAGCGCCATTTCGGTGAGGGCCGTTTCGTAATCATCTTTTTTGGGAAAAACAATGGTTGCCGAAAAATTTCGCAACTCCATGCTTACAGGGAAATATTCAGCTTCGAATTTGTTGTACACAATTTTAACCGAATCGTAAATGGTATTTCCGTGTTCATCGAAACCAATGGGTTTACTGCGTTCCCTGTCCAGAATAATGGAATCCTGGCTATCGATATAATCTTTTAACACCGGATTATTAACTACAAAATACTCGTACAGATTTGGAAGCGGCTGAGCGACCTGATCGAGCACAAAGTACTTCCCGTTAAGGTACAGCGGGCTTTCGTGGGTCAGTTCAATACCATCGAGACGGGTTTTGTTCCCGTTTCGTTCAAACAATGCATATTTCCGGGAAAGGGTTTGTACTTTTCGTTTACCCGAAACGCTGCCGGATTGTATAAAATGGGTAACAATATGGTAGTTCAGTAATGTAGTGTCGATGGTTCCTGTGCCTGCAAACTGAGCCAGAGCTTCGTTCGACGGCGCAAAAACCGTGTAAGGAATATCGCTTTGGAACAGGGTATCGTATTGAAATTCCCTCAGAATATTCACAAACTCCGAAACCCGGTTGTCGGCAGACATGGCTTCCCAGAAGTTCCGGTCCACTGTTTCCCCGTAAATGTCGTAATGATCCTCCCACTCTTTGGTACACGAGAAGAGCAGCAAAAGGAAAACAACTGTATATATACCTGAATTCATTTTCATTTTTTCAGTTTTTTATCGTGGTACCTCAAAACGTATATAATCCCATAAAAACCGGCCGGGAATTAACGACCTGATTTCCACTTTATGGTTTGCATAACTTTTAAAATCGATATTCCCGAGCCTGATTTGCTGAAACGGACTGCCTTCAGTGCCGAGTGTGGTTAAATCTACCAGCCCGCCTATTTTCTTCCCGTCGATAAACACTTCAACCAGTGCGTTATCCTGATTAAACGCTTCCGCACCCAAAAGTACGGTATATCTTCCGGCCACTATCTGCGGTGTGGTGTAGGAAATGGTAAAATCGCCGTCCAGAATCAGGTAGTCGTTGTTCCAGGCGTTGGTTATATCCTCACCGTCTTCTTTTATAATTTCATAAGACAAATCGGAGCCTGAGTATTCTATCCGGGTCAAGGCTTCGGGATCTTCAATAAGAAAACTGCCTTCGCCTTCCTGGTAAAAATTCCAGATAATGGATTCTTCGTAAAACTGATAGGTAAGGTTGGTTCTCGACGGCGGTTGTTGCTTCATCACACGGTCGATAAAATGAATGGCGCCGCTTTGCGTAATCACGTTACTTTCGTCGTAAAGCAAGCCTACATAATCGATAAATGTGGTGTCGCCCGGCTGATGAACTATAATTTCAAACAGCTCTTTTCCGGGGTTGATTTTAATATCGAGACCTCTGCCGTTAATGTTGAGTGGAATTTCGGACAATGTATTGTAGTTGGTATTTTCATCCACAAAATCGTCTAAAAAATAACTGCCCGTTAAAAAATGATAAGCCACATAGTTGTAGAGGTTGTTGGAGGAGTTGGTAAAGTCGGAACTGCCGGGACTTATTACACTTATGAGATCGTCGATGGAATGAATACCGGATTTTCGATACACCGAATCGGGCTCGGCCAGTACGGTAACCGCCTGTCTGGTTTCGTCCTCTTTCAGGTTGAAATCGATGCGCGGCTGAAGTCCCGTCCGGTCAACGGCCTGCTTAAATATGGAGAATTCCGGATTGTTGGCCAGCCACTGATAGCTGGTAAAAGTAACGGGCACCAGCGCAGTTTCGAGGTGATGCACATAACCGTTGGAAGTTTCAATGTTGGGTTTATTTACCGACGCCTGATTGTTTATTTTATAATAAGAGGTATCGGTTTCGATGATAAAACTCACAGTAAGAAAATCGCCGGAGAGTGTAGGTTCGGAAAATGCGCCGAACGGAAACTCGTTGGAGCGAACACTTTCGTTTACAACATGATAACGACTAAAAACCTGTGCATACGATTCGTTACCGAGAATATCGTTCACCGAAGAAAACTGGTCGGATTCGCTGATAAACCGGTTCACTGCATCGTTATCGGGTGCAAAAAGCGTATAACCGATTCCGTTGGGATTATAGGCGCTAAGTGTTTTTAACACACCGCCTTTCTCGAGGATTGCAATGAAGCTGGAAAAATCTTCTTCATTTTCCATAAGGTAGTCGTATATGGTTATCTTTTCCAGGTCTTCAAATGTGGCCTCCAAAACCGGATCGTCGCAGGAGAAAGCTCCGGCAACCACCACCAAAACCAAAAAATATGCTAATTTTTTCATATTAAAAATCATAATACGGGTTTTGAAACAGGTTTTTATTACGTTCTATTTCATCTTTATGCACCGGCAGATACCATCCCGAGGGATTGGTAAGCTTGGCCGACAATATCCTTTTTTGGGTAGAGGGCACATTACTTACAATGATTTCAATCAGTTTCCCTTTCCGGGCGAAGTTGTTGCGCCTTCCCATACGAAGCAGGTCGAACCACCGTTTACCTTCGTAAGCCAGTTCGAGTGCCCGTTCTTCCAAAATGGCATCTTCGAAGGCTACTTTGTTAAAAGGAAGTGAAACCGGCTGCACATTTGCACGCGAACGAATTTCGTTAATCACCAGTAGCGCCTCGGTATAGCGGTCGAGTTGCGAAAGGGCTTCGGCTTTCATCAGCAACACATCAGCCAGCCGGTAAATGATCCAGTTGGCGCTGTATTGCTGTGCCCCGGCACGCACCGAAAGTCCGTCGGGTGATTGCCCCACATATTTCCAGATGATAAAATCATCGTCGCCTATTTTGCCAATGGTTGCACCTTCGCCACGCACAATTTCCTTCGAATATTCGCGGCCAAACATCTCCACCGCTTTTTGGCTGGGATCGTACTGATAAGCGTTTTGTTCGGTTGCTCCAAACATTCCGTTACGCTGATTGCGGTTCCCGTCAAACTGAAATTCAAAAATACTTTCCAGCGAATTACCGGGGTAAAAAAGCTGAAACCACCGCGAGCTGGGCATCAGTTCAAATTCGATGTTTTGTTCAATTTTCTGAATATGCGTCAAAGCTTCTTCGTACTGAAAACGCCAGAGGGCAATATCGGCCAGCAGCGCATCGAACGCAGCTTTGGAAGCCCTGCCTTTGTTCTCCTGTATTGTGGGAAAACTTTCCGTCGGCGCAAAATCCCTGTTCGCTTTCAGATCACTGACTATTTGTTCGAGCACCTCATTTTCCGGGCTTTGAGGCAAATAAAAATCGGTATCGTCACTTTCCGATGGTTCCAGTACCAGCGGCACATCGCGATAGAGGCGAACCAGGTAAAAGTAAGCGAGGCTGCGCAGAAAATAGGCTTCCGACACGAGGCTGCGCAACTGAAAATCGGTGAATGTTTTGTCAATCTCTTTGACTTCAGGCGCATTTTTTATGACTTCGTTGCAGTAGTTAACCACCTTGTAAAAGTCGGCCCAACTGGCAAAAAAATTGGCCGGATAAATGTTGCTTTCCGCCACGTTTCGTTCGTCGTCCGACTGGTTCACATCTCCCTGAAGCAGATCGGCACGCAGTTCGCCCTTCAAAAACAGGTTACGGTCCATGGCGCCAAACGATTCATAGGCGGCCATTAATACCGCTTCCACATCTTCTTTCGATTTCCAGAACTCGTCGCGGATAAGTCCGCTCGGTGGGATGAGTTCGAGCCAGTCGTTACACGAAAACTGAACAAACACCAAAAGGGTAAGCAGAAAATATTTCATTTTTGATTTCATACGCTCCAATTTTTAAAATCCAATACCTAAGCTGAAAGTATAAATCTGTGGCGGAGGAGTCCGTGCCTCATCCACACCAATCCAAAACGGGTTGCTGGCATCCTGACCGATTTCCGGGTCCTGCCCGGTGTATCTTGTAAAGGTTACCAGTTTTCGTGCACTCAGGGCAAAAGTAGCCCGGCGCACACCCAGTTTGTTGCATAAGTCTTTGCTCAGTTCATAGCCGATTTTCACGTTGTTCAACCTTAAAAAGTCGCCTTTCTCCACGTAACGGTCCGACCCCAGGTTGTTGGCCGGATGGTTCATATAGGCACGCGGCAACATTCCTTCTTCGTCCTGTCCCTGAATACGCCACCGGCGCAGTGTGGCCTTGCTTTGGTTGTTCCGGTCGTTCATACCTTCGGTTTGCAGGGCAATACCGTTAATAATATCGAACCCGATACGGTAGTGGAAACCCACGGAAAAATCAAAATTTTTGTACCGTACATTCCCGCCAAAACCACCGATAAAATCAGGATTGGAGTCGCCAATATAAACGACGTCATTCAGGTCGATTTTCCCGTCGTGGTTTACATCTTCGTATATGGGGTCGCCTCCTTTAAAAATATAGGTATCGGCATATTGCAGCGGTATGGGTTTACCTTCTCCGTCGCGCAAAATGTTTCCTTCGGCATCGCGTGCCACTGCGTCCGCATCGCTGGCAAAAACTCCGAGATACCTGAATCCGAAGAACGAACCTATGGGCTCCCCTTCCATTACAATTTGCGGGTATTCGCCGTTTCCGATAGAAGTAGAGCGTTCGGTATTAAAGTTTTCCGGCAATTTATTAAACCGGTTGATGTTTTGCGAAGTATTAAAATTCAGTGAAACCAGCCAGTCTTTTGTACGCACCAGCCGTGCATCTATCATCAGTTCCCAACCGGTATTGGTCATTTCACCGCCATTGAGGAATTTCAATCCATCATAACCAGATGATACAGGTATTTTATAGTAATCTTCCGGCCTTGTTCCACCGAACAAAATATCATTGGTAACCTTTTGGTAAACATCGCCTTCAATATAAAGCCGTTCCTTAAACAGGTTCAGTTCCAATCCTGCGTTCCATGAAGTAATGGTTTCCCACCTCAGGTTATTTAACTGAATACTTGTTGGTGCAATAGCCGGGTTTAAAATGTAACTTCCTGTTCCGGTGGATTCATAGGAAGCGAAACGTGCATACACATCGGAAGGCTGGCGACCGGAAACTCCCCAGCTGAGACGGAGCATACTCTCCCCTAAAAATTCCGTCCCACTCAGGAAGGGTTCACTGGAAAACCGCCATCCCACCGACAGCCCTTTAAACAAGCCCCAGCGGTTATTCACCCCAAACGACGAGTGGGCATCGGCGCGCAGGATGGTTTGCAGCAGGTAACGGTCGAGGTATTTGTAGTTAATGTTTCCCATACCACTAATCAGTCGGTCTTCGCCCGAGCCGGTTCCTATCCAGTTAATCTGCGGGTCGATGGCGGGGTCTTTAATGTCCACACTTGGTGTTTTGTTCCCCTGCAGGTTCATCCATTCATACCCCGACTGGTCGGTGAGCCAGGTTAAAGCTCCCGAAACGCTGTGGTCTTCATTTTCAAAAGGAGAACTAAACGTCAGTTGCGTTTCTGTACGAATCGAATTACTCAGGTTGTTGCTTTCTTCCGCCTTGTTCACATTCCACGCCAGCCAGTCGGCGCCAATGGCATTGTAGGGCAGGTAGTTTTTCGATTTCGACCCTTCGTACTGAAACGAGATGGTCTCCCGAAAACTCAGCCAGTCGTTTATGCGGTATTGTAACATGAACGTATTTTCGAGGCGGTTGGTGGTTTGGTCATTCATTCCCAGAAGGGCTACGGCAACCGGATTGAAATAAGTAACGCCGTCGCCCTGGTAGCTGTTAATCGGCGTAAAATATTCTCCGGTATAGTTTCCATTCACATCGCGTTCCCAAACACTCATGTTCGGGGCTTTAATGTAGGCCATTTCGCGCACGTTTCGGGCCCGCCAGTGGTTTCCCTGAATGGAAACGTTATTGTCGCGGAAATTATTCGTATAATTAAATTTCACCTGGAAAAGCAATTTTCTGGAAAGGAAGTAGTCGAGGTTAATACGCGATGAAAACCTTCGGGAACGGGTGCTGATGGTAGTACCTTCTTCATCGACATAACTGAAGGAGGTAAAATACCTCGTTTTTTCGCCCCCACCCGAAATACTGAAATAGTGATCGTGGGTAGCGCCATCCTGGGTAATTTCCCGCAGCCAGTCGGTATTTGCAGAATAATTATAAAAATGGACAAAATCCCTGTCGTAGGCAATCTCCGGAGGAATATCGAAAGCTCCCTGGCTGTTGTGCCACTCTTCCAGCTGCAGCATAATGTATTCATCTCCGTTAAGCATGGGAATTGCCGGTGGTTGCACGTTCAGGTTGTATTTATACTGATAGTCGAACTGCACTTTCCCCATTCGCCCTTTTTTGGTTTCGATGAGCAAAACACCGTCGGCGCCGCGCGAACCGTAAATAGCGGTTGAAGCGGCATCTTTTAGAACCTCGATGGAACGAATATCCTGAAGTGCAATGTTAATTAGGTTACTGATGTCTTCACTGTCGGCAGAACTCAAATCGAAATCGGTGGTCACTCTGAATTGCGGAATGCCGTCGATAACAATCAGCGGTTCGCTGTTTCCCATGGAACTTAATCCGCGAATGACCAGTTGCGAACCTGAGCCGGGGTCGCCCGATGCACTGATGATATCGAGCCCGCTCACTTTACCCTGCAATGCATCGGCAGCCGAGATCACCCCCACATCCTGCATGTCCATCAGGTCAACCTTTACAGAAGAAGAGGCCCTGTCGCGATCTTCAATATTTGTTAAACCCCCTGTTGTACGGGCTTCGGCGGTCACCGTCACTTCCCCCAATGCTACATCGGCCGATTCGAGTTCAACTACAATGGTTTTTGTCGGGTCAACTTCCAGTTCCTGTGCTTTATAGCCAATAACACTCACTCTTACTGTATTTTGGGGATTTGTCATCTGCAAAACAAAGTCGCCGTTCACGTTGGTAATGGTTCCGTTCACCACCCTCTCCTCGCTGTCGTACTCCACAACATTGGCACCGATAATGGTTGTTTTATCTCCCTTATCGAGCACCCTGCCCCTCAAAATCGTTTTCTCCTGGGCATGAGCTGCAAAATAACTACAAAGTGCGACTGTAAATATTAGGACAGTTCTGATTCTTTTCATTTCGTTCACAAACCTTTGGTTTTCTACAAATTGTTTTGTCTGATTTATTGGCTATCCACTTCACCGAATGTCAACACCCGGTCTATTTCGTGAATTACAGCATTATTAAATATGTTGTTGAAAACATCGTTGCTTTCCCCCAGGTTAATGCCTGTAAGCATGTTTGTTTTTTCCGACTCTTCCACCTCGGTGTAAACAGCGCCTTCTTTGTCTTTAAACCGAATGACATCAATGCCGGGCTCAACGTAAAGCTGTGTATAGACCGTTGAAAAAGGCGTTGATTTCTCGTCGATGCGTGTGGTTTCAAAATACCCGGGGGCTGAACTTCCATCGGTAAAAATAAGTTCACCCTGCACAAAATGAAGCATCAGCAGTTTTCGCAACTCTTCCGTTGTCATGGACGAAACATCGAGGTTACCGAGCGCTTCGGCACTGGGCGCAAAAATGGTATAAAACTCGTTGTCCGATAAAAAGCTGTACCTGAATTCCTTTGTCAAAGCGAGCCCCGCCTGTTGCAACAACGCATGAAATTCGGGATAGTTGCTCTGGAGCCGGTTATAAATACTTGTTACCGAAAAACTGAACCAGTTGTTTATTTCGTAGGTCGTTCCGTTGTCGGCGGTTGAACTCAGTACACGCGGAAATTCAGGAACCGGAGTTGCTCCTTTGTAACCACGGGTTGTGGACGCTGTGCCCGAAACTTCTCCGGTTTCATTGTTCACAATAATATAGCTGCCCGAAAGATTGGGTAAAAATTCTTTTCGGGCCATACCCCGCGGTTGCCGTGTGGCTACATGGCTCATCAGCAAAACCCTCAGGTCGTTTTGCGACAGTGCAAACTGCTGGGGAGCAGCTCCGGGACTAATCATAAATACGGTAAAAACTTCATTTATCTCATTGTAAATCAACGACGAGTCCACCCTGGTGTTCGCATCAGACTCTACAAAAAACATA
>Ga0334899_1002641_pt1 | contig 13892 bp, 10 predicted proteins | sample GraSluR3_MG_FD_207219 | JGI IMG/M metagenome (GOLD analysis project Ga0334899, IMG submission 207219) | Sludge microbial communities from methane-producing bioreactor in Wageningen University, Netherlands - Granular Sludge_8_08-R3 | ecosystem: Engineered > Bioreactor > Anaerobic > Unclassified ... | reverse complement strand
TGCATTAGAGATTGTCAATGAAAACATTTCAGATACCATGGATGCTGCTATCCTGAGTAAAATGGGAGATCGTGGACAGATAAAAAATGCTATAATTGACGGACCATTTGCTTTGGATAATGCTATATCTCCAGAGGCTGCAGGATATAAGGGAATACAGGGTGAGGTTGCCGGAAAAGCAGATATTCTGATAGTCCCTAATCTCCAGGTAGGAAATGTTCTTACGAAGGCCTTAACATATTTTGCCAGAAAGGATGTAGCTGCAGCAGTAATGGGTGCAGATAAACCTATTATTATGACTTCCAGGACTGACAGCCTTAAAAATAAATTACTATCTATTGCATTAGCAAGTTATCTTTCTTAAGGAAATAGTAATAGAACTATTAGAATTATTTATTTATCTTATCAAATTATACAGAGATTTTGGGTAAAATATTTTAATATATATTTTACCCAAATAATAATTCTAATCTGTTAGAAGTGATTAACATTATTTTTGGAGAATATTAATAAATTATCTTTAACCATTTTAGGTAGCTAAATATTAAATAAGATTATTAAAATAATAAAATAGCCAGCATCTTCTCTTGAAAAAAAATATATGTAGTTATATAATTAAATTATCATAACGATTTCCTGTTTAACATAAAGAAATTATTTTTATATTTACTCAATTATTATTAATCTAAAACAATTCTCCAGAAAATTACACAAATGACGTTTTTGTTAAAATATAGACAAAAATATTATTGATTATTCAAAAAATATTTATCTAATTATTTATGTTATATTTATTAACTTTTCTTTTACAAAAAAATTCTTTCTAAAAAACTATCAAAATTATATTTTTGTTTATTAAAAATAGATTGGAAATCTTTTATTTGCTAATATAGCAAAGCGAGGGGTGCTTTTAATGAAAATTACAATAATTGGAGCAGGCGCGATGGGTTGCAGATTTGGTGTTGCATTTAAGGAAGCAAGCCAGGAAGTCTGTCTGTATGATATTTGGGAAGAACATATTAATAAGATTAAAGAAAATGGTTTAAAAGTCTATAGTGAGGAAGGTACAAAAATTTATAATTTCAATGCCACATCAAATATTGATGAGATTGGAGAAACAGATTGTTTCTTTATTTTTACAAAATCAATCCATACTGAGTCAGCAATGGAAAGTATAAAAGCACTAATAAGGGAAAACACAACAGTAGCAAGCTTGCAAAATGGGTTAGGAAATATAGAAATAATAAACAAATATGTTGATAAAAACAAAATTTTAGCTGGTGTCACAAATTATGCCACTGATTTATTAGGACCTGGGGAAATTGAAGCCAAAGGCTCAGGGATAACCAAAATTATGAACATTGAAGGATACAACAGTGAAACTTTAAATAGTATAGTTAATTATTTAAATAATTCAGGCATAAATACCGAAATAACCGAAGATGTTATCAAAGAAATATGGCAGAAAGTTGCCTTTAATGCTGCCCTTAATACAATGACTGCTTTAACCAGATTACGTGTAGCAGATTTAGGAAATACAGAAGAGTCAAAAGAATTAATAGAATTTATTGTTTCAGAGATAAATCTGTTGGCTTCAAAAAAGGGTATACCATTTGACAAAGAAGAAGTTCTAAGTACTATAAACTGCATGCTTGCACCGGAAATGTCCGGCGAACACATTACTTCTATGCTTCAAGATTTCTTAAAAAATAACAAAACTGAAATTGACACAATTACAGGTAAAATCGTTGAGCAAGCTGAAAAAGAAGGAATATCTTTACCATACAACAAGACAATTTATAGTTTAATAAAAATCATCGAGAAAAACTACCAAAAGCAAATTAATTCACTCAAATAATAATAACAATATCTTACTAATTCAACAATTAAAAAGAAGAGAGGTATGATATGAAGTTAGCGATTATTGGTGGCGGAGGATTGCTCGGTTCAACTACTGCATTTTATTTAGGGTCTCTCAATATTCTATCTCAAATAAAGTTAATTGATATCAATGAGAATATTTTAATGAGTCATGTTATGGATTTAGAACAGGCTTTCACCAGTGTATCTACAACGCAGATTGTAAAAGCAGATTATAATGAAATTGATGATTGTGATATTATCTTAATTACGGCCAGCCTACCCGAAAGACGTGTTGCCTCACGAAATGAATTCCTTCAAGGAAACCTTGGAATAATACAAAATATCTTAAGGGAAATTGGTAACTTACAAAGAGATAAAATCATTATTAATGCTACTAATCCAGTTGATGTGTTGAATTATTACATTTATAAGAAACATAATTGTAATAGAAATAGAATAATTGGTTTTAGCCTAAATGATACTGTTAGATTTAAATGGGCTATAGCTAAACTAACAGGATTGAATGCTAAAAAAATAAAAGCATACTGTTTGGGTGAACATGGTGATAATAAGGTACCAATATTTAGCAAGATCTATTATAAAGACGAAAAAGTGCTTTTAGGGGAAGAACAGAAAGATACAATTCAGAGAAAAATTAATAATTGGTTTAAAGAATATCAAGCGCTTAATAGCGGCAGAACAAGTGGATGGACTTCTGCCATAGGGTTAACAAGTATTATAAAAGCCATAATTGAGGATAATCAAGTTGTTATTCCTTGCTCTGCTATATTAGAAGGTGAATATGATGCAGAAGGAGTGAGTGCAGGAGTACCACTGAAACTGGGAAATAAAGGTATTGAAGGTGTAGTAGATATAGATATTTCTAAAGATGAAAGAAAGTTATTTAACGAGGCTACCATAAAAATTAAAAATATAATTAGTACTATTATTTAAATGTTTTAGAATAATAAAATTTAAATGAAATTTAATTTTTTTGGTAAGCATAAAGAACATCAATCAGCAACAGGAGGTGGTTTAAAGAGCAGAAAAGACAGAGGAGTTTGTGAAAATTAATAATTTAACTTTAGGAGGATAATTTTATTTTGAAGAAAAGAAGTTTATTTAGAAACAGTACTATTTTAATCTTTTTAGTTATGTTTATTGCTTGTCTCTTATTTGCTAATAGTTTAGCAGTTACTGCCCAGGAGTATAATTTAACTTTAGCAAGCTTTGCTCCAGCTGCTCATCTGGAGAATGTACATTTATTAGAACCATGGGCTCAAAGAGTTGAAGAGGCTACAAATGGTAGAGTAAAAGTTACACTATATGCCGGAGAAACACTTTTAAAGGCTGTTGAAACTTATGAAGGAGTAGTTGCTGGAATTGCGGATCTTGGTTTCAGTGATTACGGCTATAATATGAACAGTTTTCCAATGCTGATGACCCTGTTTTTAGGAGGTTTGGATTATGCAAACGGTAAGGTAGCTACCTATGTTGCCAGAGATTTTATTGAAAAATTCCAACCTGCTGAGATACAAGATACTGAATTAATGCTGGTATGGTGTACAGACTCAGGAGCAATAATGTCTAAAACTCCCGTTAGAACACTTGATGATTTCCGTGGTCTTCAATTAAAGGTATCCGGAAAAGGTGTTGACATTATTGAAGCATTAGGTGGTACCCCTGTTGCGATGCCGATGTCAGAAGCTGTTGAAGGACTGCAAAAAGGAGTAATTGATGGTATTGCCTCTGCTCCTGAAATTTTAAAAGGATGGAATATGACCGAGGTTGTTGATTATGTCACTCCTGCATCAATCGTTTATAATGCTATTCACTATCTGGCAATGAATAAGGATACATGGAATTCATTCCCGGAAGACATACAGGAAGCGATAAGCAAAGTTAATGAAGAATTTTTTGAAGAAGTTGCCAGTGAACATTTTGATAAATTCAACCAGGAAGGCTTAGAATATGGCATTGAACATGGTGATGAAGTAATTGAATTATCAGAAGAAGAATTACAAAGATGGATTGACCTGTTGATTCCTCATCAGCAAGAATATGCGCAAGAGTTAAATGAAAAAGGTCTTCCCGGGGACGAAGCACTGCAAACAACATTGGATCTTATTGAAAAATACAACGAAGAGTTCAAATAAAAAAAGGTAGTTAACTTGTTGTTTAGCTCAACGTGATATTAATAGTTTTGTACCATGTTGAGCTAAACAAACCTTTTTATCTTAACCTATATTTGCCAAATACTTTTTTTATTTTATGTAGTATATTAAAAAAACGTAAAATATTAATTCCAAAAAAATGATTGAATAAGATTGTAAATAGAATATAGTGATGAAATAAAAGAAAGAAGGTCCAAAAAGTGATTGATGGTTATACTAAAACAGTTAAAAAAATATCGGAGTATGCTGACCAAATTGCGAGAATATGTGTTGTATTGGTAATGCTACTGATGGTGGCTAATGTTACTATGAGAACTGTTTTTAAAGATGCAATTACTGGTACTTATGAAATTGTCGGGATTCTCTTTTTAATAATGATTAGCAGTTCCATATCTTATTGTGCACTAAAAGATGGCCATGTATTTGTTAGTTATTTTATTAAAAAATTTCCTGTAAAAATACAAAAAGTAATTGACAATATTACAAATATTAGTTCTATCATCTTTTTTAGCTTTATTTCCTGGAAAACATTTGAATATGGCAATTATATCAAGACGAAAGGTGAGGCTACAAATGTAACAAAAATACCCACATATCCCTTAATTTACATTATTGCTGTTGGAATAATAGTTCTTGTGCTGGTTTTAATTATAAAATTAATTTTATTAAATAACAAAAGAGGCGATAACAGATGAATCCTTTAATTGTTGGCATTATCTTTATTTTTTTATTTCTTATCTTATTATTTTTAAGAGTTCCTATTGCGTATGCAATGTTGGCAGTAGGCTTTTTTGGTGTGGCTGTTTTAACAAGATTTTCAACTGCTTTTAACTTAGTAACAATGAACTTTTACTCAGAGTTTTCAAAGTATACAATGATTGTTGTGCCGATGTATGTCTGGATGGGATTTTTAGCGTATGAATCCGGTATTGGAAGTAGACTGTATAATTTTGCTGATAAATTGTTAGGACATTTGCCCGGAGGATTAGCTATGGCTACACAAGCTGCAAGTGCCCTATTCGGAGCAATTTGTGGTTCAACAACCGCAACTGCTGCTACTATGGGAGCTATTGCGATTCCTGAAATGAATAAATACAAATACGATGTTAGTCTTTCTACTGCCAGTGTTGCTGCTGGAGGTGTTCTGGGAATACTAATACCCCCAAGTGTAGTTTTTATCGTATATGGCATCGCCACTGAACAATCAATCAGTAAATTGTTTAAAGCAGGTATAATTCCAGGAATTTTGCTAACACTATTATATATATTGGCAATATATATTTTAACACTTCGAAATCCGGATATTGCTCCTAAAGGTGAAAAATCAACTTTTCAGGAAAAAATTAAAGCATTACGGGGAGGGCTCTGGGAAGTTATATTGATATTCAGTTTTTCTCTTGGGGGGATGTTTGCCGGTTGGTTCACTCCATCTGAAGCAGGCTCCATAGGTGCAGGAGGAGTTCTGTTAATAACCATTTTAGAAAAAAGTCTCAGTTGGGAAGGTTTTAAAAAATCTTTAGTAAAAACAACTGAAACAGTAGCAATGATAATGCTATTATTGGTAGGAGCAACTGTTTTTGGGAGATTTTTAGCCCTTAGTACTATTCCATTTAAATTAGCAGAATGGGCTGGCAATTTACCTTTACCTCCTTTTGCCATAATGTTGGTAATAATATTTATCTATCTGGTATTAGGGATGTTTATTGATGCATTAGCTATGATTTTACTCACAATACCAATTTTTTATCCAGTTGTAGTGAATGTTTTAGGTTATGATCCTATTTGGTTTGGAGTAATAATTGTGTTAGTTGGTGGAATGGGGAACATTACACCACCGGTTGGAATGAATGTATATATTATCAAAGGAGTTACCAAGGACGTTGAATTAGAACAAATTTTTAATGGGGTCTGGCCGTTTGTCTTTGCAATAATTTCGTGCATACTAATATTAATTGCATTTCCCTCTCTTGTAACTTTTTTCGTATAGTTAAAACAATAATATATAGTAATATAATATAGTAATATAATGAGATGGTCATATATCTATTTTTGCCGATTAGAATTATGATTTTTTTAAATAGATTTCATTTATATTAAATTGTAAAAATATATTTATTTTTTGTTTGGAGAATAGTATGAAAAAAATAAAAGCAACAGTGTTATGTGAAAATAGTGTATTTTTCAAAGTCGGAGCTCTTGCTGAACATGGATGGGCAGTTTATATAGAGACAGCTTATGGTAATTACCTATTTGATACCGGACAAGGGAAAGCTATTATCAATAATGCTAATTATTTTCAAAAAGATTTATTTACGCTAAAGGGAATAATTATCAGTCATCATCATAATGATCATACAGGAGGAATTTCAAAAGTACTAAATTACACAGGGAGAATAAGAATATACTCACACCCTGGTCTTTTTAAAAAAAGTTATGTTAAGGAAAAAGAAGGTAGTTATAGATATATAGGTATACCATTTTGTCATGAATTATTAGAAAGCCAAGGAGCTAAATTAAGTTTTAATACTGAACCAAAAGAAATTTTTCCAGGTTTAATATTGAGCGGAGAAATTCCCAGAGAGACTTCATTTGAAAAAGGCGACAAAGATTTATTCATAATAGATAAAAATGGGGATTATATAAAAGACCAAATGTTAGACGACCAAACATTGATTGCTAATACTGATAGAGGATTAGTCATTATTTTAGGTTGCTCGCATGCTGGAATTGTCAATATTATTAATCATGCTATTAGAATTACAGGTATAGAACGTATTCATAGTATTATCGGTGGTACCCATCTTGATCTTGCCAGTGAAGAGACAAGGAAAAAGACAATCGAATCTCTAAAAAATTATGATATTGAAAAAATTGGAGTTTCCCATTGCACTGGCTTGGAAACATCCTTAAAATTATATAAGGAATTCGGGAATAACTTCTTTTTTTGTAATGTAGGTTCACAAATAGAGGTTTAGAAAAAAAGGATTAGTAATCAATGGAAAAAGAAAAGGATAAGTATTTATTAAGCTCTGTAAACAATGCTTTGAGAGTATTAGACTTGTTAAACGAAAAACCTGATTTAGGGATTGCGGAAATCAGCAAGGAAATAGGCATTGGAAGAGCAGCTGTCTTTAGAATACTTTATACACTCAAAAAAAATGAATATGTTGAAAAAAATAATCATTCTAAATATAAATTATCAATTAAATTTGCAAAATATGGGAACGAAGTCATAAGCAAGATTGATATTGTTTCAATAACCAAACCATATTTGCGACAGTTAACGCAAAAATATAATGAAACAACCCATATGGCTGTTCTAAGCCAGGATTTTAAAAATACAATATTTTTGTATAAAGAAGTTAGCAATTCTACTATTCAAATGGCAGGCAATATTGGTGTAAAGCTTCCTGCATACAATACTGCTACTGGGAAAATGCTTCTTTCTGGTCTTTCAGAAGAACAATTAGAATATTGCATAAAAAATATTCAATTGAGTAGATATACTAAAAATACTATTACTGATAAAAAAGAATTCTTAAAAGAATTAGAAAAAATTAGAGAAAAAGGCTATTCTTCTGATTTAGAAGAAAGTGAGGTTGGCCTTACTTGTTTCGCAGCACCAATAAAAAATTCTTTTGGGAAAACGGTTGCTGCAATAAGTTTTTCTGGTCCCTCCTTCCGGATGGTCAAAAATAAAAATAAATTAATAGAGGCAATTAAGGGTACCGCCTTTGAAATATCAAAAAAGAATGGTTATGATATTTGAAAAATAAATTTTAAAGAATCTATAATTAATAATATAGTAGAAGAAGGAGTTGCTGTTGCTAAAAAGTAAAAACATAGTAGGTTTATTCTTCGGTCTATTGGTCGCATTAATAATTTGGAATATCAATATTGACGGTCTATCTACACAGGGACAAAAATGCCTTGCTCTGAGTCTAATGACAGTCATCTTTTGGGCTACAAATGTAGCCCACCCCGGTTATACTTCTGGACTTTATCTTGCATTACTGGTTATCTTTAGAATTGCTCCTACCCAGGATATTTTTTCCCTCTGGAGCTCTTCAATTGTATATCTTGTTATGGGTGCCTATTTGATTGCTGGCTCTGCAAAATCTTCAGGTTTAGGTGAAAGGATTGCGTATAATTTTATCATAAGATTTATAAATTCCTATAATAGTATCATTTACTCCATTTTTATATTAACATTTATTCTCAGTCTGTTGATACCCCATCCCTGGCCAAGAGCCTTTTTAATTATGTCTGTTTTTATAGTTGTTATAAAAAGTGCCAATCTTTCATGCGAAGATGCTAAGAAAATTGGCTTTACAGTGTTTGCGGCTTCTGTACCTGTTTCTATGATTTTTTTGACTGGAGATAGCTCTATCAATATTATGGCTATTGAACTTTCTGGTGTAAAATTAAATTGGTTTGGCTGGTTATACTATATGGGAATACCGGCAGTATTGGCAAGTGTTTTAACTATGTTATTAATTCTAAAACTATTTAAACCAGAAAAAAAGGTTGAAATTGACAAAAAACAGATTAGGGCAAAACTAATTGAATTAGGGCCTTTGTGCAGGAAAGAAAGAAAAACTATGTTATGGATTATTCTGGCTATTGTTCTTTGGATGACTGATTCAATCCATGGTATCGAAATTGGTTGGGCTACCCTGATTGTTGCCATGTTAATGAGTTTTCCGGTAATAGGTGTTTTGGATACCAGGGACTGGCAACAGGTTCCCATAGAGATGTTAATATTTTTTACCGCAGCAATCGCGATAGGTAGAGTTGGGGGAATTACCGGTATGAATACCTGGATTGCTTCAGTTATCCTACCTGAATTTGTCCCGACTAACCTATTCTTATTTGCTTTGTTTATTGCGGCAGTTTCAATCTTTTTGCATATGTTATTAGGAAGCGTAATTGGAGTTATGGGTATAGCAATACCTCTTTTTATGGTATTCACTGAACAAGCATCTTTAAATCCTCTTGTACCTGCTTTGTTTGTTTACACTGCAACTGCTATGCATTATATTTTGCCTTTTCAACATTTGGACGTACTCGTTGGTATAGGTGAAGGGAATGGATTATATAATGAAAAACATGTAATTAAGTTAGGAATTCCCTTAACATTCGCGGTTTTTTTAGTGGTTATATTTGAAGTTTCCTGGTGGAAATTGACTGGAATACTGTAATATAAAAGTTAATCAATGTGTTGCTAATTGTTAAATCTCAAATATCAAGACATAGTGAACTCTTCTAATGATATTAAAGTATCAATAGAACGCGAACTTTTAACAAGAAAAAGTATCAAGACATCGTAAACTGTATCATTCGATCTTTGGCAATAACATAGAGCTTTTTGGTAAAGGATAATCATACTCAGCTATTAACTTATGATCATGATAAACGCCCAACCTTTCTTTATCCGTATCAATCGTAGACCAGACATATTCATATTCTAAATCAGCCGGCACAGCAAATCTTTCCCCAAAGATATCCAAGAGATGATTGCTACGAATCAAGCGGATGAGATGGACATATCCAGGAGAAATAGTTAACTTTCCCGGCAATCGAAAAGATTCCGATAAATAATGAATATTGCCAGTACATTTCTGGCAAGGAGTTAACCCTCCCAGGGTACTATAACGTTGATTTTCATTGTGAAATTGCTCAAATTCTCTGGCTTTCTGAAACAGGTCATTAAAATCAGCAAAAGGTTGGCTTCGAAAAAACTTCTGATCAAAGTTAAGCTGGAAATGTTCAATGATCCCATTACGCCAGGGTTCTCTGATTGGAATAAAAATAGGTTGTATGCCCAAATGTAGACAGACTCGGATAATAATGCCGAAAGAATGTGGATAGTGATTGCTGCCTCTACAGCAAAGCAAGTTATCCATCTGTAGATAACGGGGTATTCCCAGTATATGCCAGCAGTACAATAGTCCGCTTAAAATAGCCATTCGGTTCTTCCTGCGATGAGGGCAATTACTTTCCCTGCGGTCATAGGCATCAATGACATTGATTGAATAAAAACGGCCATCTCCCTTTAGGTATCTGGGACCTATTACATCCAGCTGATGTAGATCATTGCTTTGGGTTACACAAGGAGAGGGATAGGAAGTCCCTTTTGGGACATACTTTTCCCGTCTGCGAATCAGGTTATTTCTTTTTAAAATACGATTGATGGTAGCAACAGAAGGAGGCTTCATACCTTCCTGTCTTAACTGCCAGTCAATATTTGAAGCGCCTATTTGTGTATATAGCTTATTTTCCAGTCTCTTTCTGGTAGCAATAACCATCTGCTCTGTCTCCTGATTAATCCTTTTTGGGCTTTGATGGGGTCTTCTGGAATGTTCAGATGCCCAGTCAGTTCCATCTAATTTGTATCTCTTGAGCCATTTAAAGAACCAGGTCTTTCCTTTACCCAGGCTCCGGTAGATCTCTTTCGGAGATTCACCGTTTAAGTATCTTTTTATTGCCTTTTCTCTTATCTTTTTCATATTCTAACTGACCTCCTTATTTCTAAGGTCAGTATAGAATATTTATGTTAATAGTTCGCGATGTGTTGATATAATATTTAATTAGAGTTCGCGAACTCCTGATATTTTTGGGTTCGTGATGTATTGATATTCGTCAGCTAGTAGTTAGTTTAATAAAAAATGTCAAAAAACTTCAAGGTATAGGTAATACTTTTCTTGTCTGCTCACCCTTGAGATGAGAATTACATCCTATTTCATTTCCTCCCCATTGAGGGGGGGGGGAGGAAAGACAGTTTTTAGTTTATAGTTTTTTGTTTTTGGTTAAAGAGAAAATAAATAATATTAAGAAAATGCAAATGATAATTATTGATTTTTATTCAAAATAATTTGTGGTTTTATATGGAAAAAAATAACCCCACTGGTAGTGATACCAGTGGGGTATAGTTAGTTAGATTTTCTCATCACACAGAGAACCTCGTATTGATGTTCAAAACTTCAATTTAGTCGTAATTATTCTACTTAAAGATTGTCAAAAGAACCGTCCCCTTGACAAGTTTTAGAAAACCATCAGACAGTTTTTACTCAAAGTGAGTATTAACTCTTTTATCATTTTATCCCCCTCACCCTATCCCTCTCCCTCCAGGGGGAGAGGGAAATACGAATATCCCATGATTTACCAGAAACTTGAACAAGGTTATAATTAATCTAATATAGTTTGATGAAATTTGAGAAGCACTAACCCTTTCTTGATGAAGGGATCTGAACTATCTCGTCTCCTACCCCTTGAGGGGGGAGGATTAAGGTGGGGGTGAGGAAAGACAGTTTTTAGTTTATAGTTTTTTGTTTTTGGTTAAAGAGAAAATAAATAATATTAAGAAAATGCAAATGATAATTATTGATTTTTATTCAAAATAATTTGTGGTTTTATATGGAAAAAAATAACCCCACTGGTAGTGATACCAGTGGGGTATAGTTAGTTAGATTTTCTCGTCAAACAGAGAACCGTCCCCTGTTTTTCAATGATTTTAGCAATCTTCTTGGCTCCCCAGGTCGGGCGATGATGTCTGGCCTGGATAATCTTAATAATAACATCTTCTGAGAGTGTATTAGGACAATTATCTGGCCTTCTGCTCTTATCAGACAGCCCTGGCCTGCCTTCATCAAGAAAACGCTTTTTCCATTTGTAGCCTGTCTTTCTGGCTATATGGTATTCTTTACACAATATACTAAATGGTACTTCTTCACTTAAAGATCTCAATACAAACTCTTCTCTTTGATCCATTATTTTTTGTTCCCTCCAAGGCATCAGATGAACACTCCTTTTGACAAGTTTTCATCTGTTATTTTATTAGAAAGTGTTACCTATGTCTTGAAGTTTTTTGTTACTCATGTCTTGAAGTCGTACCATAAAAAACAAGAAAATGCAAATGATAATTATTGATTTTTATTCAAAATAATTTATGGTTTATATGTTGAAAAAATAACCCCACTGGTAGTGATACCAGTGGGGTGTTGTTAGTTAGATTTTCTCGTCAAACAGAGAACCGTCCCCTGTTTTATTTTTATTCGTAGTCTGCATATCCTCCTGATGAAGGATAAACAAGGAATTCGCCACCGCATTCATTAATCTGGACATATATTCTGAAACAAGTTGTGGCCGTTAAGGCAGCATTACCATAGTCTTCTGTAGTAAATGTATATGTAAAACTATTCCCAGTTAAATTTGCATAAGGCATTATTGCTGCGGGTGTGTTTTCGCCGTTATTGTACAACCTAATTTGATAAGATATATCACCAGTCCAGCATTCATGTAATATGGTTCCTGAAACAGTTACTTTTGTCTTGTGTCCTTTACCAGTTTTTGTTCCATTTGCTGTGACAGACCAGCTACTCGGATCACACGGATCACATTCACATTTTGCATACAGTTCAAGGTCATTAGCAGGCATGGTGTCAGTAGTTAAATCCCATTCGTTAGTAAATGCAGGTTCTGTATACCAGCCATCAAAGGTGTAACCGGTTCCGGTCGGATCACCAGGATCGGATATTAACTCACCATAATCTACATCCTCTGTTGTAAAAATCGTTGTTCCATCACATTCGTAGAAGGTAACGGTGTAGGTATTAAGGTCCCACTGGGCATATACTGTAATGTCAGCGGTTACTGCAGTGGTAGCTGTAAATTCAGTTCCGCCTCCACCGGGTTCAGTATTCCAGTTGATAAAAGTATATCCGGTTCTAGTTGGAGCAGTAGGTAGTGTGCCTACATTACTGCCATATAAGACAGACTTTGTTTTTGGATCTGCATCAGTATATCCGCTTTCATCCTCATGGTTTTTATCAAATGTTACAGTGTAGTTTTCACACTTTTCTGATAGTAAAGTTACAACAAAGTCTTCCTGAACTGAAGTACAACCATCGGATACAGATACGGTAATGGTATAAGGAGTATCAACTCCATCGTCAATATCGGTACAATCTGGATTCCAGCTGATCTGTCCAGTAGTAGCATTAACAGAGAAATTATTGTTAGGAGATGGAGTTACTGATACCAAACTAAATACCAATGGATCTTTTATCCCATCATCATTAGCTGTAACATCCCATGTATATGGATTATCTGGATTAGGATCAACTGTATCATTAGCCGGCATAGTCAAGGATGGAGGTTCATTGTTGACACAGGCACTCAAAACCGCAACACAGAATTCTGCATCAGTTGAATCACATTCATCGGTTACTGTTACCTTTATTGGGCTGCAAGGACCGTATCCATTAATTGCTACTCTACTTTGTTGTCCGGATGCTAATACTTGCTCTTGTGAGCAATAGCAAATATCATTTTCAGATGGTGCATCCCAGGTAATTATACCTGTTGTAGAGTTAATACTCATACCTGTCGGTGGAGTATAATCATCAGTAAAAGCAAAAGTTAGCTCATCATTATCATCATCGTCTGCAGTAACTGTGCCAGTATATACCTGGCCGGCAATTGCTGTTAAGGTGTCTAAGCTAACATTCTTTGGTGCAGTATGACCATAGCAGGGCTCACACTGTTCTGACAGCAAAGTAATTACAAAATTACCTTCATCAGGAGCACATCCATCCGACACAGATACAGTAATAGTATAGGTAGTATCACCGTCACCTATATCTTCACAGGTTGGATCCCAGCTGACTAGTCCGGTTGTAGCATTAATTGAGAAATCATTAGTTGGCTCAGGAGCCACTGAAACCAGAGTAAAAGTTAAACTATCATTATTAACATCAGAAGCATTTACATCCCATGAAGCAGATTCTCCAGGATTTATACTTTCGTTGTCCGGCATGCTTATAACCGGAGCTGTGTTGCCTTCACAAGGGTCAA
>Ga0334899_1002634_pt1 | contig 13938 bp, 6 predicted proteins | sample GraSluR3_MG_FD_207219 | JGI IMG/M metagenome (GOLD analysis project Ga0334899, IMG submission 207219) | Sludge microbial communities from methane-producing bioreactor in Wageningen University, Netherlands - Granular Sludge_8_08-R3 | ecosystem: Engineered > Bioreactor > Anaerobic > Unclassified ... | reverse complement strand
AAAAGCATTGTTGATAAGCTAAAGGATGAGGCACCTGGCATTGTGGCTACTGTTGAAAAAATTGGCAAGGGCGTGCAGGAAGCTGGTAAGTTAGCCAAATCGGCAATTAGTTCAACTTCTAATATTGCGGCAAAATACATTAAACTGGGCTCTACCAAGGCGCAGCACATTCACCCATTTGATGGTGGGGAAAAGTATTGCCGACAACACTGTATCCCTAACCGCGCAAATCATTTGGTAAGTAAAGTGCTTCCCACTACAAAGGAGGCGTTGCAAATTTTTCACGATAGAATTATTGATGATTTAGTGCAAATTCAGGGTGTAACTTTCATAGAGACAAAAAGATTACGCGAAGAGCTTTTCCTTGCAGAGTGGAATGAAGTTGTAAAAAATACCGAAAGCCAATGGAACGATATTCGCGAAGATAAAGAGTATGTGGGTTATTTTGAGGAGCCGAAATGGGCCGAGAATGGTGGAAATCAGTTTAGAGGCATAATAGATGAGCGCAAAAAGGAGTATACTAATTTGAAAAACCAGCTGTACAATAACCTTATTAGCGCTAGGTTGGTTACCAGTCCTAGCTGTGTTGTTATTGAAAACAGGTATAAGGGTTCTGTAATTTTCAGTAAAGGCAAATCGGTTGAGGCTGCAAAAATGTCATCGGGTAACGTAAATGCCAATTGGATAGTTGAGGATGTACTAGGAACTAATTATGTTCGATTTAAAAATCGTAGCAATGGAACTTACCTGCACATAGAGCAAGGTAAATTGGAGTGTACCGAAATTGGTATTGGCGCCCATAGCGCCATGTGGGAGCTTGTACCTGTTGAAGGCACTCCCTTTGTGAAAATAAAAAATCGCTGGAAACCAGATCTCTACTTACACCATGAATGGGATGTGCTGGAATGTGCTACAATTAAACAGGGGTGGCATAGCGCCATGTGGTCGCTTAGTAAGGTCGATTATAAACCCGAAAATGAATACCAATCGAAAGCCTGGAATACCAATGGCGATGTAACTTGGAAACAGAATGATGTTATGCTTGTGTCGGACAATAAAAAGTACTCGCTCGTTTTTCAGGTTGATGGAAATCTTGTGCTTTATAAATATAGTACTATCCCTTTATGGCACACTAATACTTACAATAAAGGTGCAACAAGTGTTAGGTTAAAAAGAGATGGTAACCTAGTGGTTTATAAAGGTAATGGAGGGTTATGGTCCTCAAACAGTTTTAATAAAGGTGGTGAAACCCTATTCTTGCAAGATGATGGAAATTTGGTGCTGCATGCACCCGGAGCTAAAACCATTTGGGCAACAAATACTGCTGATAACAGTACGTCAACGTCGCAAGTGCAACCAGGTAAGTTTTTTAAACTCAAAAACCGCTGGAAGGGTAATTATATTAATGTAGAAAATGGTTTGGGAATTGGCGAAATAGCCCCCGGTTGGCACAGCGCCATGTGGGTATTTGAAACCTTTGAGGGACACGTGAGAATTAAGAACCGCTGGAAGGGAACCTACCTCAATGTTGAAAATGGCTTTGGCTGCACCGAGATTGCTCCAGGTTGGCACAGCGCCATGTGGGAAATTGAACCCGTTGAGGGTACAAACTACGTGAGGATAAAGAACCGTTGGAAAGGTACTTATATCAATATTGAAAATGGCTTAAACTGCACTGAGATTTCCCCTGATTGGCACAGCGCCATGTGGGAGATTGACTATAATGTTTCCTCCGATGCGAATGGGATTGTTGGCGTTCACTCCAAAAAACTTTCACCAATTGAGGTAGTTTACGACCGAGGAGCGGGTTGTGGAACATTTTATCGTGAAGGGCGCGAGCTGAAGAAACATTGTGGATGGCGTAAAACATGGCATACCGTGCTAATGGTTGGCTGCACAGGCGGCTCAAATCCCGAGCATAAAATCCTTTTCTATGATAAAAGCAACGGCTCTGCCGAGATTTATAAGGTTGATAGTAACGGGAATATGAATCGCTTGCAAGGTTTTGATGGTTTTAGCAAGCACTGGGAATCCATCACGTGGGAAGGCTCAACTACCTGTGAGGGGCTAATTAAGTTTCAGCTTCCCAATGGGTACTGGGAGAAATACAGTTGCGGCGATAATGGCAATATCATGCTTCATTCAAAGCAAGAGGGCAATTGAATTTATAAATTAAATTAATAGCTGTGAGTATGCTTATTTATCGAAAGAGAGTTTTCATAGTTGGGGTTGCTGCTCCTGTTTAGTATTGCGTAATGATATATAGGTTTATTACTACATAGCTAACAATACTATTGGCTAGGAGGTTTACAAAACCTCCTAGCTTTTTTATTTTATTAAATTGATCTTTAAGTTTTCAATTACTTAAACCAAATTTATCGCCAATGCATTATTAACTAAACGCCTGTATTTTATTATCTTTGAAACGAAAATACAGTTTGATGAGACAGCTCTTTCTTCTCCCATTTATACTTTTAACCCTTTTTGGCTGCTCAAGCCATAAAAATCGCACCGATTTTAGCCAGGTTTTTCGTTACAACGAGAGTAAGGGTGTTACCACGCTAGATCCTGCTTTTGCCCGTAGCTTGCCACTAATATGGCCTGTTCATCAACTGTACAACGGGCTTGTTCAGCTGTCCGATTCGCTTACCGTTGAGCCATGCATTGCCCATCGCTGGGAAAAGTCGAGCAACGGTTTGGTATACACTTTTTATCTGCGTAACGATGTTTACTTCCACAGCTCACCTGCTTTTCCAAACTCTATTGGTAGGAGGGTAGTGGCTAGCGATTTTGTTTTCTCATTCAATCGAATAGTCGACCCTAAAACAGCATCGCCTGGCGCATGGATATTTTCGGTACTCAACCACGAAATGCCCAATAAAGGATGCGTGGCGGTTAACGATACTACGCTCGAACTCCACTTAAGTAAGCCTTTCCCTCCTTTTTTGGGATTGCTATCGATGCCTTACGCATACGTTTTACCCCGCGAGGCGGTGGAGCACTTTGGCTCTAGCTTTAGGGTAAATCCTGTTGGCACCGGACCATTCATGCTAAAATACTGGCGCGAGGGCGAAGGCTTAATTATGCGACGCAACCCAAACTACTTTGAGCACGATGAGAATGGGATCAGATTACCATACCTCGAGGCGGTTAACATTTCGTTTATTGCGGATAAGCAATCGGAGTTTCTCGAATTTTTGCTGGGTAATATCGATTTTATTTCGGGTATCCATGCCTCGTCGAAGGATGAACTGCTAACCCGAACGGGCAAGCTGAAACCAAAATACGCTGATAGGGTTAGGATGATTACCGGACCTTACCTCAATACGGAGTATCTTGGCTTTTTGGTCGACACATCTGTTACAGGGGTAACCCAAAGCCCCACAGCCAATCCTTTTGTTCGAAAGGCAATTGCCCATGGTTTTGACCGAGAGCGAATGATGCTCTATCTCAGGAGCAACATAGGTTATCCAGCGCATAACGGTATTGTGCCGAGAGGTATGCCTGGCTTTCCCGAAAGCCTAATGGGGTACTCCTATAATCCTGAACTTGCAAGAGAGTATCTTATAAAGGCTGGCTATCCGAACGGTGAGGGTTTACCGCCAATTACCATAGGTACAACCGAGGATTATGTTGATATCTGCGAATTTCTTCAGCATCAGCTTGCCGAAATAGGAATATCGCTTAGTATCGATGTTGTGCCCGGTGCTGCCTACCGCGAAATGATGGCTAACTCCAAGTTGCTTTTTTTTAGAGGGAGTTGGGTTGCCGATTATGCCGATGCCGAGAACTATTTATCGTTGCTGTACTCGCAAAATTTTAGTCCCGGAGGACCAAACTATACGCACTTTAAGGATAACGGGTTTGATGCGCTTTACCAAGAGGCGTTGCTGCAAAATTCCGATTCGTTAAGGTTTGGGTACTATCGTAAAATGGATTCTATTGCGCTAAGCCATGCGCCAATTATTCCGATGTACTACGATAAGGTTGTGCGATTTGTTGGTGTTGATGTGCTTGGTATAAAGCCAAACCCAATGAACTTGCTCACCCTAAAACGAGTTAAAAAGCTAAAACAATGATAGTAATTGCCGATAGCGGATCGTCAAAAACCAGCTGGAGCCTAGTTGATCAATCGAAACTGGTTGGCGAGTATAGCAGCATTGGGCTTAATCCATATCATGTTTGCGATAGTGCTATTGATGATGTTCTAAATGGGCTTTCGGCCCAAGGATTGCCCGTGAGCAAAGTTGATAGCTTGTTTTTTTACGGATCGGGTTGTGCCCAAATTCCCATGCAGCATCGAATGGTAAATGTTTTGGGTAAGCACTTTAGCAAAGCTAAGATTCATGTTTTTTCCGATATACTTGGTGCTGCCCGAGCGCTTTACAGAAACCAGTGTGGTGTTGTGGCAATAGTAGGAACAGGGCTTAATTGCGGATACTTCAATGGTTTGTGCGTTGAGAGTAAAACTCCATCGCTTGGTTACGTGCTTGGCGACGAGGGAAGTGGTTGCCATTTAGGTAAACTACTTTTGGCAAAGTGGCAATACGGTGAGCTTCCACATAATTTATCTGATGAGCTAACACAATTTGCAAAAGTTGATTTAACTGAAGTGCTTAAAAGGGTTTACGTCGAGCCAAATCCGCAGCAGTTTATTGCCAGCTTTGTGCCATTTATTGCAAAGCACATTGAGCACGATAGCATTGTTGAAATTGTTGATTCAGCATTTAACATGCTGGTTGAAAGGCATCTTGTAAAATATCCTCAATTCACCCAAAAAGGGGTTGCGGTATTGGGTTCGGTTGGTTTTGCCTTACAGCAGAGGCTAACGCTAGCCATTGAAAAAAAAGGTGGTAAGCTAAATCGGGTTTTGCAGTATCCAATTAGTTCACTAACCGAGTACCATGCCAAAAACAACTAGTAAATTTGGCTCTTTTCTGTTTCTTAGGCAGAATACTGATGCCATAATAATTCGCTAGATTAGATTAAAATCGATATTACAACTTTCGGCAATGCTTTGTACAAATTGGTTGCATCGATCGGCATTTTCATGTTCGCCAATGGTTGTGAGAGTGGCCGATAAATTTTTAAGCAGCTTAACCTCAAAAACCTTATAGCCTGCAAAGCTGCATACCTCAACAGCATGCCTATAAAGGCTGTATGCATAATCCATGTTGCCATTGCTAAACCAGTACATTGCCAAAAAGCTTTTAGCAATAATTACGGTTTGCAGCTGAATCCATTGTGGTATGTTTGAGAGTAGCACCTCAATTTTCCCCATCAGCGTGTGATCGAATTCACCAGTAGCTCTCCATTTCGAGTAAGCATGGTAAATGGTTAGTGCGTTTTCTTCAGGAGTTTCGGGTTTGGCTAATCGTTCGCCCATGTAATGCTCAAGTCTTTTCTGCTCAGGTTTATACTGTCGCGAGAAGAGCATGCCAAACACCAGAGCTAGCTCAAACTCATCCCTATTGCTAAGGGTTGTTTCATTCTCGTTTGTATAAGAACTAATCTCACTTAAAATATCGAGTACATTATTTTTCTTGCATATGTAGCTATCAAGCAGTTTGCAGGTAAACCAGCTCCCTTTGGTAAAAGCGTTGAACTCTTTATGCGGAGGTTTGTGCTCAATTTTACTCGCAAAGGTATCAGTCCATTTAAAATCAAGCCGATAAGCATCGGAAAGCGAAAGGTGGGTCTTTGCTAGTAGCTGTTCAGTATCAAGGTTCGAATGCTGCAAATAACTCATAGCCAGTAAGCGTGACGCTAAAGCTAGGCTGTTTAAGTCGGTAAACTGTTCAAAAAGGTATTTTCGTGCAGCTACATTCGATGCAAAGTGGGGGATTAGCTCACGCCGAATTTGCTCATTGCTATTAATGGTATGCAATATTTCATTGTTTGCAAAAGCATGTTTTAGCGTTGGCTCCGAGAGAGTAAAAAATGCTTTTAGCACTTCTGTTTGTCCTTTTTTGTATGCTAGGTTAAAGAGCACAGCAATTAGTTCACTGGTTATTTCAGTATTACTATACTGTTTTTCTACCTGTTTAAATAGGTTGAGGTCGATATTTCCGTTTTCGGAAATTAGCTTTTGTGCTGCTAGTATGTAAAATATTGGTTTATGAGTTATTGTAATTTTTTTGGTGTATAGCCCAAAGTCGTTCTCGGTTAGCTCCTCGTTAGCTATGCCAAACGAAACTAGCTGGTTGTAGGCTGTAAAGTAGTTTCCCGATAGCTTGAGGTGAATTGGGTAAAGCTGTTTCAAATCATTTTTCTTAATAGTCCCGTTGGTGCTGCTTTTTTGCGAGATTGATACTATGGCATTGAGAATGTCAACCTTTTCATCGGAAAATTGTGCTTGGTAAATTTTTTTCTTAATAAATTCAAGAATTAGGTCTACCCAATCGGCAATTGTATTCTGGCTTGGCTCAGTGCACGAATTAACAAAAAGCCCTAAGCTATATGGAAATTTTAGCTCTTGTTGAAGCCTATACGATAGCTGCTCGATAACTATGCGAGGCTGAGATTTTACATTTACACTTGCATCTAATACTTGCTGAATCTCTAAATGCGATAGTTTTGGGATATTCGCTCCGTAGCGATCAAAATTGGAACTTTCTTTAGTGCACCATTTCACGATCGATGGAGCAACTTTTGTAAACTGCAACCAAGCATGATACCTTGATGTTAAAATAATTTTAAGGCTATTTTCAGGGAATGTAGCAATAAACTCATTTATTGAGCTAAGTATTTTGTCGTACTTGCTGCTATTTGCAATTAGCTTATTAAGGCCATTAACTACAAGGATAAATTTGCCTGGCAATGCATCGGGCTTTTCCTTTATTCTGTTAAAAAGATTGGAATTTGGAACATTGAGAAGGTTGAGCAGCCAATTCTCAAGAAAAAGCTCTTTCCCCACCCAGTTCTCAAGATGCGTAGCAGAGATTAGCAAAACAATATCGTTGCGTTGTTTTTGGTGATGATGGTATGCATTGTACCAATTTAAAAGCAATGCGGTTTTACCGTGTCCGCCTGGAGCAACTATGGGGAGTATATTCTCTTTTGATGAGTAGAGGTTGTTAAATCGAACGTCAAAAAACGATCTGTTAATACTTGCCAATTGCTTTGTTAGGGTATTTTTCTCAAGCTGTACAATGTTTTTTTTGCTAATATCGTTGGCTTTAAGCCTAGCGGTTTCCCATGTTTTTGCAATCGATTCGGAATAATCAGTCGGTTCAAAGCAGTTTAGTTTGAATTCGTCCCAGCAGCTATACCCACAATATGCCGATAGAATATCAAGTGTGACACGCGATGGATTAGAATTCGTTGCAAGGAAACCAAAGAACCGTCTAAGTGTGGAAGCGCTAATTAGCTGCGATGTTTCCTTTAAAATACACTCCGATAAGTCTTTACAGTCTTTTTGGTAGGTAATTTTCCTTCCAAATTTTAGCTCAACACTATCCTTAAGTTGCTGAATCATTCTAGTGACACATTTTTATTGAGTATTTGCTAAAAGGCTAGCAAACACAGGTTCTTTAGTTGATTTGTTTAGTTAAAATGCTAGCAAAAGCCTAGCAGTAATAAATTGGCTATTTTGACAATTCCTCAAGTAATGCTAGCAATTTACATTTGCAATGAATAAAATGGTTAAAAGCCAATGATGGTATAAAGTTAATCATTTGAACTAAAAGCAAATCATTTTTCCTTTTTACGAGTAGGGAATAAACGCTACAAATTAAAGTTGAACCGTAAACACAGAGCCATGAAAAGACTTGGAGCCTTTTTAAAACAGAATTTAGTCGATAAGGTAACAATCGATCTTGGTGTTTTTATCGTATTCTTCCTGGTAACAATCGTTTTTGTTTTTACCATTTTGCGCTCTTTTTAGCTTTTTAAACCAACACACCAACTAACTTTTTTAATTCTCTTTTTATGTATAGCAGTCTTTGGAAGTCTTGTCACGCATCGGTTTGCCAAATTAAGTTTTTAAACGAGAGGGGAATTACGGTTGACTCACTAACAGGATTCAAGGTAAACAATTACCTAATTACTAGTCAGCATGCATTTTGCATTGAAAAAGCCTTTAAGGTAGACATTACCTTTGTTGATTCCGACGCTAACACTATTACGGCTTCAATGCGGATACCCTACGCCGAGTTTATTAAGGAGATGCGAATTGGCGTTGTTAATAGCCTGGGGCACTATGCAGTTTTTAATATTAACCTGCCCGAGTTTAAGGCTATCCCTAGTTTGCGCTTAAGCCCACAACGAAATTTTACGATAGGATCGTCGGTAGCAGCCCTATCGTTTAACCATGGATATTCAAACCTTTCTCTTAAAACCGGAACAATTTCTTCGGTTTTTGCCAATAACGAGGGTGTAAGGTTTATTCAGTACGATGGAATGGTAAATTACGGAAATAGCGGCTCGCCGCTAATCGATCCAAAAACCTTTGAGGTTATTGGAATTATTTCGCGTCGCAACACTCCATCGGCCAATGCTTATAATCAGCTTATGGAGATTATTTCAAGCAACCTTGTTGAGCTGAAAAAGGTTGAAGCATCGGTTCGCTTTGGCGATATCGACCCAATACAGGTTTTAATTGCAAATCAAAATCAGCTTAAGCAGCTGGCTAAAATAATATATAAGCATACCGCTAGTGGTATAGCCAATGCCGTTATGCTCGATAGTATATTATCATTCTTTAATAACGATACTCTTCCTGAAAATAATGAATACCGAACCGAAGAAGAGCTTGATTTATATCAGGGTTTAGGTTAGGTTTTGTTTGTGGTTTAGTTTTTGGGAAAAGGGGTGCTGCATTTATGCAGCACCCCTTGTTTTTGTTCAGATATGTTGAAAAGAAGAATTTAAATCATCAAAAATCATTCGTAAATACGCGTAATGTTCAATACCTTTGTGTACCAACAATTTTGTATTACGTTAAATGTAAACCAATGGATAATATTTCAATAACCGAATTCCTCAAAAAAATTGAACTTTTTAGAGGATTTTCCGATGATGAGTATAAGCTGTTAACTGCTAGCGTTGAACAGCGTACATACAAAGCAAACGATTATTTGTTTAAAGAGAACGGCCCTCGCGAGAGCATCTTTATAATTTTCGATGGCGAGGTTGAACTTTTTAAGAGTAACCCTTATGGTGTTGAGCTAAAGCTCACTCACTTTGGGCAAGGCGATTTTTTGGGTGAAGGCTCGTGGGCAACCGATTCGCCTCATTCTACTTCGGCTCGTGCCATGGCTAACACAACGGTGTTGGTTTTGCACAACGAAATTTTCTCGAAAAATGCTGCCACTACGCTGAAAATATTTTCAAATATTGCTAGGGTTATTTCAAGGCGGATGCGTCATGCCAACAATAGGATGATAAACCCTGCAGCGCAGTACGAATCGGGCCAAACGCGCGTTGAACACGATTTACTTGGCGATCGCAATGTACCTTTCGAGTATTATTATGGTGTGCAAACGCTAAGGGCACTTGAGAATTTTAACATAAGCGGAGTAACCCTAAACTTTTTCCCTGCGCTTATTGATGCTTTGGCAATTGTTAAAGAGGCAGCCGCAGAGGCTAACTTCGAGCTTGGGTTATTTTCCGAAGAGGTTAGGAATGCCATCGTAACTGCTTGTCAGGAAATTAAGAACGGAAAGTATCATAACCATTTTGTGGTTGACATGATACAGGGTGGCGCTGGTACATCAACAAATATGAATGCAAATGAGGTTATTGCAAACAGAGCATTAGAGCTAATGGGCTACGAAAAGGGTCAGTACGATTACTGTCACCCGAATAATCACGTAAATCTTTCGCAATCAACCAACGATGCTTATCCAACGGCAATAAAAATTGCGCTTATCCACTCAAACGAAAAGTTAGTGGCTGTTTTACAAACGCTGGTTGAATCTTTCCAGAAAAAGGCGCAAGAGTTTGCTCATATTATAAAAATGGGGCGCACCCAGCTGCAGGATGCCGTGCCTATGACCCTTGGCCAATCGTTCGAAGCCTACGCAGTTACACTTAGTGAGGAGATTGTAAGGCTTAACCAGAATGCACAGCTTTTTTTAGAGGTAAATATGGGGGCTACAGCTATTGGTACAGGTATTAACTCCGAACCCGAGTACGCAAGCAAGGTTATGGATCACCTTAGGCGAATATCGGGGTTAGAAGTTGTACTTGCTGGAAATTTGGTTGAGGCAACTCAGGATACTGGTGCTTTTGTAATGTACTCTTCGGCTGTTAAACGGTTGGCAGTTAAGCTTTCGAAAATTTGTAACGATTTGCGCTTGCTATCGTCAGGCCCTCGTACCGGAATTAACGAAATTAACTTACCTCCAATGCAGCCCGGTTCGTCAATTATGCCCGGAAAGGTAAACCCGGTTATTCCCGAGGTTGTGAACCAAATAGCCTTTAAGGTAATTGGTAACGACCTAACGGTAACCATGGCCGCTGAGGGCGGCCAGCTCGAGCTTAACGTATTTGAGCCAGTTATTGTGCAAAGCCTCTTCGAGTCGATTGAAATGCTTAAGAATGGAATGAATACGCTCAAGTACAGGTGTGTTGATGGAATTAAAGCCAACGAGGAGCATTGCCGTAGCCAGGTGCATAATAGCATTGGGTTGGTTACTGCACTTAACCCGATAATTGGTTACGAAAAATCAACTCGAATTGCTAAGGAGGCTCTCGAAACAGGACGTAGCGTTTACGACTTGGTGCTTGAGCATAAAATGCTATCGAAAGAGCAACTCGATAGGATATTAGCGCCAGAAAATATGATTAAGCCAGGTAAGTTTTCGCTATAGCTATTTTTTAGGATAGATGGAGCTGTTATATAAATTATAGCAGCTCCTTTTTTCTACTCTTCATCAAAGTCTTTCAGAATACGCTCAACCTCTTCTTCGGTTGCTCTAAGTTTTGCTTTGCAAAATTTTATTAGCTCGGCCACTCTTTTAACATTCTGGGCCAAATTATCAATGTCTAGCTCGTTACCTTCTATCTTTTCAACTATTTCTTCAATCTCAGCTATTGCCTCAGCGTATGTTATACTCTTTTTTGCCATTTATCTATGCATTTTTAAATTACAATCATGGTAGCGTTATGGTAAAGGTTGTTCCCATGCCTTGCGCACTATGTACTTCAATTTTTCCACCGTTCATTTCAACAAATTCTTTGCAGATAATTAAGCCTAAGCCCGTTCCGGCTTCTTGATTAGTGCCCTGTTTCGAGAAACTTTTTTCAAAGTTGAAAAGCCTTTGGGTTTCTTCAGTGCTCATTCCAACGCCTGTGTCGGTTATCGAAATGGTTGTTTTAGCTGCACTCTTATCAGCACTTACTGTTATCGATCCCTTTTCGGGTGTAAATTTTATTGCGTTCGATAGCAGATTCCGAATAACCGTTGCAATTGTATCGTAATCGGCAATTAGAGTTTGGCTTTTATCAATCCTTACATCGATGCTTATGCTTTTTGTATTAGCCTGCATTTGCTGAACCGATACAATTTCGCTTACTAGCTGTGCTAGCGTAAACTCTTTTGGTTCGAGTTTAATTTTTCCGGTTTGACTGCGCGACCATTGCAGTAGGTTTTCGATAAGCGTTAACAGCTTTTGCGACGATTGGTGTAAGTGTTGCCCAAACTCTGAAACTTCAGCCGGATTAAGCTCCTGCTTGGCTAGCACCTCGGTAAGGCCAAGGAGAGCGGTAAACGGGCTTCGAAGATCGTGGGCAATTATTGAGAATAATCGGTCCTTAGTTTGGACTAGCGATTTTAGCTCTTTTTCCGAGAGCGATAGCTTTTCGTTTGCCTCACCCAAGTGCTTATTTTTTTTGCGAATAATGAAATACCCGTAAATGCTACCGCCAGCAATTACTGCTACAAATAGCAGTATTAAGCTAATAAATTTGCGGTAAAGCTTTTGCTGCTCAAGCTGAACTGTTTTTAGCTGGGCTTCGGTGCGTAACGACTCAACTTCGGTTTCTATTTGCTTTATCTGCTCAACCTTTTTGTTTAGTTCAAGGTCGAGGCTTGCCTGCCAAATGGCCTCCTGTTTGTTAATGCTGTTAAGGCTGTCGCGCAGGCTAATATGCTCTGTGTAAAAGGTAAGCGCATCTTTATATTCTCCTTTTTTTTGGTGATACTCGTACAGCGCAAGTAGGGTAAGCTCTTTCAGTTTAAGGTTGTTGGTTTTGTTGGCTAAGCTGAGCGCTAGCTCAAGGTGAATAAATGCATTTTGGTACTGACCAAGTGCTGTTTGCGCTTCGCCAATTTTGCGAATGCATAGCGCCCTTTTCTCCAAATCGAAATGTTTAGCGTAAAGGGTTGATGCTAGCTGAAAGAATTCGACGGCTTCTTCGTAATCACCAATTTGAAAACTAAGGTTTCCGAGCTCATTGTAAATATCGGCAGTTCTAGCTTCGTCGCCAACCTCTTTGGATATATTAAGGGCGTTGTAGAGGAGTTCTTGCGCTTTGTCAAACTGTTTTATATCGCCATACGCGTATGCCAGGCTTTTGTTGGCTTGGGCAATGGCTTGTTTATTTCCGGTAAGCTTCCTGAGTTTGAGAGCGGCTTGGTAACTTTCAATGGCATCCTCTGAACGGCCCAGATCGCGGAGCGTATTGCCATGGTTTATATAAATATAGGCTTGGCTTAGTGGGTCGTTGCTTGTGCAAATTAGCTCAATTGCCTGTTCTAGGTACTTTAAGGCATTTGAGTATGAGCCAATTTTTCGGTAGGTCAGTCCAATGTTTGTTAGCGATCGGGCAATGTCTTCTGTAAGGTTTTCTTCCTGCCTAATTTTTAGAGATGTGAGATAGTTCATTAGCGCATCGGCATAGCTTTGCTTTTGAGCGTATAGGTTTCCGAGCTCATTGTATGCTGATGCTAGGTTTTTTTTGTCGTTGAGCTGTTGCCTAATTTCAATTACCCTAAGTAGGTTGTTCAACGCCTTATCAAATTCATCTAAGTCGCGCTGTACTCGTGCTACATTTTCGAGTGTTGATGCTGTACTTGATAGCAGTTCCAAATCTTCACGGAGAATTAGGCTTTGCTCGTAGTATTCGAGCGCCTCGGTTGGTTTTCCCGATCGGAGTTTGAGGCTGCCCAGTAGATTGTATATATCGGCAAGTTCATCAGGACTATCATTAGCAATTGCTAAACTTTGGGCTTGAAGTAAGTCTGAGTTTGCATCATCAAACTGGCTTAAACCTCTGTTTGCAAGGCTAATGTTTTTTAGTATTGATATTTGGTTTAGAGTATCGTTAAGTTCAGTGTAACCGTTTAGGGCTTTGTTGTACCAGTCGATTGCATTGGTAAACATTCCTGTTTTAAAGTAATGGTTCCCAATGCTTCGGTAAAAAAGAACGTTAATGCTTGTAGCGTTGTGTTTTTCGTACTCAGATAATTCGTTCTTAAGAAGCATTAGCGCTTTCTGATATTCTTTTTGCTGTTCGTAAACCTCGGCTTTGAGAATAGCAATTTTTGCGTTTAACGATATATCCTCTGAATTTAAGTAATCTTTCTCCTGTTTATTAAGCTCATCAATTGCTTTGCTAAAGCTATTTAGGCTAACAAGATGGCTTACCTTAAACTTAACAATTTCAAAATGTGTGCTTTTTGAGAGCTGCACGTTATCAAGAAAAACGGAATCAATTGCGAGTAAGGCTGAGTCGGGTTTTCCTAGTGTTAAAAAGGCATTTGCTTTTAGCGTTGCAATGAGCCCAAGCGTATCGATATTAGTGGTTGCGGGAGTGCTGTTGGCTAAATTTATTGCTTTGCGCGGGTTTTCGTGTATATACATCTTAATGCTAGCAATAGCATCTTTTCGTTTTGCCGTTGGTTGATTGCTGGCAATTGAAGTAAAACCTGAATTTGTGATTGTTAAAAGAGCGGCTATAATTATGAAGCGTAAACCAATTTTCAACATTTTA
>Ga0334899_1002630_pt1 | contig 13945 bp, 9 predicted proteins | sample GraSluR3_MG_FD_207219 | JGI IMG/M metagenome (GOLD analysis project Ga0334899, IMG submission 207219) | Sludge microbial communities from methane-producing bioreactor in Wageningen University, Netherlands - Granular Sludge_8_08-R3 | ecosystem: Engineered > Bioreactor > Anaerobic > Unclassified ... | reverse complement strand
TGTTTGCATTTTGCCATTTACACTCACTGCCATTATATGCCGGAAAATATTTTGGGAAATAAACTTGATCTATATTAAACTCAGGGACTGCATAAATTAAATATGCATTTGACACACTTAAATCCTCAAAATAATACTCTCCATTTTGTATTAAGCATTTATCAATTGCCTTAAAAATATTATTATCTTTCTCGTATAATACAGCCATACCAAGAGGTAATTTTGAGCTACCGGCATATACAATCCCGTGAATATCTACAGGAGGAATATAATCCTGAACTTCTATACTATAACAATAATAATGAGTACAAGAATAATAAGTATCTATATATAGGCAAACATTATAAACACCCGGTTCGGTAAAAACATGTAAGGGATTACGTGTATTTGAGAAAGTACCATCTCCAAAATCCCAAAAATATGAAGCTATTTCGCCAGTAGAGTTATTATGGAATCTATATACACCCGGAGTTTGACTGTAAGTTAGTGAATCTACGTAAAAAAATGCATGACAATTGTTGTTGTAGCCAATCTCAAACACTTCGGTGCGTTTACAACCATTATTGTCGGTTAATGTTAATGTATAAAAACCAGGTTCTAAAGACGTAATTTCATTACCAGAACAGCCTGTGCTCCATTGATATGAGATTAATGGATTTTCGGTATTTACATTAATCCATGCATCATTATATTCGGGATAAGTTGCGTTACCAATACTTACATTAATGGGAATATTACAGGTATCAGAACTAGATTCAATCCCGACATAAATTTTTCGCGTATAATTTGAGATACATGCATTTTCAGTAATAATAGTAAGCGAAACATTAAATATTCCCGGATGTTGATATGTATAAATAAAACTTTCCGAACTCTTGATTGTACCATCTCCTAAATCCCAATAATATTGTAATATCTCTGTTTCAGAACTTGACTGATTATCAAAACTTACTTCAAAACTACTTCCCACAAAAGAATAATTGAAATAGGCATCACAAGCCCCATACGCAGAAAATGACAATATGAGAAAAATGCCCCATATTTTTATTTTAGCCCAAATCATAGGTTAAAATCTATAGGTTAAACCAAAATTGACACCATATCGCATATCGGATTTTTTAACTCCAACAATGTCTTGATAAACGCTATTTAAATTATGCCGGCACCATGGTTCAAGCATTAAGCCAAAGCTATCTCCAAAATAATATCTAAGTTTTACACTAGCTTGTGCCGAAACTAATATTTTGCTGTATGATTTTAATGCAGTAATTTCTGCGGTTTGACCTGTAAGCGAATTTAAATAGTACCCAGAGGCTCCTGATAAAAAGCCTGCAACAATACCAATTGAAGGATTAACATTTAATCTTTTACCTCCGAAACTGTACCCAAATATAAAAGGAACTTCGAAATATGTAGCAGAATTTTGATATGAATTTGTTACATAATTAAAAACAGTATCATTACTCAATAATTGAATTGAGTCGGTAAAAGTAATTGATAGCGTATCTATAACCTCAAAATATGATGTGTCGCCCTGCAGCCATGCGTCTAAATCAATAATTAAAGTAGTATCGTATTGTGTATATTGGTTGTCGAAAAATTCATAATACGGCTTCTCTGCAATTATTCTTTCAAGAGTTTCAATAGTGAAAACTTCGTTTATATTTGCAAACGCTAAACCACTACTAATATTAAAATTCCTCAACTTTAAGTTAACTAATAGCCCATAGTGATATGACATTTTAGAACTAATGCCATTCTGATAAGCATCTGTTAATGTGGCACTTTCCTCATTTAAAGCTTTATATTGCGAGAAGGCTTTAGAAACACCAAAATATGGCTCAATCGACACACTGTTATTGTAAAACACTATCGGTTCTCCGTAGGCATCAAAAGCAATAGTGTCCGGAATAATTTCATCTCGGGGTTCTAAACTTGCAACTTTCGGTAAAAGATACGATTTAATCGAAGGAATATATGGTAATTTTATATTATTAAGCTTTATCCCGTGTTTAATCCTATTTATGCCAAACCTATTATAATTGTAGTTATCTCCACTATTTTCACTATTTCCCATTAAATCTTTATCTTCATGGCTAATACTTTCAAAATTTTCAGAAAATCTATCTTCCTCAAAATCTACAATTACATTTTCAGCATTATGATTATCAATTATTTGTGTTTCTATATCCTCAATGCTTTCATTTTGCTGACTATATAAAATACTATTTGGAATATCATTATTTTCAACAACTTCCATATTATAATCTAAGTTTGTTTCGCTAATACTTTGCTTAGTAATAATAGATTTATTCATTCTGCTAACCGAAATATCTTGTGAAATAAGTGGTAAGCCAGCTTTTTCTGATTTTTTATTATAATAAAATGTTGTTGATAAACTCCCTGCTACCAATAATATTAAAGCAGCATAATATATATTGAATTGTGAAATATTAAATGTTAAAAAACGAGGCAACCAAAGAGTAGAATTAATTCTCTGCCAAACATTAGAAGATGGATTAATTCTAAAATTATTGAAAGCATATTTAAACTTATAGTTAAATCGCTGCACTTTTATTTTATTATCTATTTTATTCCAAGAACCGGCAGAGGGTTTTTCGGTATATCCTTGAAATACTTCTCTGAATATATTTTCTATGTTATTATTCTTATTCATTTTAATATATCCGTTCTTTTTTCAATTCAGTTAGTTTTTCTTGCAACAAAGTTCTTGCTCGAAAAAACTGTGATTTACTAGTTCCAACTTCAACTCCGAGTATTTCTGCAATTTCTCTATGCTTATATCCTTCAATAACTCTTAAGTTAAAAACGAGTCTAAATCCATCCGGTAAAGAATTTATAGCAGCAAGTAGTTCGGCTCTTGTAAATTCTGAGTCTGAAACTGTGTTATTATCGGGTTTAATTTCAGCAATGTCGTTAAAATCTGTATGAAACATATGCTTACTATTTTTTCGATAATAAGTTATAGCAGTATTTATTAATACTCTTTTCATCCAACCTTCAAAACTTCCTGTTTCGGAATACTTATCGATATTTAACAAAATCTTTGAGAAAGCATCTTGCAAAATATCCTCAGCATCCTGTCTGTTCTTTCCAAACCTTAAGGCAATACCCATTAAAACAGGTGCATAAAGATCGTATAATTTTTTTTGCGCCTGTTTTTCCATTTTTTTACAGCGGGCAATAATGTCGCACAAATTTGGCATATCATTGTTTTCAACAGACTTCATTATACTGTAAAAGGTTGCATGGTTTAATACAAAGATAACTATTTGAATAATATATGCTAATTTTATATCTTTGATTTACTGAAATAATTAAAAATGGATGCACTAAAATGGGCAGATTTTATAATTGAAGTACAGGAATGTACAAAATGTAAACTTTCGGAAACCCGTAAAAATGTTGTATTCGGTATGGGTAATCCTAATGCTTCTATTATGTTAATTGGTGAAGGACCCGGACAGCGGGAAGATGAACTTGGAATACCCTTTGTGGGAAAATCAGGACAACTGCTTGATAATATTTTAGCTGCTTGTGGTTTTAGTAGAGAAGAACATATTTTTATTGGGAATATTGTAAAATGCCGCCCTCCGAACAATCGCGACCCACTTCCAGAAGAAAAAGATCAATGTATAGAATATTTGCATCGACAAATTGAAATGATTAATCCTCAAATTCTGGTTTTATTAGGTAGGGTTGCATTACAAAGTCTAATCGATCCTAAAGCAAGTATCACAAAATGTAGAGGCAACTGGATTGAATGGCAAGATAGGTGGGTAATGCCAACATATCATCCATCGGCATTGCTCCGAAACCCTAAATTAAAATACGATACCAGAGATGATTTTAGAAAAATTGTTGAAAAATATAAGGAACTAGTTGACCCTGAACATGAAGCAGTAAATATATGAACTTAAAATTTGGCGATTAGATATCAGCAACTAAGAAAACCAGAATTTGGCAAACTTTCAACTCATCCCTTCCAACTTTTACCTTCCAACTTCCAAAACTAAGTAGCTCTATAATAGTTTCCTCTTATTATTAATATCCTTAAACACATTCAATTAATATAATTATGCTCACTAAAATAAAAACTGCAAAAAATTGTTTATATTTTTACATACAATTTTAATTTGCTTGTTATGGCAAACCTAAAGATTTAATAATGAAAGTATTCTCGATAGAAACAATGCGATTTAAGGTTGACGGTGGGGCAATGTTTGGTGTTGTACCTAAAACGATGTGGGAAGAAAAATATCCGGCAGATTTTTATAATTTATGTACTTGTGCCTGCCGCTCATTGCTTATTGATACTGGCGAACACAAAGTTTTGATTGATACCGGTATTGGAGATAAATTGTCAGATGAAGAACTAAATCATTATGTGACCAACAGAAGATTTGATTTGCATAATTCTTTGAAACAATACGGGTATAAAGCTGATGATATTACCCATGTTGTGATTACACATTTACACTTCGACCACTGTGGCGGAAGCGTTAATAAAACAGATAAAGGTGAATTAGTACCGGCTTTTAAAAATGCAAAATATTATATAAGCAAGACTCATTGGGAACAAGCTACAAATCCTAATCGCAGAGAAAAACCAAGTTTTATAGAAAGCAACTATATACCACTTTACGAAAATAATAAAATCGTTTTTGTTGATGATGGATTTGAACTTATTGACGGTGTAAAATTAAAAATCTTTAACGGACACACTATCGGGTTACTTTCGGCATTTGTAAATACAGGAGAAAAAACTTTAGTTTTTGCCGGCGATATGATGCCTGCAGCGGTATATGTCCCACTATCATGGATTTCTGCTTACGATGTTCAACCGCTGATAGCAATAGAAGAAAAACAAAATTTCTTAAAAGAAGCATTCGAAAATGAATATGTGATATTTTTTCAGCATGATGCATATAATGAATGTGGAACAATAAAAGAAACTCAAAGAGGATACCGGATTGATAAACTTGGTAAACTAACAGACTTTTTTAAATGAGAATAGGCATAATTACATTATTGTTAATTGTTTTGTTTTGCTCCTGCAGCGAAACTGATTTTACCGAGATAAACTATACTCGTAAATTGGTTAAGCATACTTGGCATATAAATTCTTATGTAGATAATAGTGTAAACGAACTAATGGATATTACCGATACCAAATACGAGTTCCAAAGCAATGGTGTACTTATAAAAACTCTTTATGATGGCTCGCAACACGAAGTAAATTGGGAGTTTTACGATGGTATTAATTATATTATAATTGGAGATAATACATTTAAAATAAGCACATTAACAAACAAATTATTACATATTAGTTATGGTGAAATTGACATCTTCTTTGTGCCTGTTTAATAGCTTATAATTTTTCGATTTAAAGACATTTATTTTAATCTCTGATTTATTCAAAATGTTTTCGCATTTTTGCAAAACATCTTATACAGTACTACAAAAATGTATTTTAAAAAGCAAACACATGAAAAAGCAAAATAAATATGATAAAAAAGCTACACCCAAACCTCCTGAGGGGATAAGGCTGAACCGATATGTAGCAAATGCCGGAATTTGTTCAAGACGAGAAGCCGATGAATTAATAAAAAACGGGAAGATAAAGCTTAACGGTAAAATAGTTACCGAAATGGGTATTAAAGTAATGCCCGGCGACTCTGTAGTGTATAAGGGGAAAAAAATTAATCCTGAAAAAAAAGTTTATATTTTGCTTAACAAACCTAAAGATTATGTTACAACTACCAGCGATCCGGAAGGTCGCAAAACAGTAATGGATATTTTGAAAAATGCCTGCAAAGAAAGAGTTTTTCCGGTGGGTAGATTAGACAGAAGTACTACAGGTGTTCTTTTAATTACAAACGATGGCGATCTTGCTAAAAAACTAACACATCCCTCGCATAAGCAAAAGAAAATTTATCAGGTAAGTCTCGACCGCAATCTTACAAAAAACGACTTGCTTGCAATAGCAGAAGGAATTGAATTGGAAGACGGAATGATTGCAGCAGACGCAATAAGCTATATCGAAGACAACAAATCTGAAATTGGAATAGAAATACATTCAGGCAAAAACAGAATTGTAAGACGCATTTTTGAACATTTAGGCTATGATATAAAAAAACTCGACAGGGTCTATTTTGCAGGCTTAACAAAAAAGAATTTACCTAGAGGAAAGTGGAGGTTTTTATCAGAAAAAGAAGTGTCGTTTTTAAAAATACAGGCAGGAAAAGATAAAGCATGATGAAAAAGCTCATTACGATAATTTTTCAATTATTGTTTTTTGCTATTGCTGCAAATGCTCAATTCATTCTTAGCGGAAGAGTTACCGATAGTATTACAGGCGAATCACTGGCATTTGTAAATATTGTTTATAATAAAGCTAACCAAGGAACCACAACCGACCTTGACGGATATTTTAACATTGAATCGCATAAACCTATAAAAATCTTGTGCGTAAGCTACTTAGGATACCGGAAAGACTCTATTTACTTAGATAATAATATCAAATATTTAAATATAAAGCTTACGCCAGATGTTATGAGGCTTGACGAAGTAACTATTTTCCCCGGTGTAAATCCTGCTCATAGAATTATTAATCTTGTTCAAGAAAACAAAGAAATCAATCGCCCCGAAGCCTTAAATTCATTTAGTTATGTTAGTTATAATAAATTTCACGCAACATTCGACCTTGCCGATATTCCAATTATAGATACCACATCGTTAAGTGCCGATAGCATTAAAATAATAAATCAAGCTGCCGACAGCGTAAGCGACAGTACGGTAAATAGTTTGAACAGAGCAAAACAATTGTTAGACAAACAACACTTGTTACTAATGGAGTCGGTAAGCAAACGAAAATTTAAAAAACCCGACAAAAATAAAGAAACAGTAATTGCTAACAGAATCTCAGGTTTACAAAACCCTATGTTTTTTATGCTTGCAACACAAATGCAAAGCTTTTCTTTTTACGATGAAACTATTAATCTTTACGACAAAAATTACTTAAACCCGATAAGTAAAGGCAGTACCGACAGGTATTTCTTTATGATAGAAGACACAATGTTTACCGAAAAGTTTGACACTGTATTTGTAATATCGTTTCGCCCACGCAAAGGCAAAAACTTTGACGGTTTAAAGGGAACCTTACAAATAAATTCCAATAAATACGCAGTACAAAACGTATTAGCGTCTCCAGCCGAACCAAACTCTATGCTTACAATACAAATACAACAGATGTATGAGTATATACAAGACACACAGTGGTTTCCTGTTCAGTTAAATACTAATTTCACTTTTCATTCTTTAAGTGTAAGTATTGATGGATACTTAGCACCCTTAAAGGGTATTGGCAAAAGCTATATACAAGACATAAACATAAATCCTAATCTTGACGAAGAAAAATTTGACCATATTGTGGTAAATACCGAAAAAGATTCACACAAAAAAAACGATGAGTTTTGGAATAAATACCGCCGCGACAGCCTTAATACTAAAGAAAAAAATACTTATCAGGTAATCGACAGCATAGGAAAAGAAGCTAAACTCGATAATAAACTTGCATTTCTAGAGGCATTTGCATCAGGCAATATCCCTATAAGTATTTTTAATATAAACCTAGACCAAATAATGTGGTATAACCAACACGAAGGATATAGATTAGGATTAGGGGTACACACTAACGATAAATTGCTGAAATGGGCATCTATTGGTGGATATTTTGCCTATGGTTTTGGCGACAAACAAATTAAATATGGAGGCAATATCTTAGTTAATTTCTCGAAAAAATATGAATTATATTTAAATATTTCTTACAAAAACGATGTTATCGAAAGCGACAATTACGATTTTAAATGGAGTAACCAACTAATATCAACCGAAGTTTACAGAGATTTTTTGTTAACCGAATTTGATAAAATAGAAAAATGGCAAATAACTGCCGGAGCCAGATTGTTTAGATATCTTAAAACAGAAGCCAGCTTTAGCCATAATCAAAAGACTATCTTAAATACTGATAGATATTTAATAAATAATGTACCTCCGGTAACTAATCTTGAATATTATAAAGCCGAAATTTCGGGGAAATATGCTTTTAAGGAAAAATTCCTGCAAACTCCTAAAGGAAATAAATTAAGCATGGGAACTAATTGGCCTATTCTATGGTTTAACATAGCTTATGGCTTTAATAATACTAGCTTTGATAATGGTTTTTTAAAAATTGAAGCACAAATAGATAAAAAGTTTTCTTTTAAAATGCTGGGTAATACATATCTAAGAATTTCGGGAGGTTTTGCCGATACTAATACCCCCTACTCCATGCTTTACAGCGGATATGGGAGCTATAGCTGGATAGATGCAGGAAATACTTTTAATACTATGAGAATTAATGAATTTATAAGCGATAGATTTACTCATGCTTTTATAAAACACGATTTCGGTAGTTTACTATTTAAAACAAAAAAATGGCAACCCGAAATTGCCTTACTTACAAATATAGGTTGGAGCGATTGGAGTAAAAAAGATATTGAAGGACAAACAAAAGAACCATACAATAAATTTTATTTCGAATCGGGCATTCAATTTAATTATATACTCCGAGCTTCATTTATAGGTTACGGTTTTGGTACCTACTATCGCTATGGTGCATATCATTTACCCAATTTAATCGACAATTTTGCCTTTAAACTAACTCTTACTTATAGTTTATGATTCATTAAATCATTAAGTTCTGAAACCATCTGCTCGATTTCTTCATCACTATAGTTCTTCTCTTTTGCAGCTTCGTACAAAGTACCCCAAACAGGAGCTCCACAGCGTATGCATACAATATCTTTATCAGATAAATAGTTTACCGATTCCGGCAAAATCTCTAATAAATCCTCAACATAACCCGCATTATTCATCGCATTATTCTTGGCTGGCTCGTAACAAGTTGTTTGTCAGTGGATTGGCACGGTGGTTATGGTTTTATTATTAGCCAAATTTTGAGAAAGCTTACAATTATCTTTGTGCATCTGCTTCGTTGCAAAACTCTTGAAATATAAGGATATATCTGCAAGTTTCGACGCCTACCAGCTACACAAAGCTAATCGTATGAATAATGCGGGATAAATTGATTTTACTATTTATTTAATTGAATTGTATAATGATTTTTTGTAACTTAGCTACATAACCAAAAAACACACCATCTTGAAATCAATTTTAAATTTTCCGGTAAAACGTATTTTTAAGTTCTTTTTTGTATTAGTTAGCTTATTAAGTCTCCCTTTTTACAACTTTGCTCAAACAACAGTACCGCTTTATGAAACATTTGATAAGGATGCTGTAATAGAAATTCAAGATTATTACACAAGAACTTGCGAGCAGTTTGTTATAAATGGTTCTATACAATTATTTGGACCAAAAAGTATAGTAAGATTACTTGTTGTTACAGAAGATAATACGGAGTATCTTGTTGCAGAAGCATACCCGCTTATTTGTAGCGACACATATTTTCAGCTTTATGATTATGGTGAGGAAAGTAAATATTTGCCTGAAAGGACAAAGATTATTTGTTTAAAGATATATATAGAAAATGCAAATATTACAATTGATAATTTCAAAATTTCTAACATAAAATACAAAAATTACGAACAAACTGCCTACAATCATAAGGAATTTATAGCTAACCAAAAAGTTACAAATGCTAATGCTAAGTTAGCTAATGAGGATATGCTTTGGCGAGCAAGAATTACTAATTATGCTTTACTGCCATACGCAAATAGAGCAAAGTATTTCCCAGATAATAAATACTTTACTGATGGGTATGAGTTTTATGGTGGTGGTATATTTAGTGATTTTTCATCTAAAAGTGGATATGGTGAAGTACCGCAGTTGCCTCAATTAGACTATGTTGAAACTCCTATTGACTCAGGATATGTTAAGGCATCATATTTTGATTGGAGGGAAGCACACGATGCAAACAATCCATCAAGTTTTTATTTCGACAATAATCCTGATTCAGTTTATTATTGGTCAAATAATCAACTCAATTTATATGTTGAGCAAGGTAATGGTTGGCTTACTTCTGTAAAACAACAAACAACTTATAGCGGTGGAATTAATTCATTTATTTATCCTTCTACAAGAGTTTGTCCTAATGGTTGTTTTATTTATGGACCTACTTCGGCAACTGAAGCTTGCTTCAATCTTTATAGTAACGCACACCACAATTACGATTTTTCTGAACAGTATTTAATGGAATTAGGATACAATGCTACAAATGATAAATATGTAGGAGGAACTTGCATAAATAATTATGTTAACAGAGTTTTCCCTTACGACACTCTTATTAATGAAGGAGATTTTTGTTTTTTAACAGATACATTTTATACATATAGTTTACATATTTTAGATAGTGTGTTATTTATTGCAACATCCGATATAAGCATTGTTTTTGATGGAGACCTTAATGATTTGCAAATCACACAGTACGACTCTGTAAATAAAATATACACACATAGAGATACCATTTATGTTGGTTTGGATTATATCATTTATGATAATCAACTCATTAAGCCTAATTATAATTCTGGTGGCATTGTAGATAAAATAATGCAACGTATAAGAGATTATGGTGCTGTTAATGAATCATTTTTACCATGGCAAGATACACTCTTATTTGGAGATACAATTTATGAAAATCAACAATTAGAATATAGGGTTAAAATTGATGATTATATTAGCAATTTAAAATCCGAAAACGATGTTAAATGGTTTTTAATAAATAATGGGCCAACTGCAGGAACTCCGAGAATGGGACACGCATGCACCCTTGTAGGATTTGGTATAGTTACCCCAGGAGATACTATTGATTTGGATGGGGGCTGGGGAAATAATCAGAAAGTTGTACAGATGTTTCATCCCTTTATTGGACAAACTTATTGGATTTTTAAAGAACAAAACGGGATTGGTTTTGGCGAAGGTGGATATGTAAAAATCTTAATTGGTGAAATGTATAATAACTATGGATTCCCAAATACTTATTTTGTTAAAAAAAATGTATATGATACTGAAAACAGTATTTCTATACCTGTTTATGATGCTGATGGAGATGGATATTGCTTCTGGGGCTTGGGAGATAAACCCGAAGGTTGCGATACTTGCCCTAATATTCCAGACTGTAATGACAACAATCCTTTTCTTCATCATTATGACGGAAATATGCGTTGTATGCCCGATTGCGACTCATTAGCTCTTCTTACATCTGAAATACCTCCTGTTATATTATCAGATACTACAATAAAAAATGGTTTTATTTTATACGATATTACTGTTGATAACAATACTATGCTTACACTAGAAGGGGAAATTTTTATTAATAATAATGTGAAGATTACTGTAAATCATGGTTCAACACTATATCTTAAAGGAGCACACTTACAATCTTATTGCGGGAATAAGTGGAAAGGGATTATTCTTAATGGAAATAGAGACTCTTCAATAGGTATTACTGGATATTCTATGCTTATGGCAAGTGGCGCTGTATTAGAAGATGCCGAAACAGCAATAACCGGAGATGTTGGGGCTATTGTTAATGCACAAGGATGTACTTTTAGATTTAACAAGTTTGATGTTGTATTAAAACCTTTCGTCTTTAGCTCATATAGCTCACAGGTAAATAATATTAGTAATGCCAAATTTATTAATTGCAAGTTTTACACCTTTAATGACACTACTATTAATTATGAAATTTCTAATGTAGGTCTAATTTGCGTTAAAGGGGTGCAATTTAAAAACTGCCATTTCAAAGACTGGAGAGTTGATGATGATGATACATTTAGTAGAGCAGGAATTGTTTGTTTAGGCAGCGGGTGTAAAGTTTATACAACAGAAAGTGGTATCCCAAGTAGTTTCGAAAATATGCAATACGGAATTTATAGTCAATCAAACCATTTCTTACCTTTAGAAATTGAAAACTATAATTTTATAAATTGCCTTAGAGGTATATACTTAAACGATTCATATAATGCATATATTGTAAATAACACTTTTAATATCCCTAACAGGGATGAAATTCCCAATGAAATTCCTTACGGTATTTACATGGATGTTTGCAAGAACTTCAGAATAGAAAACAATAAATTAAATGTAGGTTTAAGGACAGGACAACAAATACACTATGCAACCCCTTGCGAAACTTTTGCAGGTATTATTACAAAAGATTGCAGCGAAAGTACAGACGAAATTTATCGAAACTACTTCAGCAAAAATGCTACCGCAGTACAGGCTATTGGAGAAAATAAGGACAACAATCCGGCAAATCCAGAGGGTGTTACTATTAAATGCAACGAATTTTACAACAACTCTTACGATATATTTGTTACCCCTGATATTGATAACCCCTATGCCGATACACTAAATACAGGTATTGCACAATACCAGGGTAGCGATAATTTTCCGGCTGGTAATTTATTCACCGATTCTATATATGAAGAATTATCATTTATAACTATTAACTGGGGCGACTTCACTAACATATACAACGATGCCGAATTCTTTAACTATTACTACAACGATACTACAGGTTACCCAGATAGTCTTGGATACCACAGGCTATACCCTTTGCATGTTGCTGGTAGTGGGGTTGTGAATTTGATTCCGACTTATAAAATATATAATGACTCAACTTGTCCTGATCGTACCATCGATACCACAGGAGGCGGTGGCATTGGTGGTGGTGTAATTAAATCTGCACAGTTAAAAACAAGCATTAACTATTACACCAGCCAACTTGCTAACTTAACCGACGGAGGTAACACAGAACTTACCATAGCAGAAATTGTGCTTGCAAACGATTATACAGCATGGCAAACTTATCTTAGCCTTATGAACAAATCGCCATACTTAAGCGACGAAGCTCTAAAAGAGGTGGCAGCAAAAGAAGAAGGGCTAACCGCACCAATGGTTCGCGATGTGTTGGTGGCAAACCCCCAGGCTGCAAAAAGCAACGAAGTGCAGGCAATACTAAACGAACGCATCGAGGAGTTACCTGATTATATGATAGAACAGATTAATAGCGGGCTTACAAATATTTCTCCACGCGAGTTTCTCGAAATGCGAAAAGCAGAATGTACTGCAGAATACTCCCGCATTATTAATAACAGGATAAGGTATATTGCAAAAACACCCGGTTTATCTTTGCAGGATTCTGTAGAGTATTATCTGAATAGCCTAGATATTCCAGTTTTTCATTATATGCTTAGCGATTTTTATGCCTCTATGGGCGATTACAATTCTGCTATAGCGGAACTTAATAATATTGATTACACAGGTTCTGAAATACCCCCTCGTATACAGGAAAGCACAGCTTTTTACACCATGCTTTTGCAATGGCAAACCGACAGTATAAATTTAATGGCATTAGACAGTAGCAAACTGCAAATGCTTGAATATTACGAAACAGGACATCCTGCAGTAGCAGCAAAAGCACGTTCTTTACTATTCTTAAACAATGCTTGCGATTATGAAGAACCAATCTATTATCCATCGCAGATAACTTCCCTTAAAATGAGGGTTAGCAACAAAGCAGAAAAAGATGCAGGCTACTTTAAAGTTTATCCTAATCCGGCATCTGATTTTGTACAGGTAAGTTGGAAAACAAATGACAATATTGAAGCTATAGGCATAACAATTTCAAATGCTTTGGGTAATTATTTAATAAATAAGAGTATATCAGGTAAAGAGAACACTATTATTATATCACTTAAAGAATTTACACAAGGAATATATTTGTGTACAATCCATTATTCTGATGGTACTTCCGAAACTCAAAAATTCACTTTAATTAATTAACCCGTATTATTCATGCGCAACAATTATAAGTTAATAAAATTTGCATTTGACAGAACAGCTTCATAATTTGAAAATG
>Ga0334899_1002626_pt1 | contig 13963 bp, 14 predicted proteins | sample GraSluR3_MG_FD_207219 | JGI IMG/M metagenome (GOLD analysis project Ga0334899, IMG submission 207219) | Sludge microbial communities from methane-producing bioreactor in Wageningen University, Netherlands - Granular Sludge_8_08-R3 | ecosystem: Engineered > Bioreactor > Anaerobic > Unclassified ... | reverse complement strand
GTGTTGGTTGTGGGTTGTGGTCAGTCTGGAGTTCTCAGTGTAGGGGAGGATGCAAAGGAATTACTAAGCAAAGAGGGTGTTGAATTAGTGGATCTTCCCACACCAAAAGCCATTGAACTGTATAATAAATTGAAAGAACAAGGAAGAACAGTGGCTGCAGTTATACATGTTACCTGTTAAATATGTGAAAATATTTACCTATGATTTTGTCAACTTCATCGCTTAATTTCCACCCGGTGATATGAAAACTTAAATATAAAAAAATCCAATTAGGTATAAGGTTCCAAATAAATTAGTATGTGAACCCAAAAAAATGTGCTCTTTTTATTGGCCCTGATAGTGTAGTGGATATCACGTAGGATTGCGGATCCTATTACCCGGGTTCAAGTCCCGGTCAGGGCACTATCACCTAACTCTAATTTTTTCATTAAAAGAGTACAATATCAATGTGATTCAAATTCACCCAAGAAAAAGAAGTTGACCAAGAAACTATTTACTATGGTTAACCAGCTGGCATTAGATAAGGTTGAGTTAAACCCCATGGATAACTTCAGAATGTCTGGAAATTATGCTGATGACTCACAGGTAACTGAGATAAGATGGTGAAGTTGTGAGACATTTTTTATCATATATTCAATCTCCAGAATTTTATGTTTGTATACAAATTTAGAAATAAATTTATTTTTTAAGGTTCAAAATATTATACAGGTGATAATAATGGGGGAAGAAGAATTAATCAGTTATTGCGGTCTTTACTGTGGTGATTGTTTCGGTTATCATGGTAAAATAGCTTCACTTGCAGATGAACTGAATAATGAACTTAAAAAGGTTAATTTTAAAAAAAATGCGGATTTTTTCGCTGAAATACCTGTTTTTAAAGCATTTAAGAATTATGATAGCTTTGTAGAACTATTGGAAACTTTAAAAGAACTTAAATGTGAGGGTTGTAGGACTGGGGGTGGGCCTCCATTCTATGAAATCCGGAAATGCTGCCGTGAAAAAGATATTAATGGCTGCTGGGAGTGTGAAGAATTTAAAGATTACAATGAATTAAAAGAGTGTGAGAAACTTCAATTTCTAAAAACACATGGAGATGGTCATATAAAAAATTTAGTGATATTAAGGGATAAGGGAGTTGAAGAATTCGTAAAAGGGGATAGGAATTGGTAAAATAATTTTTTGGGCGAATAGTTTTTCTAAGGAGAATAGTTTTTATCTTATTTTAAACCTAACCTCTTCATTTTTATTCAATATTATACTTTTTTTCCATTCATCCCTGGTTTCTGGATAGTCCGCACGGTAATGTGCTCCTCTGCTTTCCTCACGTATGATAGCCGCTTTGGTGACCAGTTTCGCGATTAAAACCATGTTCTCCAATTCCAGAGCATCCTGAAGGTGCTGGTTGTACCCTGCAACATCTGGCACGATCATGTGCTTCATTTTCTCTTTTATTGACCTAATCCTTCCCAATGCAGTTTCGAGACCTTTTTCCTGCCGGATGATGGCTACATTATTCCACATGATTTCCTGCAGTTCTTTTTTAAGCTGGAATGGATAGTAGTCCCCGTCTTGGAATAGTCTGTTAATTCTTCCCTGTTCGGTCTCCAACATAGAAGGGTTTAATTGGAATTGGGATTTTGATACATTTAATGCGGCTGCCTCTCCAGCTCTTCTTCCAAACACCTGGGTATCGGCCAGTGCATTTCCACCCAGACGGTTTGCCCCATGTATTCCCCCAGCAGCTTCTCCCGCTGCATAGAGATTGGGGATATTGGTTTCACAGTGTGGATTTATCCTGGTTCCACCCATGAAGTGGTGGGCAGTGGGTGCTACTTCCATTGGTTCCTTTCTGATGTCTACTCCCACATCCTGGAATTGTAAGAGCATGGTTTCCAGTTTTTCCTCAATAAGTTCTGCAGGCAGGTGAGTGACATCTAGGTAAACTCCACCATTTTCTGTGCCTCTGCCTTCCATTATTTCATTGTATATGGCTCTTGCCACTACATCTCTGGTGGCCAGTTCTCCTCGAGGATCATAGTTGGTCATGAACCGTTCACCCCGGGAGTTTATGAGTTTTCCACCTTCACCACGTACCGCCTCTGTCACCAGAACTCCACGACGGGAATCCGGGTACAGCATCCCGGTGGGATGGAATTGGACCTGTTCCATATCCAGAAGATCAGCCCCTACATTCCAGGAGAGAGCGTATCCATCTCCAGTTTTCTGCAGGGCGTTGGAGGTTACTGGATAAATCCAACCAGCCCCTCCTGTGGTTATAATGGTTGATTTAGCCTGGAAGGTTATGAAATTAGTGTCGGCTAAGGATATTCCGCAAGCTCCCCCGATCCGGCCTTCATTATCCTGCAGGAGCCGGGTGATCATGACCTCATCTACAGTCTGGATATCCTGGCGGATGATCTCCTCCTTAAGGGCCGTCATCATCTCATGACCAGTACGATCCCCCTGGAAACAGGTCCTACGATAGGTTTGACCCCCAAATGGTCTTTGGTTGAGTTCTCCTGATTCTTGGCGGTCAAATAGGGCCCCGTAGTTTTCCAGTTCTGTTAATCTGTCGGGTGCTTCTTCCACCAGTATACGGGCCAGTTCCGGGTCGTTGAGGTAGGCCCCTCCCTTGAGGGTGTCCTCCAGATGGGCTTGTATACTGTCATCTGCATCCACGTAGGCAAAGGCTGCATTGTAACCTCCTTCTGCCAGGGTGGTGCACCCGGATTTATAAGATAATCCTTTGGATACTATTATTACATCTTTTCCATGCTTTTTAGCTTCTATGGCTGCTCTGCATCCGGCTCCTCCGGATCCAATGACCAGCACATCTGTCTGGTAAGTCTCCTTTTCCATGTTTATAGGATTGCACCCGGTTTTATTTAAGTTTTTTAAGTAGGTCGAAAAGAAGGTTAAGAGTATGACTAGATATAAATATAAAAATGATGTTAAACAATTTTTTATTATCTTTAATCCATGGGAGGCTGTGCAGTGAAGAAAAAGGAGATATTGAAACTGGCAAAGAGGGATTTTGAAAAGGCCTGGGTGGAAACAGGTTTGAACTTGAAAACCCCCCATCATGATGATGAATATCCCCGACTGCACCTTAAAACTGGGCAAACTCATCCTTTAAAGGATACTATTGCCAAATTACGGCAAGCCTATCTAATGCTGGGTTTCAGTGAAGCCATAAATCCTCTGTTTATTGAGGATGATCATATTTATCGTCAGTTCGGACCTGAAGCCCCAGCTGTTCTGGATCGCTGCTTCTACTTGGCAGGTTTACCCCGTCCAGATATAGGAATCGGACTGGGTAAAATTGAGAAAATAGAAGGTTTAGGTGTTGACCTGGATGAAGACAAGATCCAGTCCCTTAAAGAAGTATTCCGCAGTTATAAAAAGGGGGATACCAGTGGTGATGATCTGGTACTGGAGGTTTCCAGTGCCCTGGAAGTGGAAGATGAAACCGGGCTCAGAGTCCTGGAGAGGGTTTTCCCTGAACTTAAAGAACTCACCCCTATAGCCAGTAAAACCACGTTAAGATCACATATGACCTCGGGCTGGTTTATAACCCTGGAATCTATGGTTAAAAATAATCCATTACCTGTTAAGTTATTTTCCATTGATCGTTGCTTCCGTCGGGAGCAAAGGGAAGATGCAAGTCACTTGATGACTTATCACTCTGCATCATGTGTCTGGATGGATGATGAAGTATCCCTGGATATGGGTATGGCAGTTTCTGAGAGTTTGCTTGAGTATTTCGGTTTCGAAAAGTTCAAGTTCCTTCCTGATGAGAAGAAATCCAAATATTACATCCCTGGAACCCAGACTGAAGTCTACGGTTACCATCCCCAATTGCAGGACTGGGTGGAAGTGGCTACTTTTGGTTTGTATTCCCCTATAGCTCTGGCACGTTACGGAATTGATCAGGAAGTTATGAACCTGGGTGTGGGGGCAGAGCGGATGGCTATGATCCTTGGTGGTTATGAAGATATCCGGAAGATGGTGTATCCCCAGATTTATAGTAAGAAGGTTCTTAGTGACCGGGAAATTGCTTCTATGCTCCGTATGAACCTTTATCCTGTGACTGATGTGGGAAGAAAACTTATGAATTCCATTATAAGCACTGCCCAGGAATACAGTGATGTTCCTTCTCCCTGTGAGTTCACTGTTTTTGAGGGGGAGTTCATGGATAAAACCATTACTGTTAAGATCATAGAGCCAGAAGAAGGCACCAAACTCCTGGGACCGGCCAGCTGGAATCGTATCTACATTTATGATGGTAACATTGTAGGAGTGCCTCATCCCACCACTTTCAATGGTTTGCACTCTCTGGAAGATGTTGCTGAGGATATACTTGGCAATCTAGGTAAGGAAATAGTTGATGATCTGGCTATTCAGGCCCTGAAGAAGGGTGTTCCCACCAGGATCAGTTATCTGGAGGGAGTGGCAGCTCAGGCCGCTTACCGTATGGAGGAGATGGTGGTAAGTGGAGAAGAACAGATCACCTTAAGAACCACCATAGCCAAATCACCATCAGATGTTAACCTTAAACTGGATAAGGTGGCCATGCGTTATATCACCAGCAAAAACAAAGTGATCGACATCCGGGGCCCTATATTCTGCACCATCACTGGTGAAATTAAGGAATAACCCCTGTTGAATATTGATAAAAGTTAAAAAAAGTTAATAACATATATTTATGTGTTCATGCAACCTCACCCAACTTTTAACTGATATACAGTACTCTCTGGCAGACAGGGTAATAGAGGAAGACTGTTTCTGTAAGTTAGACAGAGTGGCAGGTGCGGATATTTCTTTTTCTGTTGATAACCGGGCGGTAGCTGCGGTTGTGGTTCTGGAACTGGAAGGCCTGGAAGTAGTGGAGAAAAAAACATTAGACGTGGAGTTGTTTTTCCCATATATTTCTGGTTTTCTTGGGGTCCGGGAGGCAGATGCAGTTATATCAGTGATTAATACCCTTGAACATGGTTTTGATGTTTTGATGGTTAATGGTCATGGTGTTATGCATCCTGCAGGTTTTGGCCTGGCTTCACATGTAGGTGTGCTTCTGGATGTGCCCACTATGGGAGTGGCAAAAAGGTTAATTGGTGGAAGGTATATAAAGCTGGCCACCCAAAGTGACCACACCCCTGAAATTCAACTTATAAAATATGATAACCGTATTGTTGGAGCCTTTTTTAAGGGAAAATATCTAAGTGTAGGCCATAGAATATCGCTTAAGAGTGTTTTAGAGATCACAATGAGAACAAGCGTTTTTAAAATCCCTGAACCATTAAGACAGGCCCATATACTGGCGACTGAAACTTTCAAACATGAATTAAATGGAAACTGAAAGAATTTGAAAATCGAAGGAATTTAAATGGAAATCATAGGAAAAATCATCTCAGGAACACATAAAGGTAGTTATTTTGTGTCTCTTGAGGTTTATCAGGATGAATTCCGGGAAAAACTGGGATTTGAACCATTTCCAGGAACTCTTAATCTGGAGATATCCTCGGAAGATGCAGAGACCATAGTTGATCTTCAAGATGAAATGGGAACCATTCATGGAAGTGGGAAATATGGGGATGTTAAGTTCATAGCCGCACGGTTAAATCAAAAGATAAATGGTGCGCTTTTATTTCCGGCTAAAACTCAGCATTCTCATGAGATTTTAGAGTTTGTTGCCGAGAAAAATCTTCGAAAATCTTTGAAACTTAAAGATGGTGACGAACTCACCCTGGAAATAGAATAATTAGTTGAATTTAATGGTTGATTTATTAAATAGGATAGGATTGAATTAAATAGGATAGGATTGAATTAAATAGGATTGAATTGTTTGAGATTGATTATAGTTTTTAAAATTTAATTATTGGAAAAAACAATCAGTATTGGAACTAACTACAGACAACACTTTCAACAAAAAAAATACTAAAAAAAATCTAATCTGTGATTATATGATAAAAAAAGCAGTTGAAGCATTTAAAAAGGGAGAAATAGTTTTAATTTTTGATGATGATAATCGGGAAAGGGAAACAGACATGATCATTGCTGCCGAGTTCATGACCCCCCAGCACATGACTACCATTAGAAATGATGCTGGAGGACTGGTCTGTGTGCCTATATCCGCTGAAATATCAGATGCACTGGGCATTCCTTTTATGACTGATGTGATGGAAGCAGCCAGTGACAAGTATCCAGTTTTAGCAGGTTTATCACCAACAGACATTCCCTATGATGAGAAATCCGCTTTTTCCATAACTGTAAACCACAGGAAAACCTTTACTGGAATCACTGATAATGACCGGGCCTGTACCATTAAAGAACTGGGACTTTTATGTAAAAATGGGAATTTCGCTGATTTTGGTAAATATTTCCGTGCTCCTGGACATGTAACTCTTCTTAGAGCCACTGAAGGCCATGTTTTAAACAGAAAAGGACATACTGAGATGAGCGTAGCCCTGGCAGAGATGGCCGGATTAACTGAAGTGGCGGTTTGCTGTGAAATGATGGATGATGTGACTGCTAATTCCATGGTCACTGATGATGTGGCTAAATATGCAGAAAAAAATGGTCTTGTATTTTTAAGTGGTGCGGAATTAATTGAAGGTTACCATGAGTTTAAAGGCATTTAAATTGCCTTTAAATTAATTTTATTTAGTGTTTCTTACTTAAATTTTCCTTAAATTTAGTTTTAGCCTTAATTAATTCTGACCTTAAATTCTGGCCTTAATTAATTCTAGCCTTAATTAATTTTAGGATATTCAAATTTTAGGTTTAATATTAATTCTCTAGCTAATTCTCTAGCAAAATTTATAACTAATAAATTTGATTTAAACAAAATCCTTCAATATTTTATTAAAAGGATAATAACCTGTAAATTGTGGTTTTTCAGCCATTTTTAGAATTCTGTCCACATCTAAATATTTTTCAACTGTTTCTGTGGCTTTCTGGCAGAAGTCTTCCAGTTTTATTTCCACTTCTGGGGTTCCACCCCTTGATGCTAACTGGGCTTTGGGAACTCTGCCCACCCATTCCAGTCCGGTGGTATTTTTTATGTAAGTGGATGCAGTTTCAGCGATTTTGTCATGGTAGACCTTGTTTAAGATAACACCTGTGGTTTTTATACCCAGTTTCTGCATCATGTTCACATGCGAAGCCAGATCCAGGGCTGCTGTTTCTATACCTCCCTTGTTACATCCGGTTACCATTAAGGTGGGGATGTTTCCGGCTCTAGCAATTTCAGCAGCAGAAAATGGAGTTTTTTCATTTAAAAGTCCGGTGAAAATACTCATCACACCCTCAACCAGGATTAAATCATATTTCTGTCCCCTGATTTCTGTGATGATTTCTTCCAAGTCCTTCCATCCCAGTCCACCAATCTGGATGGATGCAAAGTCTTCCATTTTTTCTTTATTAAGATAGAGAGCTGGTACCAGATCCCGTATGTCTGGTCCTACTTTCAGGACTCCTACTCTATATCCTTTCTTACGCAGAACTCCCACTACACCAGTGGTTAGGAAGGTTTTACCTGAATCCGACCCTGTGCTGGCAATCATGAGAAAAGGAGGCAGTTCATGAGGATTGATGGTGTTTTGAATCCGATATTCTGAATACATGTCCAGCCCTATCCCTACTTCCCTTTTAATTTTCTTTACCAGTTCCTGGTTAGCATTTTCAATCTCCTGAATATCATTTTCAGTGGCATCCATGAACTGGAGAATATTCTGGGTTAGAGCTGGGTTTTCATCCAGGGATGCGTGGACCATGGTTCCCACCACGTTACCCTCATCGTTCCGTGCTCCTGAGAGTATTTTTCTAGGATTATCTGTGTAATCTGTTCTTTTAACTCTTGAAAAGAATACTGGTTGGGCATTACCCCTTATCTCCCCATAGGTGTGGCAGTGAAAACCAGTTACACTTTCCCCTAACATTCCATTGGTTAAAAATGATTCATCCACCACTTCAGCTTCCACCCGATCAGTTCCAATTAAAGGATGGAAGGTAACATCCAGGATTCCCAGTCCTTCCCTTTCCACTGGACAGGGAGATTTCCGACCTATGTCTGTTTTATTGGCCAGTACCTGGAATCCCGAGCACATTCCCAGGATGAACTTTCCTTCTCTGTCCATTTTCCTGATAACAGTTTCAATCTCCGGGCTGATACTCAATGATTCCATGATACTCCCCCCAGGGAGTATGAGACCATCTAAAACTTCATATGCATTTTTTCCATTGATCAATCCATTATCTTTTAAAAGGTGGGTGGGAAGTTCTCCGAAGTTTTCAAATAAAGGTAATGATCCTTTAACATACAGGATGCCTATTTTTTTCATGGAAATCCTCGATTTACGATTAAATGTGGTTTATTTAAATTAACACTTTTGGGGGTTGCATGGTCTTTTCGTAACTTATGTAAAAAAAATAATTAAATGATTTAATTCAGTGTTTCTTGTGCAGCCATCAGTTGAAGTATTTTTTCATCCTCTAATGGTTTTGCCTGGAATTGCATGCCCACTGGGATTCCTTTCACATCCCCTGCAGGGGTGCTGGCTGCTGGTATACCTGCCAGATTGGCTATAACTGTTAGTATGTCATAAGCGTACATTTCCATGGGTTCCAGTGAGGTGCCCAATTTATGTGGTAGTTTGGGAACAGTAGGCCCCACTAAGACATCTACATCTTTTAATAGGCCTGTTATTTCTTTTCTTATGAGTGAACGAGCTTGTAGGGCTTTTTTATAGTATTTGCCACTGTATTCTTTCTGGCTGATGTAGGATCCCATGTATATCCGGCGTAGTACTTCCTCTCCGCACACTTCTTCTATGCGTTTACCATATTTTCGACCATCATATTTTCGGGTGGCTGAGAAGAACTCCACATAGTTTATGAGGTAATAGGTGGGCAGGCATAATTTGAGATAATCGAAGTTTAATTCCACCACTTCAGCCCCTGCCTCCTGCATTTGCTGGATGCGTTCTTCAATAATATTAACTATGGCTTCATCAGAGACATCAAAGAATTCCTTTACTACACCCAGACGCATACCTTTAAGTGCATTTTCAGGATCAGCAATACTGGTGGTGAACTCTGGCACCTTCCAGTTTATGGTAGTGCATTCCCGGTGATCCTCCCCAGCAATAACTTCCAGCATTAAAGCCACGCCACTGGCATCCTGGGAAAAGGGGCCAATCTGGTCAAAGCTCATGGCCAGATCTAGTAGTCCTTGTCTGCTAACTGCACCATAGGTGGGTTTGAACCCCATCACCCCACAGTGAGATGCAGGGTTACGGATGGATCCTCCGGTGTCAGAACCCAATGCCAGGTCACACAGTCCTGCAGCCACTGCTGCGGCACTGCCACCACTGGAACCTCCAGGTATTCTGCCTGGAGCTCGGGGGTTATCAGTGTGGCCGAAAAAAGAGGTTTCAGTGGAGCTTCCCGCGGCAAATTCATCCATGTTGGTCATGCCGATGATTATACCATCTTCATCCTTTATACGCTGGACTACTGTGGCATCATAACTGCCAACATAGTTTTCCAGGGTGGGGGAGGCAGCGGTGATGTGGAAATCTTCCACATTGATGTTACTCTTGATCCCCACAACTAAACCTGCCAGTTTTCCAACCTTATCACCATTATTAATCTTATCATCTATATTTTTAGCTTTTTCCAGAGCATTGTCCGTGTTTAGCTCTACAAAAGCATTGATTTTAGGGTTATCCTTGTTTATTTGTTTGATGAACCTTTCCAGGTTCTCTGATGCGGTTGTTTTGTGATTCCTGATTGATTGTGATTTTTCCAAAATATTCATATTCCCACCTATTACGTGAGTAGCAAGTGTGTACTAGTTGATCATTATCATCTTTTTGATTTAGAAAACGAGTCTTATTATATTTATCATTGGTTTTACCATTGGTGTTTTCCAGTCACAGTACCCTATTAGATGTGAAGAAATTATCTATCTCCAGATCATATTCTCAGAAAGTTAAGAAGCCCAGTTGCATCAATATAACCCTCATTTCGACGAATTTCTTTACCATCTACGTCGAGAAAGACCAAGGTTGGGATCACATTAATATCAAAGCTGTTGGCCAGTTCAGGATTATTGTCAACATCTATTTTCATGTAAAAATAGGCAGATAACTTTGTCTGAATATTAGAGTTGGTCCTGATTTCTTGTTGGGATCATATTCTAGTTTACCACCACAATCACATAGTAATTCAAAGTCCTGTGGTGATTCCCCTTTTTCAAGTTCATAGTAAGCTCCACACTGACCACATATCAAATAGGGCATCAGATCATCCTATTATTCAACTTCATAAAATAGTTTCATCATTTATTTTATGAAACTGACCTGATTTTCATATTTTCCAATGGGATACTTATTTCATATATTAAAGAGAGGAAATAGATTTCCCAGATCCAGGACACCCAGAAGGTAAAGTATCACTATCAATACTGGTTGGTGCAATAAATAAATTAAAAGAGAGTGTCGGCCCAGGAAACTGAATATCTGGGTTAAAATGTTTTGGGAAAGATCGGGAAGTTTGTATTGTCTTTTATAATCTTTGTAAAGAATATTCCCTGTAAACAGACCTATGGAAACCACCCCCAGCCAGGGAAGTAAGGGGAAATAATCCACAGTGATGAATCCTGCTGGTTTCACACCCAACCACAATAGCCAGGGATAAGGGACTGTGAAAAATGTCAAAATGAAACCCGCCATGATAAAGATGATTCCCAGAATCAGGTTCAGATACTTCCTGTTTAAAAAGGGATATTCCAGGATGATGGCGATTCCAATGAAATGAAGGACACCAAAAACTATGAAGTCTTGGGGGATGAAAATCCATGTGCCCAGAGTAATTAGAAGCCCCAGAGCGAAAATTTCCAGACCTCTTTTAAGATACTTGGGGAAAAGGCTCGTTTTTTTGTGATCTTTATTTTTAAGTTCTGCACGAGAGTGACTAAGTGTCAGGGAAATTCCCACCAGGAACAGGAATATGAATGCGGTTGTACGGGCAAAAAACCATAGGAAGCCCCATGAAATATTTAAATAGTACGCTCCAAAGTAGTTCAGATCAAAGATTAAATGATAGGTGACCATCATCAGTATTGCCAGGCCACGTAGAACGTCAATTTCCCAGAAACGTTTATTTAAATCCATATGACTACCTTCAAATAATCCAAAGATCTTTATCTACTTGAATTATATTCATATAATATTTGGGGACAATATAAGCCTATTTTATATGAGTATCTTTGTTTTTTCCATGCAATTTATGTTTTATGGGTTATTAAAATCCATACCCGGCATTTTTCCTAAAATGTGTTCTTTATGCACAAATAATAAAAGTTAAATGTTCCCTCATCATAGTCCCCATGTTACACCCTTTAGTAAGTTCTGGGTTAAAAGGGATTTTCATTGCAAAAAATAGGTGTGAACATGTCTGGAACTCTTTTACTAAAACAAAACGAAATTAAACAACTAATTACCATGAAAGAAGTTGTTGATGCTGTTGAAACAGCTTTTAAGGCCTTTGCACAGCGTGATGTTCAGATGCCCCCTAAAGATTATTTGTTTTTCCATGAGGGAGACTTGAGGATTATGCCCTGTTATGTTCGGAGTACAGAGGAGTCTGGAGTTAAATGTGTGAATGTTCACCCCAATAATCCTCAAAAACATAATCTGCCGACGGTAATGGCCATCATCGAACTTGTAGATCCTGAAACAGGGTTCCCTCTGGCAGTTATGGACGGGACATGGGTAACCGACATGCGAACCGGTGCCGCTGCCGGAGTAGCCACTAAGTACCTTGCAAGACCTGATTCAGAGATATTGGGAATAATTGGAGCAGGTAAACAGGCCTGGACACAACTTATGGCCCTTAACGAAGTAATGGACATCAAGAAAGCCCGGGTTTTTTGCAGAACATGCAGTACCCGAACTGATTTTGCGGAAAAGGCATCTGAAACTTATGGTTTCGATATGGAAGCTGTTGATTCAGCTGAAGCAGCCGTTCAAAATGCAGATGTGGTTGTAACCACCACCCCCTCATGTAAACCAGTGATCAAGGCAGAGTGGATCAGTTCTGGTACTCATATCAACGCTATGGGTGCTGATGCACCTACTAAACAGGAACTGGAAACCAGATTACTCCTTAACGCGAAGATCGTTATAGATTCATGGGATCAGGCCAGTCACAGTGGAGAGATCAATGTTCCTGTCTCTCAGAAAGTCATTAAAGAGAAGGATATTCATGCTAAAATTGGAGATGTGATCATTGGGGAAAAAACAGGCCGAGAAGATGAGGAGATCACTGTTTTTGATTCTACTGGTCTGGCTGTTCAGGATGTGGTGACTGCAGGATTAATCTACAGGCGAGCTAAAGAACAGGGATTAGGAGTAGATTTTGATTTTATAAGTTAATTTGTTGCCGGATTTTAGGGGGGGCTGAAGAAAAATCAGCCCCTTCTAGTAAACTCCAGTGCAAAAAAAATCTGATAAACATACAGAAAATCTGATAAATATATAGGTTGGAAAGTGCAATCTAATCCTGGTGATGGAATGTATCAGAAAGTTAATAGAAGCGAAGTTCTCAACAAAATGAGCCATGTATTTGAACGCTTCCAGTTCTTATCAAGAACCAGATCCCTTAGTGATGAGCAGGTAGCAGATATTGACTCCCATTTATCGGAGATTATTGAAGTATTAAACCACACCTGAAGATTAGGTGCTAATTCCCATCCCCTACTCTTTCTACCCTCACTAATTACAAGTTTCATAACTTTAGTTGTCTTATAATGTCTATTTGAAAGATTAGTCCCCCCTTAGAAAGCATAGAAGCATTATTTATTCTAATCAACTGTTATTATGTTATGTAAAGATTTATATTTTGATTCATTAAATTTAAGGAGATCTAGGAGTTAAATGTGGATTGAAGTTATTCTATTCGCTGCCGCCTCATTTTGGGTGGGTTTATCCGGTGCCATGGTCCCCGGACCTATGCTAACCGTTACCATCTCCGATTCACTGAAAAAAGGGTCAAGAGCCGGACCACTGGTTGTTTTAGGTCATGTTATCGCTGAAACAATCTTAATCCTACTCTTAGTACTGGGATTGGGATGGGCTATTGGATCTAAACAGGTGACCATGTTTATAGGTGGAATTGGAGGGTTAATGCTTATCTACATCGGTTACACCATTGCCCGGTCACCGATTCCCACAGAAATCCCTGGAGACGGAGAACCCGTAGAAAAACGAGGATCAGTTTTAAGTGGGATTGTAACCAGCGTAACCAACCCTTACTTCTATATCTGGTGGGCCACAGTTGGTTGGGCTTTCATGTTGAAAGGAATAGAATTAGCAGGAATTATAGGAGTTTTCAGCTTTTTATTGGGCCACTGGGGGGCAGACCTCAGCTGGTACAGTGTGGTGTCTTTTTTCACCAGCAAAGGAAGGCATGTTTTGCCGGGGAAACGTTACAAGATCATGATGATTATTTGCGGAGTTTTCCTGGTGTTTCTGGGTGTTTATTTCATTTATTCCACATTAATAGCCTGAAAACTGGTTAGAATGGATAATAACAACATAATAGGAATAATTGCAGGGTAGTTTAATTTTAATTTTTTATAAATTGTAATTATTTAAGTTACAATTTCCTATTATAGAACCATGAAAGCAGTTGTTTTCGATAACTCCGGAACCCTAATTTCCAGGTATAGGGCTATTAAGGATATTAATTCCGGATTTATTTATGATCATACCAGTTCCATTGACCTGGTGGATCAGCATCCCTGCCGGGCTCTGGTGGTTTTGCAGACTGACCCTTCCCAATGTATCATCAATGCCCGTCCGCATCAAACCATCCATGAATTCATAACCAGAAATAGAGTTCCCTTTGACATTAGCTATTCTTCTTTCGATATTGAAAAAAAGGAATTGGTGGATTT
>Ga0334899_1002613_pt1 | contig 14029 bp, 11 predicted proteins | sample GraSluR3_MG_FD_207219 | JGI IMG/M metagenome (GOLD analysis project Ga0334899, IMG submission 207219) | Sludge microbial communities from methane-producing bioreactor in Wageningen University, Netherlands - Granular Sludge_8_08-R3 | ecosystem: Engineered > Bioreactor > Anaerobic > Unclassified ... | reverse complement strand
TTGCTCACCACTATGGAACGGTTCATGCGGCTGTACACGCACTTCGAGCAGGATCAGATATTATCCAATTAAGTGAGAGCTATCAGATAATTCCAGAAGTGGTACAGGCATTAACAGAAAGCTATCAAACATCATACTTAAATTGGGAAGAGAACGTATACTCACTGAATCGGATATACAGTATAAAACAAAAATTCAGCTATAACCCCTCATCGACTTCTTCGGTGGATAGTGACGAACACAGAGGTGTTGCTCGAGCGATAATGGATAGGGCTCTAAGTACCGGCAATCGGCCACAAGCAGAGCTGCCAGACCTTGGCGAGAATCCACTCTTCATCGGTTTTCATCCCTTCTTGAGCAATCAGGAAGAGAGTACTGTTTCTTCCTGCCCCCCCTTCCCAGTGTGGATGTCTCAGCATATTGGCGGGAAATACGTTATTACACCTGAAGATCCCGATAACTCTGACATTATATCACTTCTGGAAGAGACAAAAGGAGCCTCTGCTATTGTTATAGGAACCTATAATGGGTATGCAAAAAAGGGCCAGCTTGCTCTGGCAAACGCGATGGCAGGAACAGGATTGCCGACTTTAGTCGTAGCACTCGGCAATCCCTACGATATTCTCTACCTCGCTGAAAATATCTTTAGTTTCGCGGCATTTGATTATACTTCTCTATCCTTTGAATCTGTAAGATGCGTATTGGTGAAGGAGCGTACTGCGACGGGAATTCTGCCCATTCACTGGTAAGCGATAATTACTCCAATACTTTACCAAACAAGTGTTTTACAGTAGGCTCAGTGCACAAAAGATCCTGCAGGAGTTGTTATGCTTAATCGAGAACATAAAAAAATGATTCTGTTTGCCCTCTATCTCACTTCGATGGTATTGGTAAATACGTTGGGTTCAAAAATCACCACACTTGGGTCTATACGTGCGTCGGTAGGTGTGTTTTTCATGCCAATTCTTTTCCTGGTAACCGACATTGTAGGTGAAGTATATGGGAGAAAAACTTCTTCGTGGTTTGTGAACCTCTCTTCATTCATGCTCATGTTTATGTTTGCGATGATTGGTTTATGTATCGTACTCCCTGCAAACCCCACGTGGGGCCTGCAGGATTCATATGCAGTAATTTTTGGTTCGAGTATGCGTATGACAGCAGCAAGTCTTATCTCTTTTTTCATTGCCCAACATGTAGATGTTTTCACCTTCTCCTTCATAAAGAAAATCACACAGAATCGTCATCTCTGGATAAGAAACAATGTGAGCACTATTATCAGTCAGTTCATCGATACTACGATATTCATGTTCGTAGCATTTTATCATATGACAAGTCAGTATACCGTTCAATTCATTTTCTCACTCATCATCCCGTATTGGCTTTTTAAAGTACTCTTTGCACTCATAGATACTCCTCTTTGCTATTTGGGGGTCTGGTGGGCACGGCGAGAACCGAACGAAAAAGAGAACGCCTAATAGAGACTGCTATGAGAAAATTAGTGCTTTTTGGGGATAGCATAACCGCGGGTAGAATTGGCATTGCATACCGAAATACCCTACCGCTTGCTGCTGAAGTGCATGGTATTGAAGGAGACACTTGGACCGGTACGCTGCAGCGTGTCTTACGATATGTACAAACAAAGCGTCCGGGAAAGGAAAAAACGGTTGTTATTCAATCAGGGGCAAATGATTTACTTCTTCCCGAGATGGGACGAAGATACGAGGCATGGTCACAAACAGTCAATCAGATTATGGGCACTCGCAATAGACCACTGGAAAATCTCCAGGAATTTGTTGATGCATGTAGTAATGACCTCAACACGTTGCTTACTAACTCGACCTCCTGCTCTTTTCTCATCTGTTCAATACCCATTCTCGGAGAAAATCTTAATTCTCCACTAAATCAGAAAAGAATTGAACGAAACAGGCTTCTAAAAGAAATCGTAGAACATGTTCCGAATAGTATTTGGTGTGATATCACTACCCCTATAGAATATCTTGTGAATGAAAAACAGGGAAATTCCTCCTACTTGCCTGAACATCCTGGAAATCTTCAGGAAGATGCGCAATTCATCGGTACTGATGAGCGCAGGGCTGCGCAACTCTCTCTATCAAGAGGACTTATCGCTACAATCGATGGTATTCATCCGAATGGAATAGGTGCACAAACAATCGGATCTGCAATTGCAAATCAACTTCCGTGGTAAATACTCACTTGTTCATGTCTATCGCTTCACGACTGAGTAAACTTTTAGTACATTATTTGTACACGTAATCAACGTATTCATCTTACTGGAGGATAATTCATGGCAGATCAGGAACTGATGCCCGTAGAACAAACACTGCCTCATAATCTTTTTGTACTTCCCCTTGTAGGGAATCCCATCTTCCCTGGACTTTTCACACCGCTGGTGATTGAAAGCAAGGATGACATAGAAATAGTCAACCAGGCCATGGCTCACGGTGGAGACCTTGGACTTCTGCTAGTCAAGGATGAGACAAAAACTGACTATGAGCCAGACAATCTGTATCGAGTAGGCACCATTGCAAAAATTATAAAGCGAATCAAACTCCCTGACGGGGGAATGAATATATTCATTTCGACACTCAAGAGATTTCAGGTAAAGGATTTCCACTCAAGTGGAAGGTTTATAATTGCGGATGTAGAGTATCTTGAGGATATTGAAGACAATCCGACCGAACTGAAAGCATGGACTCGGCAACTCATAACTGAGACGAAAAAGCTTTCACGCGGCAACCCGCTGTTTACTGAGGAAATGCGTCTCAATATGGTGAACATTGATCAAGCTGGGAAAATGGCCGACTTTATAGCGAGCATTATAAATATTGACCGAAGGCAGCAACAGAGAATACTGGAGACATTGAATGTTCGTCGAAGAATGGAGCGAGTACTTGTTTTTATAAAGAAAGAGCAACAAGTCCTTGCAATGCAGGAGCAGATTCAAAGTCGTGTCAATAGCAAATTAGAGAAAAATCAACGAGAGTATTTCCTACGTGAAGAATTAAAACACATACAGCAAGAGCTTGGACTCACGAGCGATCCTAGAAGTGCTGTATATAATAAACTAAGTAAAGCGATAGCTGCACTCAATCTTGAAGGTGAGGTCGCTGAAGCGGTCAATAATGAATTGGAAAAATTTCAATCATTGGATCCAAACAGTCCCGATTATTCAATAACGAGAACCTATTTGGAAACGATTGCGGCTCTCCCCTGGCAGGAACCTAAACCGGAGGATTTCTCTCTTGATTCGGCAAAGAAGATTCTAGAGCGTGATCACTACGGGTTGAAGGACGTTAAAGATCGTATTCTTGAGTATTTGGCTGTTCGCAAGAAGAAGCAGGATACCAAGGGCTCCATCATATGTTTAGTCGGTCCTCCTGGAGTTGGCAAGACCTCAGTTGGCCGTTCCATTGCTCGAGCCTTAAAGAAAGAGTATTACAGATTTAGCGTCGGTGGCATGCGGGACGAGGCCGAAATTAAAGGGCATAGAAGGACCTATATTGGAGCCATGCCCGGAAAAGTTATTCAGGGATTAAAGACAGTTAAGACAAAAAATCCTGTATTTCTTATCGATGAGATTGATAAAATGGGGGTAAGTTTTCAGGGAGACCCTGCTTCAGCTCTACTTGAAGTATTGGATCCAGAGCAAAACAATACGTTCAGAGATTACTATCTTGATCTCCCCTTTGATATATCAGAGATTCTCTTTATCGTAACTGCGAATACCCTCGAAACGGTACCACGACCGCTGCTCGACAGAATGGAAGTGATTCACATTGCCGGATATACAACTCAGGAAAAGCTTGCAATCGGAAAAAAATATCTTGTTCCTAAGAGCTTGAAAAAGCATGGACTTACAAGAAAAGAGGTCTCTTATACATCTGAAATTCTGAGAGAAATCGCAGAATCGTATGCTCGTGAAGCAGGTGTGAGAAATTACGAAAAATCGCTCGATAGAATTCACAGAAAAATTGCACGAGAAATCTTAGAAACTGAGCCTAAACTTCCTGTGCGGGTAAACAGAACAAAAATGATAGAGTACCTTGGGCAGCCGATTTTCTATGAAGATGAAATTCTGCGTGCAGATAGGCCAGGTATGGCAATTGGTCTTGCCTGGACGAGCATGGGTGGCGACACCTTAATTATTGAAGCGGTCTCCTATCCTGGAAAGGGCGAATTGAAGCTCACAGGTAAATTGGGAGAAGTGATGCAGGAGTCAGCCAGCATAGCACTTACACACCTTAAATCTATAGCTGCTCAGCATGATATTGAATCAACATGGTTCGACACGCATGCAATTCACCTGCACGTACCAGAGGGAGCAACACCTAAGGATGGTCCTTCGGCTGGTATCACCATGGCTACGGCTTTCTTCTCACTCATTTCCGATCGTGTGATTAAAGCAGATTTGGCAATGACTGGAGAGCTTGATTTGGTAGGAAAGGTCATGCCCATTGGTGGGCTCAAGGAGAAAGTCCTCGCTGCCCGCAGGAACAAAATAAACACTATTCTCATACCTAAGTTTAATAGACGCGACCTTGACGAATTGGATGATGAGATTAAGGAGGGAATTACATTCCACCCGGTAAGTACATTCGACGAGGTTTTGTATCATGTGTTTGATGTGAAACCAAATCGAATTGGAGCAACACAGTAATGGAATTATTGAGTCCCGCCGGCACTTTGGAAAAACTGCACTATGCGTACACGTATGGTGCAGATGCGGCATACATAGGAATGGAGGATTTCTCTCTCCGTACACGTGCAGGAAATATCAACGATGATACCATTGAGGAACTGCATCGGGTAAAAGGAAACAAAAGACTCTATGCAGCTATAAACAGCTACCTGCACGAAAAAGATGTGGGAAAACTTGAAGAACGCCTTGATGCTATTGCACGGTATCCATTTGAAGCGTTTATTGTAAGTGACCTTGGTGCCGCTCGGCTGTTGCGAAATCGATTTGGTGATAGTCGTGCACTCCACCTCAGTACACAGGCAAATTGTCTCAATAGTGCTGCCGTTCTGACATACAAAGATCTAGGATTTTCTCGAATTATCCTCGGAAGAGAAACCCCTCTCGATGAAATTCGTCGAATTAAGGATGCTGTTCCAGAAATGGAAATTGAAACGTTCGTCCATGGAGCCATGTGTATGGCCTATTCAGGGCGGTGTTTTCTCAGTGCTTTTCTTACTGGTCGGAGTGCTAATCAGGGAGACTGTGCTCATACATGCCGATGGTCATATAGACTGCTCGAACAAAAAAATGTGCAGGGAAACAGTACTGTCCTACCCGCTGGTGAGCTAGCCCTTGAAGAAGAGAGCCGTCCTGGAGAATATTTCCCAGTTTACGAAGGTGATGGATATACAACCATCCTCTCGTCAAAAGATTTGTGCATGATAGACCACCTTGAGAAATTGAAAGAGGCAGGAGTGGACTCATGCAAAATCGAAGGAAGAATGAAATCTTTGTATTACGTAGCAACAGTCACCCGAGCATATCGCAAGGCTTTAGATGCTCTTGATGGCAAACAAGGTTCCGAAGATTGGAAGTTGTTCCGTGATGAATTGTTCAGGGTAAGCCACAGAGAATTCAGTACAGGTTTCTTCTTTGATAACGAGGCAATAGCAAACCCAACTGAAGTAAGTTATCTTCGTGATTATTTGCTCATCGGGACTGTTGAACAACAAACCGCTCCAGGACAATATATTCTGAAGTTAAAAAACAAAATTGAACAAAACGTTCCTATCGAATATATTGGCCCTGACACATTAGGAATAGAAGATACAAGTTTTCAATTATATGATGAATCGGGTAATGAAGTAGAGTTTGCAAATCACCAGCAGACAGTAATACTTAAGACTCATAAAAGCATTGGAGAGGGCTTTATCATAAGAAAAAAATTGAAATAGGTCAAATTTATGCTAATTTTACCCGTTTTTTTACGTTATTTCCTTAAAATTTCTTGTCATTTATCCTAAATATGTTAGTATATTGTTAAGACTTAATAGGAGGCTTGCCAATGACTATTCATGAGCAGATTGTGGCTCAGTATGAAGCTTACATTGCAGAAAATCAAAAATTCACCGAGAAGGGGATTAAAGCTTCTGCTGCTAGAGCTCGAAAGGCTCTCGGAGAGATTGCCAAACTGGCAAAAGATCGTCGTAAAGAAATTCAGGAAGAAAAGAGCGAGCTTTAAGAGCACGGCATTGGTTATGTAAAACGGGCCCACCCCACATCTGGAGGTTGAGCCCGTTTCTTTTTTGTCTTGAGAACGTATTAGGAAAGAGAACGCAGCAGCGTGAGGTGTTTATTTCCCTTATCCAGTTTCTCTTCAAATTCTGCACGTTTATTCTGTTCTTTCTCAATCGCCACCTCTTTTGCATGTGCCATAAACTGCTCGTTGGAAAGCTTCTTACGTGTACCCTCAAGTAACTTTTCAGTTTTCTCAAGTTCTGATTCTATGCGAGAAATTTCCAAATCAACATCTATTGCATCGCGTACAAAGAGAAAAGCCTCAAATCCTGAACCAGCAACAGGTACAGTCTTTTCAACTGGTGTAGTACCCTGCACATCTACGAGCAATTGAGAGGCTCCGATGAAAGTTGCAATTAATCCAACATGTTCCTGTACAAACGTAGTCGCAATAAATCCAGGATCAGGACGAAATACTACATGAATTTTCCTTTCATTGGTAATTTGCAATTCACTTCTCAAGGAACGAACTCCACGAACAAATTCCTGCATCGCATCTACAGTGGCTTTAGCCTCATTACAAACAAAATGTTCTGAAAAAACAGGATATGCTGAATCGATGATTCTCCCTGTGGTATTAGGTAATTTCCCATAAATCTCTTCAGTAATGAAAGATACAAAGGGGTGCATAAGCCGCATGAGTGTAGCTAACAAGTCGAGCATAACACTCACCTGCCGATCTCGTTCATCTTCTTTCTTAGTGGAAAGTGCATGCTTAGTTGCCTCAACATACCAGTCACAGAAATCATTCCAGAACACATCGTAAATCGCTTGTGCTGCATCATTAAATCGGTATTGTGCAATTGCATTGCTCACTCGTACCGATGCTTCGTTCGTCTGGTGGTACATCCACCGATCCATGACACTCAAGGTTGAAAAATCAACCGGTACAAGTTTCCTGCCTTCAAGATTCATAAGCAGAAATCGTGTGGCATTCCACATTTTATTCGCAAATCGGGAACCGAGCTTGAAAGAGTCCATGTCAATCAGAATATCTTGTCCTTGAGCAGCCATATAACAAAGGGTAAACTTCATGGCATCTGCACCATAAAGATCAATCACCTCTAAGGGGTCTATTCCATTTCCAAGAGACTTAGACATTTTCCGTCCCTGTCTGTCCCGAACAAGCCCAGTAATATAAATATCTGAAAATGGAACTTCACCAAGGAATTCTAATGAGGCCATAATCATTCGCGATACCCAGAAAAATATGATATCGTATCCGGTAACGAGTGTAGAAGTTGGAAAAAACCGTTTTACATCGGGTGTTTCATCGGGCCACCCTAGCGTACTGAATGGCCACAACCAGGAACTGAACCATGTATCCAGAACATCAGATTCCTGAGTAATCTGTGAACTTCCACAGGAACTGCAGACTGTTGGATCTTCCCGTTCAACCATCATGTGACCGCAATCTGCACAATACCAAACGGGAATTCGATGCCCCCACCAGAGCTGTCGGCTGATACACCAATCTCGAATATTTTCCAACCAATGGCTATACGTGTTCTCCCACCGTTTTGCGTAGAAAGAAATCTTTCCATCCTTCCAGGCGTTCAGTGCCTTTTCAGCCATTTTACCCATCGATACGAACCACTGCTCAGAGAGGTACGGCTCAATTACTGTTGAACATCTATAACAGTGGCCCACATCGTGATCATGAACTTTTTCACTTATGATATAGCCACCGGCAACCAAATCTGCTACTACCTGTTTTCTCGCGGTCACAACATCTTTGCCCCGATACGATTCGGGAACCAATTCGTTCAAAGTTCCATCTGGGTTGAGAATATTTACAGATGCTAAATTGTGACGCTTTCCCACCTCCCAGTCATTGGGATCATGTGCAGGAGTAATTTTTACCATTCCTGTACCAAATTCCATATCAACGTATGCATCTGCAATAATGGGAATGGGTTTATTGGCTAATGGGAGTATCACTGAAGTACCTATCAGGTGAGTATAGCGAGGATCTTCGGGGTTAACTGCAACCGCTACATCACCGAACATTGTCTCTGGTCGGGTTGTCGCTACAGTAATAGCGCCTTCTCCATTGGCCATGGGATATTGTACTTGATACAATGTACCTGGAAGGTTTTTATATTCCACCTCATCATCTGCCAATGCAGTACCACAATGAGTACAATAATTAACCAAATAGTTACCTTTATAAATCAAATTTCGTTCATACAGCGTAACAAAGGCTTCTCTAACAGCTCGCGAAAGTCCTTCATCCATGGTGAATCGTTCCCGAGACCAGTCACAAGAAGACCCAATTTTTTCTAGTTGCTTGGTAATAACAGCGTGGTGTCTATCTTTGACTTTCCAGGTTTCATCCAAAAATTTTTCACGCCCTAATTCATGCCGAGTAATCCCCTGTTTCGCGAGTTGTCGTTCCACTACATGTTGAGTAGCAATTCCTGCATGGTCCGTTCCCGGTACCCAGAGTGCAGGGCGCCCGCACATACGATGATATCTGATCAATGTATCCTGTAGTGTGTTATTGAGTGCATGCCCCATATGAAGAATTCCGGTAACATTAGGTGGAGGCATAACAATGGTAAAAGGAGTTCCCTCACCCTCTTTTGGTTCAAAGCATCCGTGTGACTTCCAATCAGCATAGACTCTATCCTCAAACTCTTTGGGATTATATGCCTTCTCCAACTCAACAGCTTTCATGGATTCCTCCTCAGGTATGCTTCAACTCGTGTATTACTAGTCACTCATACTAGCAAAATCGTTTCATCGTGACAACTGAGCATTACTTGAGTATATGTTTTGAGGAAATAAAAAAACTGCCGAGTGGATTGTCCCATTCGGCAGTCATAGTAACTTATAAAAATTGTTTATTCCGTAATCTCATCACCCATTGGTTGAATACCCTTTACACGCAAATCCACTTCATAACCTCGAGAATTAAGATACTTTAAAATATCTTCCAGCGGATAATTGTCGAGAATCTGTGAAGCTGTAAGTCCATCGGTAGAACGAACCTGCACAACAGTACCTTCAGAGGCTGGGACCATTCGAGGTATTAATTCGTTTTGTTGAGGTTGAGAACTCGGACCGATGAGGAGTGCACCAACGAAAACAAACACAAAAGCTGCTGCAGCAACAAGTATTGTCGGTGTCTTAACCCGAAAATCCCTATGAAAAAAACCAACTTTACTCTTCTTTTCAATATAATTCTTCTCTATGAACTGAAGTACTTTATCCTTACGTGGGGCAATCTCATGCTCCTCAAGGCGTGCTCCTGAAACCACAACGTGCAGAGACCGTAACTGTTCATACCGAGTTTTACATGCAACACAGTAATTAAGATGCTCTTCAACTTGGGTTTTCCATGGTTCAGTTAACTCACCATCGAGGTACGTGTTAAGAATCTGGTCGTCAAGACACATGCATTTCCTCCCGGTCAAGCATCGATTCCATAATTTTACGAGCTCGATGTACTCTGACCTTAACATTGCTCTCAGAAATATGAAGAATCCCGGCAATCTGCTTGTAATTTAAATCGGCATACTCTTTTAGGACCAAAACCGATTTTAATTTCTCCGGCAACTTCTCCACAGCCTCCCGGACCAACGTCCTCGTCTCTGAATCAATCAGGGCATCCTCTCCGTTCCTCACAGGCACTTTTGGGGCTTTTTTAATCTTGTCCACCATGGCCTGTTCTCTCGATTTTCTCTTCATTACATTGATTGCGAGGTTTTTGGTAACACGAATCAACCAGTACTTTGCCTCGTCAACAGAACGAAAATCGATGTTTTTCTCATAGAATCGGATGAAAGCCTCCTGGCAAATATCCTCGGAGACATCCATGTTGTAGGTAACATGATACGCAACGCGCATCACTACCGGGAACACCTCCGCATATACAAGCCTGAACGATTCATTCTCGCTGCTTTTTATTTCCATATACTTAACAACTCACCTGTGGTCTTGGTTACACAATTCTTGTGACAATCGCACCATCGCTGGTGTCAGTAATTTTATACCCAGCTTCTTCAACTATAGCACGCAACTCGTCGGCTCGGTGATAATTCTTCTGGAGCTTTGCCTCCGTCCTTTCATCAACAAATTTTTGGATTTCTTCGGGAATGATTTCTGAATCTTCATTCGATACCTCAATTTCTTTTAGTCCTAGCCCCAGAATCCTGTCCATACTATACAGACAAAGTAATTTTTCATTTTTTGGTATAGAATTATCTTTCAATAATTCCCACATATCTGCTAGTCCTCGAGGTGCATTCAAGTCAGTCCCTAAGTGCATATTGAACGTATCGAGATACTGCTGTGCCTCATGTGATAGCTTTGCAGCTGGTTCAGAATTCAGCCGTTTCATCTCTTGAATATTTCGTATCAGATTTCTTCTGGCATTCTTCGCTGCTTCAATCGACTTCCATGAAAATACAAGCTGACTTCTGTAATGCCCACCCAGGCAGAAATACCGATAATCCATTGGCTCGAATCCATGTTTTTTCAACACAGAAAGCGTGAGAAATTCTCCCTTTGATTTAGACATCTTTCCCGTTTCGTTCAGAAGGAATTCCCCATGAATCCAATATTTTACCCATTTTTTTCCAGTTGCGGCCTCACTTTGTGCAATCTCGTTGGTATGATGAACAGAAATATGATCAATACCGCCACAATGAATATCGAATGACTCGCCAAGGTATTTCATGCTCATAGCTGAACACTCAATATGCCAACCGGGATACCCTTTTCCCCAAGGAGAATCCCACACCATGACCTGATTCTCAAATTTTGAGTTGGTAAACCAGAGAACAAAGTCTTTTGGATTCTTTTTATTTTGATCGATATCGATACGTGCACCGGATCGTAAATCTTCAAGATTTAGCCGTGCGAGCTCACCATATCGACTAAATGTGTCGATACTGAAATAGACATTGCCTCCGGAAACATACGTATGACCTTTCGCTTCAAGACGCTGGATAAGATCAATCATATCCTGTATGTGATCTGTTGCACGGCATGCAATATGAGGTCTCTGAATTCGTAAGGCATCAGTATCGTCAAAAAACGCATCTGTATATAGGCGAGCAATTTCATATACATCTCGCCCAGTTTCCTGTGAAGTTTTTACCATCTTATCTTCACCGTCATCGCCATCATCGGTGAGATGACCTACATCTGTTACATTCATGACATGACGAACAGTGTATCCGGCATATTCTAATGTTCGTCTAAGAATATCCTCAAAGATGTACGTTCGGAGGTTTCCGATATGCGCGTAATTATAGACTGTGGGACCACAACAATACATTCGCACAAGACCACTTTCTAGCGGCTCAAATGGTTCAACTGTACGAGACATTGTATTGTGCAGAGAAATTTTCATGGTTGACTCCTATCAAAGCTTGCAGTCCACAACAGCATTGTATGCCAAAGGGAAATGGGATAATATACCCCTGTGAGTACCACAATACGGAATGCAGATGAAAAAATCAATATCGAACACCTTATCCATGAAAAGGCAGCACTTGCCCCGCTCTCGACATATGGAACTGGGGGAGAGGCAGATTTCCTAGCTGTACCTGGAGATTTAAAACAATTGAGAACTGCCATGCAATGGGCGAAAGATCGAAATCAACCTATTACTATTCTCGGTGGTGGGTCGAATGTTCTTATAGCCGATGCAGGAGTCGAGGGTTTGGTTATATCTACAACTGGACTTACTGATCATCACGTTCGCGGTTGTCTTTTCTGCGCGCAAAGTGGGCTTCCGCTTGATACTGCAATAAATGTTGCTATAGAACACTCTCTCAGTGGACTTGAACCACTTGGAGGGCTTCCTGGAACAGTGGGGGGAGCGGTTCGAGGTAATGCGGCTGCTGGGGGTCTTTGGATTTCAGAGCTAATAGAATGGGTCGATTATCTTGATGAGGAGGGAGAACTCTATCGGTATCAAGGAATGGATGGGGGCTTTACCTACAAACACTCACCTTTCAGTGAGAATAATTCAATTATCTATGAAGTGGCTTTCCGGCTCATCCCAAATAAGAATACCAGTGATGCACGACTGAAGAAAGAACAAAGTAGAACGGAACGACTGGATACTGGCCAATTTGACTTCCCATCTGCAGGGTGTATGTTCAAGAATCCCCGTGGTGTTTCTGCCGGCAAACTCATTGACGACGCTGGCCTGAAGGGGCACTCTTTCGGTGGAGTGCGAGTGAGTGAACATCATGCTAATTTTATTGTCAATTATAATCATAGTGCCACATCCAATGATATTTATGAATTAAGTTGCATAGTCGAAAGGGAAATTCTAAATCGCTTTGACAAAAAACTTGAACGTGAAGTCATACTCATAGGGCGATGGAATACCGAAGATTGATTGCTCCATCGTGCATGAGACTCATGTGAAAGACTCCCTTATTTGCGAATTTTCTTGTTACTGTATAGGTAAGTTCTGCTGAATAACCTTCAATTGAGAGTTCGAGACTTACTGTGTCACGTGAACTGTATGGATAATCGGCATAAAGGATTACTCCGTAAGCGGTACTGCTGCCCCAGCGAACAAATGGTTGAGCTGATACTGCTACTCTCCCGATTTTCCCGTTGACGATAAGTGCTGTCCTGTTTGTACTTCCGCGAGAACCTGAGCGGTTCCATCTCCATTGGCAATATCCAGTTACTGTTACTGTATATTCACGCGGCAACATAAAAGAACACTCACCTTTCAGTTGAATCTGTCTCCTCTGAGAATCTCCGGCAAAGTGAGTAATTCTCCACCAGGTATCACTCAACGAAGCTGAGACAGAGATAGAGTGATGACGGTATGAAACAGATACTGTATCCCGTGAGAGCGGAGCATCAGAAGTGGTGTATGCCAGTTCTGCAACACTTCCTGCCCATGATGGCATCTGTCGTCGAGAATATGTACAAGCTACCCCGAAAATTTCGCATTTCACTCTAAGAGCAGTGCTCATACCAAACCCAAAAGCGGCATCGTAAGCCCAACGAAACATCAGATGCAATTCACAGGTAAAATGGTTCATGATTGACAGCTTGTTACCCGTCCATGCGAGATAATTCACACACCCTTCACCAATAGGCAGGGCTCCATAATCAATTATCGGCTTCAAAAATGTCTTTTTCGCATCATTGATCCAGAGCGATGATAATCGCAGTATTCCTAATACTGTCGGTTGTTCTACGAGAGCACCAATCCCAGAGTACAGACCATACGCATGAATCCAACTCTCTTCCCGAAGGGGAAAAACATATGCCCACTTATGCAACGGTACTACAGAATATGCTGCCGAAGTAAATGAGGGAGGTCCTAGCTTTTTTGTAGTTATGAGCGGAGTCCCAAGCTTCATGGAAAAAATAGTAGCGTATCGTTGGTCGCCTGCAATATCGCCTACTATAAGAGTTCCCAAATCTGTAGAACAGTCTATTCCCAATTGGGGTTCAATAAAGGCGTATGGGAGGTCAGTGTTTTTATAGCTAACTTCTCCTTCAGCTTTCCAGGAAATTCGTAATGAAGGTAACCATGCTGAAATCAGTGAACCCTTCACACCAAGTTTCGTGGAGACTTCACTGGCCTGCATTGTGAGAACAGTTTGGGCAGAGAGCGACGGCAGCCACCACACAAGAGAGAGCCATAGGGCACATGTGAAAACCTTAATTCCCATAACCATAGTACGATGAATATCATCATTATGCTTCTACTCCATTGCATTTTTGGTCTCGGCATGTCAGAATATGTCCCGGCTGTTGCAA
>Ga0334899_1002610_pt1 | contig 14038 bp, 10 predicted proteins | sample GraSluR3_MG_FD_207219 | JGI IMG/M metagenome (GOLD analysis project Ga0334899, IMG submission 207219) | Sludge microbial communities from methane-producing bioreactor in Wageningen University, Netherlands - Granular Sludge_8_08-R3 | ecosystem: Engineered > Bioreactor > Anaerobic > Unclassified ... | reverse complement strand
CTGCGCCGCGTGCTGGACCGCCCGAGGCGTGCGCCGCTGCGACCAACACAAGGTCACCGCGACGCAGCCGGGGCGAACCCCGGCGGCCGAACGGGCCGCGGAGGACATGCCGCCGATTCGAGCGGGCTTGGCGGCCCCGGCCGGATCGGTTGCCTCGGGCACCGATTCCGAGCGATCTCACGCTCCCAGGACCCAGGCATCCGCCAAGCCGCCCGACGTTCCCTCGCTATCGACACAAGAACGCGTCGCGAAGGCCCGCGCCGCGGGAAAGCCCGCCGTCTCGGCCGATGAGGCGCGCGTCGCGGAAGACACGTTCCTGCGCCTGGTCGCCAATGCGCTGGAATCGGTCACCGAGATGCTCGACCCCTGCCGGCAAGTCACGTTCAAAGTCGGCGGCTGGTCCAAGGCTGCCCGGCGCACCCTGAGGCCGGCGCGGGGCGCGCCGGCAGCGGCGTCCGACGCCGTCGATCCCAAGGCGCCGGCGGACGGGCCCGGGGCCGTGGTGACCTATGATCTGCGCCGGCGCGGCTTGGGATGGCAGCAGGCCCGGGTGGTCGTCGCCGCCCACAGCCTGGCTCGCGTCGAACGCTTCCTCCGCGACGGAATGGACGACGCGCCGATCGCGCAAGTCGAGATCGAGTCGTTCCTCAACGAAACGGCCGAGCGGGCGCGACGGGAAGACGCCTGGCACCTGGTGCTGCTGTTCAGCCCCACGGGCTTTGCGCCCGAAGCGAGCGATTTCGCGCTGGGACGAGGGGCGAGGCCCTTCCGCGACCGCCACGCCAGCGCGGTGCTGTTCGACGCCCGGTCGATGCAGTTCGCATTCGACGAAAGCGACCCCAAGCTGCTTCCGTTGCGGGAGGCGTTTTCGGCCGGAATGGACTCCGCCGTGCTCGAGCGGGCCCGGGGGTTCCTGCGAGACTACTTCCAGTTGCACGAATCGATTTCGGTGGAAACGCTCGTCGAGCAGCTTGGCATCAGCCGCAAGGCGGCCGCCCAGGTCTTCGAGGCCCTGGCCGCCCGCGGCGAATACGCGCTCAGCGCGATCGACGAGGTGGGCATGGTGCTCTGTGCCCGAGACTGACGCGACGACCTCCAATTCACGGGAGACGAGCCAATGGCACTATTTGACGGGATCAAGGGCCTGCTGAGCGGACGCAAAGGCATCGACCGCATCGGCGTCGACGCCCTCAAGCACGAGAAGATCCGGCTGGAGCAGATGGAGCGGCGGGTCAGCCGCGAGATGGATTCGATCGAGACCCGCAAACACGAGCTGTTCCTGAAGGGCAAGGACGAGACGAGCTCTCGCCAGCGCCTGGCCCTGGCCCGAAAGATCAAGGAGCTCGATTCGAGCGCCCGGGCCAAGGAGCAGCAACTGGCGTTCTTCCACAAGCATCTGCGAATCATCGACGGGCTGCTGCAAATCAAGGAGAACATGGCCCTGCTCCAGGAGCTGAAGATCGGCTCGTTGATCTCGGGGATGTCGGTCGAGGAGCTGACCGCCTACGTCGAAAAGGCCACCGTCGAAGGCCAGTTCGAGATGGAGAAGTTCACCACGCTGCTCAGCTCGCTCGACGGCGCCATGGAGGCGGCCGAGGAAGTCGCGCCCGACGCCGATCTGGCCGCGATCGTCGACGCCATGGAGCAGGCCCGAGCCGCCGAAGAGGCGGGCAACGCCGGCGGCGTCGAGGAAGCCGCCAAACGGGTCGACGAGTTGCTGAGCAGGGAAAAGGGCGAGCCCGAAGCACTCGCGGATTAGCCGATCGCACGGTCGGTCCCGCCCCGGCATCGAGGTGTTCCATGAAGATCGATCTGAGCCGAAGCGTCGAACAGTCGTACCGCAAGGCGGTCGAGCGGGCCGAGGGGCTCCGCGCCGCCGGCCGGCGCAGCGAGGCGGCGGCCGTCTACCGCGAGGCGGCCCGACTGGGGCGCGAGCACGCGAAGTACGCCGTCGGGGCCGCGGAAAAGGCGCGGCGGACCGCCCGGGCCGGCGAGCTCGAAGCGATTGCCGAGAGCCTGATGCGGCCCGAGCCGCCCCCGGCGCCCCCTCCCCGAGCCGAGGTCCCTAGCGAAGAGGCCGACGAATTGCAGGGACAGATCGAGGCGCTGATCACCCGCGCCGACGTCACCTGGGACGACATCGGCGGCCTGGCCGAGACCAAGCGGCAGATCCAACTCGCCTTCGGGCTGGCCATGGCGCAGCGCCCCAGCGGGGTCGAGATCGACGTGGTGCGAAACGTCCTTCTCTACGGTCCGCCCGGCACGGGCAAGTCGCTTCTGGCCGCCGTGGTTTCCAACGGCCTCGATGCGACGTTCTTCAACGTCAGCGCGTCGAAGCTGCTGTCGAAGTGGTTCGGCGAGTCCTCGCGCCTGGTGAGCACGTTGTATGGCGTGGCCCGCCGACGGGCGCCCTCGGTGGTGTTCATCGACGAATTGGAGGCCCTTTTTCCTTCCCGCGACTCGGCCACCAGCGGGGCCGAGCGGCGGGTGCTCTCGACGCTGCTGGCCGAGCTCAGCGGCGTGGCGACCAGCGGCAGCCGGCCGCTGGTGTTTTCGATTGGCGCCACCAACGCCCCCTGGCTCATGGACTCGGCCGCCCTGAGCCGGTTCGGGCGGCGGGTTTACGTCCCTCTGCCCGATGCCGGCGCGCGCCGCGCGATTCTCGAGATCCACCTGACCCGCAAAGGCCACGTGCTCGAGTTCTCCCTCGACGGGCTGGTCGAGGCGACCGAGGGCCTGAGCGGGCGGCAGCTCGCCCACGTGGCGGCCTCGATGGTCGAGAAGATGATCGCCGACGCCAATCCCGATCTCGATCGAGTCGTGGCCGGGCGCGACGAGCGCCTGGCCGAGTACCGGCTCGCCGTTCGGCCGCTTGGCTGGAGCGATGCCGAGGGCGTGCTGGCCCGCATCAAACCCGACGTCTCGCCCGAGACGTTGCAGCGATACGAATCATGGTGATGAGGAGTGCCGTGGAATGGGTCTGTTCAAGTCGAAACAACAGCGCGAGCTCGAGGCAAAAGTCCAAATCCGCCAGGGGATGGCGCGGATCCAGCGATTCGTCCGCAGCGCCCGAAAGACCCAGCAGCGCTACTGGGACCTGGGCAAGCAGGCGCTGCGCCTGGGCGATCGCGAGCAGTTTGAGCAACTGGCCGCCGCCTGGATGCGGAACCGCGAGCTGGCCAATCGCTGGGAACGGTACCTGCTGCAGTTGGAGACGCTCAACGTCCGCCGCGACGAAGTGGGGGCCACGGGCGACTTCATCAAGAGCGTGTCGGCCATGACGAACTCGATCCTCCGCGGAGCCACCCCCGAGCAGGTGGCCGGAATGCAGGCCAAGATGGAACAGGCCGTCGCCCGCGCCGAAGCCCTCGAGGAAGTGCTCTCGGTGGCCATGGAGACCAGCGCCGGCGCCGTCTTCGGCATGGAAGAGCTCGATGGCGACAAGCTCGACGAGCTGGCCGGCCACATGGCCTCCGAGGCCCAAGCCGACGAGCAGGGGGCCTTCGACGAGCGAATCGCCCAGGGGTTGAAGCAGATCGAAGAAGAGATGCGCAAGGAGCTGTAAGTGAAGCTGCTCCTCGAAAAAGCGCTCGAACACTTCGAGGCCGGCTCGGCCAGGCGTGCCGCCGGAGACTTCCAGCAGGCGCGCCGGCATTTTCTCCAGGCGGCCGAGTTCCTCTTCCAGGCAGCCTCGAAGAGCGACGGCCGGTTCCGCGAGATCCGGCTGGCCAAGGCCGAACAACTGGTCGCCCTGGCCCGGGAGCTCGAGGCGAAATCGGCATCGCGGCGCCCGACGGCGAGCAAGGCGTCCGGCGCCGAGAGCGAGCCTTCGTCGTTCCTCATGCGCCAGCCGGCCGAGGTGGGCTTCGACGACGTGGCCGGGCTCGACGAGGCCAAGGAGCAGATCCGGCTGCGGGTCATCTATCCGCTCCAGTATCCCGAAAAGGCGGCCCATTACGGAATCAAGCGGGGTGGAGGATTGCTGCTCTACGGCCCGCCGGGCACGGGCAAGACCATGCTGGCTCGGGCCGTGGCCGGCGAGATCGACGCCGGCTTCTTCACCGCCAAGCCTTCCGAATTGATGTCGAAGTGGGTCGGCGAGGCCGAGCAGAACATCGAGCGCCTTTTTGAGGAAGCCCGCGCCTGCGAGCGGGCCGTGATCTTTCTCGACGAGGTCGAGGCGATGATCCCGGCCCGGCGCTCGTCGGGCTCGACCGTGATGCAGCGCGTGGTGCCGCAGATCCTGGCCGAGCTGCAGGGGGTTCGCTCCGGCGGCGGCACGCTGTTGTTCATGGGCGCGACCAACGAGCCCTGGGCCATCGACTCGGCCGCCCTCCGGCCCGGCCGGTTCGACGCCAAGGTCTACGTGGGGCTGCCCGACCTGACCGCCAGGCGGCGACTTCTCGAGTTGCACCTGGCGCGGCGCCCCTTGGCCGCCGACGTCGAACTCGACCGCCTGGCCGAGTCGCTCGACGGCTACAGCGGCGCCGACGTGGCCGACCTGTGCGAGCGCTGCGCCGCCCGCGTGTTCCTCGAAAGCCTGGAGCGCGGCATCGACCGCGACATCGCGCAGGACGACGTTCGGGCCGCGATCCAATCCGTGCGGCCGTCCGTGTCGGCAAAGGACCTGGAGAAGTTCGATCGCTGGGCGGAAGGAAGATAACGAAGTCACCGCCCGAGGACCAAAGGAGCATTCGCGATGCTGGGACTAGTGAGAAGACTCCTCGGTCCGCGAATGATCGTGGCCCTCGTGGGCCTGGTGCTCACGTTGGGCTGGCAGGCGTGGATGATCGTCCGGCCGAGGCCGCTGGCGCTCGACACCCAGCGCCGGGTCGTGGCCGAAGAGGCCGCCGCCCGGCTGGCCGAGCAGATGCCCGAGCCCGAGGCCGACCATCCCACGTTGGTCGTCGGCCGGTTCGTCAACGATCCCAGCGGCGAGGTGACCGAGGCCGTCCGGGTGGCCGTCGATCGGCTCGATCGGTACGCGGTCCGGCCGGCCACGGTCGTGGAGAACGTGCAACGCGAGCTGGGCTTGGAGCCGACGCCGCTCGACCCCGGAGGCATCGACCCGTCGAGCCTCGACAAGCTCGAAAGCGACTATCTGCTCGCCGGCCGGGTCGGGTCGTTGCGGACGACCGGAGAGGCGGACGAGGCGATTCTCGAGGCCGTGCTGCTTTCCAAGCGCGACCCCACCCAGCCGATCCGTCTGAGGGCCGAGGCGGGGCGCGGTCGGCAGTCGGGCCCGCCCGGAGAGACGGTTCGATCGTATCCCTGGCCCGCGAGGCTGTTGAGCTGGATCGCGCTGGTCGCGCTCTTGCCGCTGGTGATCGCTCCGCTGGCCTTTCGGGGCCTGGAGCGGGAATCAAACCTGGTCAACGTGTCGATGCTCGTGGGGCTGACGGCCGTGGCCGCGCTGGCCGCGCTGGCCATGCTCGGTTTTCGCGTCGACACGGCATGGTCGGCCGCCGGCATGATCGGCGCGGTCGCCGTGGCCTGCGTCTATAACTGGGCCGTGCTTGCCAGAATGGAAGACGTTCGCGTGTGAATCACGAAGCCGACGAAAGAAAGGGGAACCGCCATGGGTTTCTTCAGCGACAAATGCCCGCAGTGCGGCGGCAAGGTCCGCCGCGGCGCGTCGTTCTGCCCGCATTGCGGCGAGCGGGCGCCGCGATCGAGCCTGATCTGCCCCGCGTGCAGCAAGGAGATTCGCGCCGGCGGCAAGTTCTGCCCGAAGTGCGGGGCGCCCGTCGAATCGACGTCCGAGGAGCCGATGCCGGTCGACGAGCTGAACCGCTGGCGGCCCTTGCCCGACGAGTTCGCCCGGCGGATCGAGGCCGCCGACCTGCGCGGAGCCCTGAGCCGGGGGATCGTGGTCGAGCCGGGCACCAAGGCCCTGCTGTTCCAGGGCGGGGCCTTGGCCGGCGTGGTGACCCAGGGAACGTACGACCTGAATCGTCCGCTGGAAGGCGTCGAGCTGGCCGCGCCGGCCACGGCGATCCTCATCCGCGAAGGCGACGTCGCGCTGCCCCTGGTCTGCCGCGACCTGAGAACGCGCGAAGACGTGCCCGCCGAGGCGGCCGTCGAGGTCGTGGTGCGCCTGGCCGATGCCCGGGCCCTGTACGCCAACCTGATGCACGGGCGCGACCGTCTGTCGACCGGGGGGCTGGCCGATCTGGTCGAGAGCGAGAGCGCCAACGTGGTTCAGGCCCGCGTCAGGGCGGTCTCGGTCGACCAGCTCGAGGGCAATCTCGACCTGAAGGCGACCCTCGAAGCCGATCTCCGCCAGGAAGTCGCCCCGTCGCTGGCCCGCAACGGCATCGAGCTGGTCGGCCTGCGCCTGGTCGGGTTCGCCGCCGAGGGCTTCGACGAGATCCGCGAGGCCCGGGCGAAGACGTTTCTCGCGGGTCAGAAGATCGACGAAACCGAGCGCCGCGCGGCCTTGAACCGGCGCCTGCGCGAAACGCTCACCCGGGACCGCATGGACAAATTCACCTCGGAGCGCGACTTCAGGGAGTTCATCCGGCAGACCGAGCACGAGTTGGGCATGAAAGAGGTGATCCGCGAGGCCGAGATGGACGACCTCGTCCGCACCTTCCGCGAAAAGCGCGAAGACGCCGAAACCGCCCGAAAGCATCTGCTCGAAAAGCTCGAGCTCGAGCAGCGTCTCGAGGTGCTCGGCCGGCAACACGCCGTCGACGACGCCGAGCTTCGCCACCGCCTCGAGGGCCGGCGCCGCGAGCTCGAAGCGCAGCAGGCGTCGGAGTGGCAGCAGGTGCAGCAGAGGCTCGCCATCGGAAAGGCCGTGCGCGGCGACGCGCTCGAGGCCGAGCGCGACGATCTTCAGTTCAAGCGCGAGAAGTTCCAGTTGGGTAAGGAAGCGCGCGAGTGGAAAGACGACCGCGACCACCAGCGCGAGTCGCTGCGCATCGGGCGCGAGCAGGAAGAGCGCGACCGCGAAGCCCGGCGGCGGATCGACGAGGCCGACCGCGAGGCGGCCCGGGAGCTCGAGCGGATGCGGGCCATGTCCGAAGCCGAGCAGGCCCGGCTGGCGGCCGACCTGAAGAAGACCGAGGTGCTCGGCGGCATGTCCGAGGAGCAGATCCTGGCCCTGATGGCCAAAAACTCGCCCCACGTGGCCCAGGCGATCGCCGAGCGGGCCAAGGCCCGGGCCCAGGCCGGCGCCAGCGCCGAGGTGAAGGCCCTTTACGAGCGAATCCTCGCCGGCAAGGAAGCCGAGGCCGACCGCTTGGAGCGGGTCATGGAGCGGGCCCTGGGCAACGTGGAGCGCGTGGCCGGCGGCGCCGCGGCCCGCGAGCGCGAACACACCGGCGAGATCAAGGACGTGACCGCCGACGCCATGGACCGCATGGCCGACGTGGCCGGCGCCAAGGCGGGCGCGCCGGGTGGAGCCGCCGCCGGCGCGCCGGAAACGAACGTCCTCTGTCCCAACTGCCACCAGCAGAGCCCCACCGGACAAAAGTTCTGCGACAACTGCGGCCACCGGTTTTTTGAGTGAGTCATGGCGAAGCGAGAATGTCCCAACGTGGATTTGGCCAAAACAAGCGTGTACACGGAGCGCGGGCGTCCCGCCCGCATCGTGCGGGCGAGACGCCCGCGCTCCAGAATACTATTGTGACGCGGCGCCAAGGTTCGTACGTTTTGTCTCATATTGGCCGCCAAGCACGGGAAACACGCCCATGTCACCAACCTGCCCACGTTGCGGAACCCAAGTCAGCACGGACGACCGATTCTGCCAGACCTGTGGATCGAACCTTGCCATCGAGCCTGAAATCGTCCTCGAGGTCGAGACCAACCGCCGCCACGGGCAGAACCACGCTTGCCAGTTGCGGTTTCGGGCGACGAACTCCGCCGAGGCCGCGCTGGACGTGACGATCGCGATGCTGCTCGACGGGCGGGGACGGCACGTCGAGCAGGACGACGACGAGATCGAGCAGTACGGCCGCCTCCAAGGCCGCGGCGATCCGCTCTGCTTCAGCTTCCCGTTCATCCCGCGGATCCCGGGCGAACATGCGATCGGGTCGCTGCGCATGGTCGTCGGCCCGGCCGGCGAGCCGCGAGCAAGCCGCGTCTACGAGCTGCCCGATCGAAGCGTGTCCGTGCGCGTGGCCGATCCCAACGACCGGGCTGCGCAGGGCGCCCAGGTGATCGAGAACGTCACGATCAACGTGAGCGAGGTGTATGGGAGCGACGTGACGAACCTGCTGGGCCAGCGTCGCGACCCCGAGGCCCGACCCGGCGCGCCCCAGCCCGAATGGCAGGCCCTCGGCTTGCGCTTCGCCGGCGTCGAACAGCGCGTGTCGTGTGGCTTCGCCGGCTGCGGGCGCCCGATCGTCGAGCGATCGGGCTTTCGGTGCGGCCGATGCGCGGCGCTCATGTGCCGAAGCCATCGCGACGACGACAAGCCCGCGTACTGTAAAGCGTGCGCCGAAGTCGTTCGGGCCGAGCAGTTCGAGGCGGTTCGAGAGCGCCTGCCGGCACGGCCCGAGGCCGACTCGATTGCCGCGGCCATCGAGCGGATCGCGCAGCCTCGGCCGCGCTTTCGGGCTCGCATCTGGACCGAGCCCGGCACGCGCCCCACCACGCGCGATCTGCATACCGTGCCGCGCGACAGCAAGGGCACTTTCCGGATCGGCGCCCAGTTCACGCTCAACGTTCAGACGGAGTGCGACGGTTACCTGACCCTGTTGGACGTCGGCACAAGCGGCGCCGTGTATCAACTGCTGGCCGACTACCCCCTGCGCGCCGGCCCGCCGGCCGTGCTTTCGGGCCCCGACGCGAGCCGGCAATGGGTGGTCGGAGGTCCGCCGGGGGTCGAACGCCTGAAGGCATTCTTCTGCCTCGAGCCGATCCGCCTTTTTCCGGCGACCCCCGCTCCCTCGCCCATCGCCCCGGCCGGGCAGATCGGGGCGTTGGGCGCCAGCCTCGAAGCGGCCGGCGCGATTCTCGGGCGTCTGCCTCCGGAATCGTGGACCGACGCAACGTGCGAATTCGTCGTGACAGCTCGAAAAACTCCTGGCCGAGAAGGGAATCTGACGGGAGACGACTCAACAAGGAGCCCGAACCGATGACGCGGCAATGCCCTCACTGCCAAGCGGCGGTCGAGCCCGGCGACAGCTTTTGTGTCGGGTGCGGAGCGAGGTTGATGCCGGAGCAGCAGGCTCCGGCCCGTGCCGAGCCTCGATGGGGCTCGCCTGCGGCGCGGGTCGAGCCGGCCGGCATGGCCTCGGCGTCGCGCGAGCCGCCGCCGGGATCGGAGGTGCTCGTCGAGGTCGAGACGAATCGCCCCTACCTGCGCCGCCACGCCTCGCTCTTGCGGTTTCGCGTCACGAACATGCGGCCCGAAGCGGCTTGCGACGTGACGATCCGCATGTGTCTGCAAGGGCAGGGGCGGTTCGTCGAGCAAGAGGCCCGCGATCGCGAGCAGACCTGCCGCCTGCGGGGGCTGGGCGATCCGCACATCTTCGCTCTGGCTTTCTGGCCCCTCGAGGCGGGCGAGATCTCGGTGGAAGACCTCCGCGTGACCGTCCAATGGATCCACGGCGGCGAGCCGGTCGCGCTCGAACTGCCCGACCGCAGCCTGTTCGTCTCCGTGACCGATCCGGCGCTCGCCAAAGACAGCCCCAACGTGGTGATCAGCGGGGGCATCCACATCGACATCCACGAGTTGCGGGACGTCTATGGAAGCGACGTCGACATCGAGAACATCCTTTCGATCAACGCCCAGCGCGAGGCGGCTTCGGGACAAGCGGGCATCGCCTGGCAGCCGATCCGGCTGCGGAGGGCGGAACGCAAGCCCCTGCCCGCCGAGCTTCGCATCGTGCTGCCCGGCGGAACGGCGATCGATCTGCGGCGGATTCCCGCGGGCGCGTTCACGATGGGCAGCCCGGACGGCGAGGGACGCGACGACGAGCATCCGGCCCATCGGGTGCGCATCGCGCGCGACTTCTACCTGGCCAAGTATCCGGTGACCCAAGCGCAGCACCAGGCCCTGATGGGCGCGAACCCGTCGAAGTTCCCGATTTCGGCGCGGCATCCGGTCGACAACGTCTCGTGGGACGACGCCCGGGAGTTCTGCCGGCGATTGCGGGCCCATCTGGCCGGGTCGTGCGACGCCCTGAGCGAGCCCTCGATCGGATTGGAAGACGTCGCGCTACCCAGCGAGGCCGAGTGGGAGTACGCCTGCCGGGCCGGGAGCGAGACGCTTTTCTCTTTTGGCGACGACCGCAGGCAACTGGAGGGCTACGGCTGGTTCGACAAGAACTCGAATCGCACCACCCACCCGGTCGGCCAGCTCAAGCCGAACGCCTGGGGGCTCTACGACGTGCACGGGAACGTCTGGGAATGGTGTGGCGACCGGCACGCCCCCGACTACGTCGGGTGCGGAGGCGACGATCCCCAAGGTCCCGTGCACGGCGATCGCCGCGTGCTCCGCGGCGGCTCATGGAGCTGCTACGCCCGCGACTGCCGCTCCGCCCGGCGCCATGCCGTCGCCCCGGGCGAACGCACGGCGAACTACGGGTTTCGGGTGGTGCTTCGCGTGGATTCGCGTCGGTGAGCGAATGCCGGGCTCGCCGCGGGTGCTCTGCCGGGCGTTCTTTCGGCACGTCTCCCCAAAAAACGCATTGCCGCGTAAGGTCTGCCGGTGCTGCGACTATGAGGAATAGGACCTGGCCGGGCATCTCGCCGCCCGTAGGGCAGCCGAGGGCCGCGGCAGGAAGTCTTCCTCACGTACTCACCGAAGGAGCAGCCCGATGAGAATGCAGCCCGTCGCGCGACACCCGAAGCGTGCCAACGGTTCGGCGGCACCCCACCTGGAAGTGGCCGAACGTATGGGGTCTGTCCCGCGCAACGGCACCGGGCGGCTCCTTCGTCGCGATCCTGGAGTCCCCAGGGTGCTGCGAAGCGCGGTCTCGTCGCTCAAAGCGCGTGCATCGAGGGCCGACCGACGGACCTGCCGCGTGCTGAAGGAATTGGAGCAGGCCCGAGAGGTGCAGCAGCAGCTATTCCCGAAAACCTTGCCCAGCCTGCCCGATTGGGACTTCGCCGCCGAGTGCCGCCCGGCCAAGGCGGTCGCGGGCGATTACTACGATCTGTTCGAGATCCGCCCCGGCCTGCTTGCCGTGGCGGTCGGCGACGTGTCGGGCAAAGGGCTCGGCCCTTCTTTGCTCATGGCGACGCTTCACGGGATGATCCGAGCTTCCGCAGCAGAGATGGCCTCGAACCTGACCGGACTGATGCGGCGAATCAACCGCGATCTGGAGATGGCGACACCCGACGGGATGTTCGTGACGCTGTTTCTGGGCATTTTGGACACCGGAACGGGGGAGCTCCGATTTGTCAACGGCGGACACCCCGCGCCGATCGTTCTGGACCGGCAGGACTCGGAACCGACGCGACTCCTTGAGGGCGGCTTGATCCTCGGCATCGTCTCCGAGACCCGCTATATCGAGGGGCACGTATCGCTGAAACCCGGCAGCATGGTGGCCCTGTTCAGCGACGGCATCACCGAGGCCACGGACGACGCCGGTGCCATGCTGAACGACCAAAGGCTTCTCGACTACATGCGCACCGAGCCCACCCGGTCGGCCCGCGGCACACTCGACGGCGTGTTTGATTTCGTCGACCGATTCGTCGGGGGCGTCGACCCCGCGGACGATAAGACGCTGGTGGTGATCCGAAGAAGGGAGGGGTAGGACGGCGTCTTGGCAGTCGCCCCCGGGCAGCCAAGATGTCGATCGCTGGAAACCGGCCGCCCCGAGCGTTCGCATACCGCTACCAGCACGGGACGGCCGACTGGTTCACCTCGTTTAAGCGGGGCGACGGACCCTTCGCACCCGGCCGAGCCCCCGCGAGTGGTGATCCGGCCATCCACGGTTGGAAGGAAGCGGCGTTTGGATTACGATAGGCGCGCACGAAAAGAACAGGGGCCGATCCGCCGGCGGTCGCGGGAGCCGGCGGCTCGGCATCCTTCGGACCGACAGGCATCGGGGCAGCAAGTTCGCACCCGTCGAGCAGGTACGAGCGAGGCCACAGAGAGCCGGACGATGCGCGTGATTCTCGAAGTCATCCAAGGTCCTTCGGCGGGCGAGCAATTCGTCTTCGAGCGGCGCGAGGCGTTCGTGGTCGGACGGAAGAAGAACGAACGCGTGCAATTCCCGGTTCCCGGCGACCCTTATCTGTCTCGCTACCACATGCTGATCGAGATCAGCCCCCCCCACTGCTATCTGCGCGACATCGGCAGCACGAACGGCACCTACGTCAATGGCAAAAAGATCCCGCGCGCGTCGCTGAAACGCCTGAAGGACGGCGACCGCATCCGCGGGGGGCGGACCGTCATGCGTCTGCGCATCGAAACCGGCCCGATCGAAACCGGCCGGCTCGAGCCCGCTGAGCCGACCTCGCAACGGGAAGTCGTCGGCGCCGTCGAGCAGATGTCGAAACACGAGCCCGTCGAGCCGCTTGCCGGCGCACACTCCGCCGAGCCGGTCGATCCCGATTGGGACACCAAGGCGTTCGAGAATCGGCCCACCGCGAGCGGCCCGCCGTCGTTGCGATGCGGCCATTGCGGCGGCCCTCCCACCGATGCCGATCTGGGCGACCTGTGCGACACGCGCATGATCGGCTACGTCTGCCCCGAATGCCGCGACAAGCTCCGCACGCCCGACCAGCCCGTGCCCAACTACGAGAAGCTCGGCACCCTGCACCGAGGGCCGTTCGGGCCGGTCTACAAGGCCCGGCGGATCTCGACCGGCAAGCTCGTGGCACTCAAAGTGCTGTCGTCCAACTTGTCGTCGAATCCCCGCGCCGCGAAGCTTTTCTTGCGCGAGATGACGCTGGCCTGCCGGCTGAAGCATCCGAACATCGTACCGATCGTCGAAATGGGCCAGGCGGGCCGCGACTTGTGGATTGCCAGCGAGTTCGTCGAAGGCGTCGACGGCCGGCAACTTGCCCATCGCTTGGGCGGAACCCTGCCGCTCGGCGACGCCGTGGAAATTCTCTGCCAGGCCCTCGAGGCCCTCGACTACGCCCACCAAGAGCACCTCGTGCACCGCGACGTGAAGCCGTCGAACGTGCTCGTGTCGGGCGGCCCCGGCGCCTACCTGGCGAGGCTCTCCGACTTCGGGCTGATCCGCAACATGGACGAGGCGGGCGTGAGCGGAATCACGCGCCGGGGCGAGGTCCGCGGCACGGTTCCCTTCATGCCGCCCGAGCAGGTGCTCGACTGCCGCTTCGTCAAGCCGGCCGGCGACGTCTACGGCGCCGGGGCCACGCTCTACTGGCTGCTGACCGGTCGGTTCGTGCGCGAGTTCGACGTGCTCGACGGGCGGGGCGAGAAGAAGGACGCCTACCTGGTCATTCTCGAAGACCCCATCGTCCCGATCCGCCGCCGCGATCCCTCGATCCCCGATCCGATCGCCAAGGTCATCGAGATCGCGCTTGAGAAGGAGCCCGAAGACCGCTACGAGACCGCGGCCGAGATGGCTCGGGCGTTGCGGAACGCTGTCCGGAGTTCATGATGGAAGGAGGGTGTTGCCGCACCCGTCGTATCCCAAAACCCTGTCGCACCGTAACCCGTCCTGTCGCGGCAGCTTACGGCACAGCGAGAGGGCTTGGCGTTGCCGACCTGCTCGACGAAATGGACTGTCGAGAGGATCCCCAGCTCGCGGACCAAGAATACGACGGGCTCGACTCGCCGTTGGTTCCTCGCGATCGGCATCGGATCCCGCTCGGCCGGCGTCACATCCACCCGCTTGGGCAGCTTGCTCCGCAAAATGCGATTCTCGGTCTTCAGGTAGTCGACCATCTGGGCCAGTTCGGCCTGGGTCGCCCGGGCCAGAACCATGAACAGCGGGTGGAAAATCCGGGCCATGCGGCTATAACCCAAGTGCTTGGTGGCGTGGAACATGACAACGTTTTTGAACACCGCCGAGGCGGCCCGGAGTTCCTTGCTACCAGGAACCGGCCGAAATGCCCCGGGGGACGCGGCCCGATCACGGCCAGAATCGAGATGGACGCC
>Ga0334899_1002601_pt1 | contig 14068 bp, 12 predicted proteins | sample GraSluR3_MG_FD_207219 | JGI IMG/M metagenome (GOLD analysis project Ga0334899, IMG submission 207219) | Sludge microbial communities from methane-producing bioreactor in Wageningen University, Netherlands - Granular Sludge_8_08-R3 | ecosystem: Engineered > Bioreactor > Anaerobic > Unclassified ... | reverse complement strand
ATCCTGCCGAAGCAGGGGAGTACATTGCCGGCGCCATAATACTGGGAGCAGCGCCATGCACCGCCATGGTGTTTGTATGGAGCTACCTAACCAACGGCGATCCCAACTACACGCTGGTGCAGGTATCGGTAAACGATCTCATCATCCTGGTTCTATTCGTTCCAATTGTGGGGCTCCTACTGGGTATAACCGACATAACCATCCCTTACGAAACGCTTATTGCCTCGGTGGTAATATTTGTGGTAGTTCCTTTGCTGGCCGGCTATATTACCCACAAGGTGCTTATAAGAGCCAAGGGCGAGGAGTGGTTTCGCAACGAGTTTCTACCAAAGTTCCGCCCTGTATCAATTCTTGCACTTCTGGTTACGCTAATCTTACTATTCGCCTTTCAGGGCGAAACCATTGTGAATAGACCATTTATAATACTGCTTGTTGCAATACCCCTAGTGATACAAACCTATGTAATATTTGCCATAGCATGGTTTGGGGGTCGCTGGCTTAAGCTACCCCATGCGGTATGCTCACCTGCAGCGATGATAGGTGCCAGCAACTTTTTCGAGCTGGCCGTTGCGGTGGCCATTGCGCTGTTTGGGTTACAATCGCCTGCGGCTATGGTAACTGTTGTAGGAGTGCTGGTTGAGGTTCCGGTAATGCTCTCGCTGGTATGGTTCGCCAATAGGAATCGCTACTAAACTAACCAGTAATGCTGACTGAAAACTATTTTATGTTTTTGTTAAAGGTTATCGTAGTGATACAATTCAAACAATATCTTCAGTCAGCCTTACCAAAAAACTACTTTCTAGCCAGGCTAAAGGCCATTGTTCTAGGATAAAAGAACAGGTTTTGCTCATTGAAACACTCAAGTATACTGGTCACTAATAATATCCTTATCGAGATTCAAAAAACTCTTCCCTACCTGTACCTCCGCTACAGCAAACAATTACTTCCGTCAACACAAAGCCCCTTAATCCCTCATCAGAAAAGCTTTAAAACTTCACATTCAAAAAAAGTAGAGGTTCGTCTCATACGTTTAAGCGCAGTGCTATTTGTAGAGATTTCAACAAAGCAAACTCATAAAATAGCTGCTCAACATTTAAAAAAGGTATTTATTTCTTGTTTTTCATGGAATTCACATTGGATTTAACTCATATAATTAAAGATGCTGTAACACAAATATGAACCCCAAAAATCAAATGCCATGAAAACGAAAACGAACAAAACCGATTTGGAAAGAAAAAAATCAATGTTCTTTCAGCTAGGACTAGTAGTAGCACTCACCATAGTGCTTTTGGCTTTCGAATGGCCCAGCAAGGGTGATATCAATCTTGATTTCGCAACTGGGACAACCATCGATTTTGATGAGGAGATGATACCCATTACCCGCCCCGAGGATGTTACACCGCCTCCACCCCCAGTAATTGCACCTCCAGAAATAATAAACATTGTAGATGATGAGGTTGAAATTAAGGATGAGGATGAGGATATCTTTAAAGATATTGACGATGAAACGTTTAAAGACTTGCTCAAGAACCCAATCATCTTTGATGACGAGAAGGAGCTAGACGAAACCATTCCCTTCATGCTCATTGAGGAGCAGCCCACGTTCATGGGGGGTGATCACAGAAACTTTACCAAATGGGTTTTTGCGAATCTTAAATATCCTGAATTAGCAGCTCAGAACGGAATTCAGGGAAGGGTTACCTTAGAATTCACTATCGACATTGACGGATCGGTAACTAACGTAAGGGTTATTAAAGGAATCGACCCGTCATTAGATGCAGAAGCACTTAGGGTTGTTTCTAACTCACCAAAATGGAGCCCCGGATTGCAGAGAGGGAAGCCAACCAAGGTTTCGTTCACCTTCCCGGTTACCTTCAGGTTGAACTAGAATATCAAATCAGAAAAGGGATACGACACAAGCCCAACAGCTGTTGGGCTTTATCTTTGCCTAGGATTTCTGCAAAGAAAAACCAAATACAAAGAATAGATTTTCGGTATACGGGTTCAGGATTAGCTTCCCAAAGATGGGCAGGGTAAAACTTTCAGTAATTTTGATCTTTTGATTTACCCCCGCTCCCACACCAACAACGTTGAATGAATCGGCATAGTAACCACGGTACGGGGTAAGGCCAACAAAGAAGTGGTAGTCCTGCGTAGCAGTCCGTGACCAATTATACCCAGCTTCAATATAGGTCGAGTAGTAGTTCTGGCCTGTAGCAGGATTCAGATCGTCTCCCCACAAAAGGGTTGAAACCATAAGGCTGAACGGAAATCGTTTTGTGCCATCGAAGCTAATGGTTGCATCGATGGTATGCTGTGTGGTCGACTGGTCCAGATCAAAGAATCGATTAAACCTAAGGGTCTCATTAGGACAAAAGTAGTCGAGCACCGAAAAGGTAAAACTACCCAACGAGTACGATGCGTAAATATCTACCTCGGCGTAGGAGTTGTCAACTGTATAGGCAGCCCAAGCCCCTACCAAAAAGTTACGTTTGCTCATATTAAAGCTGGGCTGCATATTCCACGCATCGCAGGTTAGCGATCCCCGCCAAACGTGCCTTGCCTGGATAGTGGCAGACAGCTCAACGCTTAACGAATCGGTAGCATGTGGAATATGGTCGGCTGGTAGTGAGGCCGATGCCAACTCCTTAACCACAGGTACATCAGCAGCAAGCTGCATCCAAGCAGCAGAAAACATCAACCCAAGGGCAACTCTAATCATCAGCAAAAAATTTGCCCGCAAAATTAACCCTTTAAAAATCATTTACCCCAAAAATTCGATGGGCAAAACATATGTTATTAAGCGATAATTGAGATGGGCCTTTTTGCTCAATACCATTTTATATCTATCTTTGCGCATCATATAAATATATGGCTATGAAGTTTGGCGTTGTAACTTTTCCTGGCTCCAATTGCGATCACGATATGATCTACGTTCTAAAGAACATTATGGAGCAAGAGGTGGTAGAGCTTTGGCACAAGGATACCGACCTGCAAAATGTAGATGCTGTGGTACTGCCCGGTGGTTTTTCGTACGGCGACTACCTGCGTTCAGGTGCTCTAGCTCGCTTCTCACCAATCATGGAGAAGGTGATAGAGTTTGCCCATAACGGTGGTTTTGTATTTGGTGTTTGCAATGGGTTTCAAATTCTTTGCGAGGCAGGACTCCTGCCCGGAGCACTCCTACATAATAACAGCCAGAAGTTTGAGTGCAAAAATGTATTCATTTTGCCCGACAGCAAAACAGCAGCCCCTACGGCCTATGTACCTCGCAATCGAGCGCTTAAGATTCCGATTGCCCACGGCGAAGGTCGATACTACGCCGACAAGGAAGCGCTGGCCAGCATGAGAATTAATGGGCAAATACTTTTTAGGTACTGCGATGAAAACAGAAGCATTTCCGAAGCGGTTAACCCCAACGGTTCGGTGGAGAATATTGCAGGAGTTTGCAACGAGAAATTCAACGTATTTGGTATGATGCCACACCCCGAGCGTGCCGCCGACGATGAGCTAGGAAACACCGATGGCTACCTTATAATGGACTCGATGCTTAGGTATATAAAGGAAAAACTGTAGGCTATTAAGAAAAGATAATTTCAAAAGGGGCTATGCCCCTTTTTTTATGAAAGTACAACCAGATGCCTGCAATACTTCTAAATCGATTCTGCTTAAGGTAGCATTTAAACCTTCTCGCTTCCGAACTTACTCTTAATCCAACGAGGAAACATTATTGCACCTATCACTAGGTACGGGTAGTAAGTGGCCAAGCGCCAAATCAATGCCATGGCAACGGCAACAGAGCCAAGCGCAATCGGCTCAACCGGCATAAACTCTCCTAGAAAACGAGTAAACACAAACTCGGCAAAGCCACTTCCACCTGGGGTTGGACTAACCAGCATCATTATCCACATGACCAGCTGCCGTGCAAAAATCAGAAAATGATCGGTAACGGCAAAGAAGGCTAGGAGGAGGGCATTTACAACCCAGTAACGCGATGTCCACGAAAAGGCTGTGGCCAAAAACGATTTGAACCAAAACCCAAAAGGCTTTGCCTTAAACTCCTTCGAGTTTTCAATAATCTCAGTCCCCGCATCGTTGGCGCCATGCTTCCATCGCCTTAGGATGGGTAGCTTAAAAATCATAAGCATAAGCCATTTTAATCCGCGGGGATTAAAAAACAGCCCATAGGACAGTACTATTACGTATAGAAGTTTGACCAAATAACCAATAAGCGCAAAGGTGAAAAGTTCGTTGGCAAAGGCCACTTCATCGGTTAGGCTAACGCCAAACAGTAAATCAGTTTTAACAAATAGTAAAAGTAGGGGAAACATAAGTAGAAAGTACAGCTCATCCAAAAGCGAGGTGGCCATCACAATGGCCGAGCTGCGTCCAACGCTAATCCCTTCCTTATTTACATACAGAATGGCCACGCTGGTACCACCTATAGCCGATGGAGTTATGGCCGAGGTAAACTCCCAAAGCATTACCACGCGGAAGGCTTGCCTAAGCGATAGCTGGCCCTCGGCCAGTATCAACAACCTGATGATATACCCAATATCTCTGAAGGCCATTAGGGCAAGCGCCACCACAAACCAAACAAAACTCCACTTAGCCAAGCTGAGATAGGTGAAAACGCTGGGGTCGAACTCGCGGTAAAACATATAGCCCACAACCCCCAACCCAATGATAATTGGGTATATGGCACGGCTAAGCTTTATTTTGCTTAGCGGATTATCGCTTTGCTGATTTGATCTCTTTGGGGACATAGCTTACTTTACAAAAGTAATAAAATCGTTGCACTACTAAAGCATTAACAACACGTTAATAAATTGGTTGACCTATACAAAAGCGAGGAATTACAATACCTACATCAAGCATATGGCATGAAAGCCGGGCATCAATTTAACAAAAAATAATACTTTGTATAAAACCATCACGTTACCTTTACAGCCATCACCTTGAGTGTAATAAAGGATTGATAAACTATTTTAGATGCTAAGGACAAACAAAACAGCTACTTACTCAGAGTTTTTTCTTATTTTTGCACTTCATTTCGTATTGAACTACAAATCAGTGCAAAAGATTTTTTATGCTAATACGAAATGGACTATGTCCCTCACACTTGCCCCTGGTATAAATGTTGCATAAGAGGCAAGCCAAACGAATTAAGTATTGCTGAGGACAAAATGGATAACGGTTATTTTAACAATCATACCACGATGCAAAAAGTCATTAAATTATCTCTTCGGTTGCTACTAGCTTTTTCGATGACAGTAACATTCATCCACGAAGTAAAAGCTCAGATGCCAAACATCAACCAGATTGATTTCAGGTCAATTAAAGTCGACAACTTAACTGATGCGCAGGTAAGGCAATTCATCACTCGGGCAAAAACCTCTGGGATGACTCTGCAGGAACTTGAGGCTGAAGCCATATCAAGGGGTATGCCCTACACCGAGGTTTTAAAACTTAGGGAAAGGATTAATTTATTGGAACGCAGTCAGGCAACATCAACGGGACAACCGGTAGGTGGAGATACCCGAACATTTGACGCGAACAATTCACAACGTATCTTTACTAAAGAGTTGGATCTATTTGCAGAAGAAGAGGACTCAATTAAAATATTTGGACACAACCTGTTTAACAGAGCCGAACTTACATTTGAACCGAGCCTAAACATTCCAACCCCCCAAAATTACCAGCTTGGCCCTGGTGATGAATTGATAATTGAGGTTTGGGGTGCTTCCCAAAGCCAATCGCGAGTAACAGTTAATCCTGAGGGACAGATTATTGTCCCTGATTTAGGCCCCATAAACATTGGTGGTCAAACAATCGAAAAAGCAACCACGCTTATAATAAATCGTTTGTCGACAATTTACTCCGGGCTTAAAGGCACATCGCCCAACACCTTTGCTCAGGTAAGCATAGGCAATGTGCGAAGCATAAAGGTAACGGTGGCTGGCGATGCATACATGCCGGGTACTTATACCATACCCTCCTTTGCCACTGCATTCAACGCATTGTATCTTGCTGGCGGCCCCGATGAAATGGGATCGTTCCGTGAAATTAGAGTCATTCGAAATGGCCAGCTGTATCAAAAAATCGACCTATACGATTTCCTCCTTAGAGGTGAAACAGCACTTAATGTGAGGCTACAGGATGAAGACATTGTTTTTATAGCCCCCTTTCAGAACCGAGTAACATTTTACGGAGAAGTAGTACGCCCTGCTATTTACGAACTGAAGGAGGGCGAAACCTTGGACGACCTGATTGAATTTTCAGGTGGATTCTCGGCACGTGCTTACAGTAAGCATTTAGTGGTAAATCGCAAAACCGACAGCCAGAAAAAACTGCTAAACGTTGACAAGGAACTTTTCTCATCATTCTTGATGAACAACGGCGACGAGATAAAGGTTGGTGAAATTTTGGACAGATACGAGAATAGAGTTACGGTAAAGGGTGCTGTCTTTAGAGAGGGCGAATACGGCCTTACCGAAGGGATGACCGTTAGCGACCTTATTAAAAAGGCCGAAGGATTAAGGGAAGATGCATTTACCAACAGAGCCTCAATATACAGGTTGCGCGACAACCTTGAGGTTGAGATTATCGACATTAGCCTTCAAGAAATATTGAATAACCCAGCAACAGATATTGAGCTTAAACGTGAGGATATACTGATGATAAGCTCTATTCTAGAGCTAAAGGAAGAGCGAAAAGTTAACATAATGGGCGAGGTAAAGCAACCCGGAACCTTTCCGTACGCCGATAACATTAGCCTAGGGGAACTAATAAGAAAAGCTGGTGGTCTTAAGTATTCCGCCTCGCTGGCTAGGGTTGAGGTCGCCCGAAGAATTCAGAACCGCACAGCAACACAATCGGGCGAATTAATTTCGGAGGTGTTCATCTTCCCGCTCGACGAAAACCTTTCGCTAGGCGATCAGGGCTCATCGTTTAAGCTAGAGCCTTTCGACATTGTATTTGTGCGTCACTCGCCTGGATACCAAGTGCAAATGCTTGCCAAGGCCGAAGGAGAATTTGCATTCCCTGGGGAGTATGCCATAGCCCGCAAAGGCGAAAGGATTTCAGACCTTGTAGCTAGAGCAGGTGGCCTAACAAGTGAGGCATACCTCCCTGGCGCCACCTTACTTCGTATGATTGATGAAACACAGATAGAGCAAGCACAAAGAATTAAAGATATTGAAAAGTCGGGCTTACCCATTGAACTTGATGTTAACCTAGACAGAAGAATTAAAAATGAGTTAGAGCTTACATCAACCCCAGAAACAAAATCAGGGACAGCAGCAGATTCGACTAAACAAGTGATTTACCAACCCATTGGAATTGACTTAGATAGAATACTAAGCAAACCTAAAGGAGACGAAGACCTGCTTCTGGTTGAAGGCGATATACTAAGGGTGCCACAAAGATTACAAACGGTAAAACTCACGGGGGAACTTCTTAACCCAGTGACCACTCGATTTACAAGGAATACTAACCTCAGGAATTATGTTGCCCAAGCAGGTGGCTTTTCCGATAATGCTAGAAAAAATAAAGTTTTTGTAATCTATGCCAACGGCTCGATGGATAGAACTCGCAGCTTCCTGTTCTTCCGATCATACCCCAAAATTGAGCCTGGAGCAGAAATTGTGGTGCCTCAAAAACCAGAAAGAGACGGAGTCACCCTGCAAGAAACACTGGCCATTAGCTCGTCACTTTCGTCCATTGCCCTAGTTGCTGTAACAATTATGAACCAATTAAAATAGCCTTATGACTATTAAGAACATCTGCTGTATTGGTGCTGGTTATGTTGGTGGCCCCACCATGGCTGTTATTGCCCAAAAATGCCCCGAGATTAAAGTTAATGTTGTTGATATTAACCCACAGCGTATTGCCGATTGGAACGATGAGGATCTCGATAAACTCCCAATCTTTGAGCCCGGCTTAAAGGAGGTTGTGGCCGAGGCTCGTGGCCGTAACCTTTTTTTCTCAACCGATATTGAGAAGGGGATTCGTGAGGCCGAAATGATTTTCATCTCGGTTAACACCCCCACCAAAACCTACGGCAAGGGCAAGGGTATGGCCGCCAACCTTAAATTTGTTGAGCTGTGCGCTCGCCAGATTGCCGAGGTAGCCACTGAAGATAAAATTGTGGTTGAAAAATCGACTTTGCCCGTTCGGACTGCACAAGCAATAAAAGACATACTGGACAACGTTGGGAATGGCGTGAAATTCCAAATCCTTTCGAACCCCGAATTTCTGGCAGAAGGAACGGCCATTAACGATCTGCACCATGCCGACCGCGTGCTAATTGGTGGCGATATTGCCACAGCCGAAGGGCGTGAGGCTATGGATGCCTTATCCGATATCTATGCCCATTGGCTTCCAAAGGAGCGTATACTACAAACCAACGTGTGGTCGTCGGAGCTTTCGAAGCTAACTGCCAACGCATTCCTTGCCCAGCGTGTTTCATCAATCAATGCGCTTAGCGCGCTGTGCGAGAAAACCGAGGCCAATATCGACGAGGTGGCCCGCGCCATTGGTGCCGATAGCCGTATTGGCCCAAAGTTCCTAAAATCGTCGGTTGGATTTGGTGGCTCATGCTTCCAAAAGGATATCCTAAACCTTGTTTATATCTGCCGTAGCCTTGGCTTGCAAGAGGTTGCCGACTACTGGGAGCAGGTTATCATTCTAAACGATTACCAGAAGCGTCGCTTTGCCGATAGCATTATCGCAACGCTTAACAACACCATCTCGGGCAAAAAGATCACGTTCTTTGGATGGGCATTCAAAAAGGACACCAACGATACCCGCGAATCGGCTGCCATCTACGTGGCTAACCATCTGCTCGATGACCAAGGATCAATTCACGTGTACGACCCCAAGGTAAGGCCGCAACAAATGTATGCCGACCTGAACTACCTTAACACCCGCACCGAGAAGGAGAACGAGGAGCTGCTCACAGCTTGCACCGACCCTTACGAGGCTGCCAAGGGTGCCCATGCCATCGCTGTGCTAACCGAATGGGACGAGTTTAAAACATACGACTGGCAACGCATTTACAACAATATGCTAAAACCAGCCCACATCTTCGATGGACGAAACCTTCTCGACCACAAAGAGCTAATGAATATTGGGTTTAAGGTTAGGGCCATCGGGAAAGCGTATTAGAAATACAGGAAACAAAAGACAATAAGGAAAAACTAAACACTTTGTGTATTTTGTGTAACTAAACAATGACCACAAAAACCACAAAGACTTGTGCTGAGCTAGTCGAAGTTAGGCTCTAAAGACAACGCTACCGCGCGATTTTATCGCGTGGTATTTAAGCAGCTGAGCGGATTCTGCGAGCTTGCCTGTCTGCAAGCATATTCAACGCAGCTAATCGTTCGGTAGCCTAGGTTAGATTAAATCGTCATCGCGATCCTGAAGTTTTTTGTTGGGAGAGGCGATGTTTAGTTTTAAACGCTCAAAAACAGATTACTTCGTCTCACAGTACGAGACTCGTAATGACGTAACAAAGCAAAATAAATACAAATGCAAAAAGTACTAGTAACCGGCGGTACCGGATATATCGGCTCGCACACAGCCGTGGAACTTATTGAGGCAGGGTTTGAAGTGGTTATCGTCGATAACCTTTCGAACTCCTACGCCGATTCGATAGATGGAATTGAAAAAATAACCAGGGTACGCCCCACCTTCATCAAAGCCGACTGTGCCTCTACACAAGATATGAAGCGAGTGTTTACAGACCACCCCGATATACATTCTGTAATACATTTCGCCGCCCTTAAGGCCGTGGGCGAAAGCGTTGATAAACCCCTGGAGTACTACAAAAACAATATCTACTCCCTAATAAATCTTTTAGAAATATTAAAAGAGAGAGGTGGTCATCTGGTCTTCTCCAGCTCATGCACCGTTTACGGTCAGCCCGATGTGCTACCTGTTACCGAATCATCGCCCATAAAAAAGGCCCTCTCGCCCTACGGTAATACAAAAAAAATTGCTGAGGATATTATTGCCGACACCATTCAATCAACAAATAATATCTCTGGAATTGCACTTCGCTACTTTAACCCCATAGGTGCACATCCCAGCGCCCACATTGGCGAGTTCCCCATGGGCAAACCCGACAATTTAGTGCCATTCATTACTCAAACTGCCAAAGGCATTTGGCCTGAGCTACAGGTTTTTGGGTCCGACTACAACAGCCCCGATGGTACGGCTATCCGCGACTACTTTCACGTGGTCGATCTGGCCAAGGCACACGTTATTGCCCTAAAAAGGCTAATAGAAAAAACCAATAAAATTCCATTCGAGGTGTTTAACGTGGGCGCAGGAAATGGCGTTACTGTGCTCGAGATTATCAAGTCGTTTGAACGAGCCACCGGAGTAAAAATAAACTACACCCTAACCGATCGCCGCCCCGGCGATATCGAAAAGGTTTGGGCCGACACCTCCTACGCCGAGAAAGAACTTGGCTGGAAGGCCCAACTATCGCTCAACGAAGCCCTACTCTCGGCTTGGAACTGGGAAAAGACAATTGACAAACAATCTCACGCCAAGTCGCTAAGTCGCAAAGAAGAATAAATGTAAACAAACGCCACTCCTTACACAACTTCATCATTTTTCATTCTACATTCGATACCTGCTTGCCGCAGGCAGGTTCAACATTCCCTGACCGACATAACATCTAGGCAGACGAGGATATTCTACATTCAAACAATCTCACGCCAAGTCGCTAAGTCGCAAAGAAGAATAAATGTAAACAAACGCCCTCTCCCTACGCAACTTCATCATTTTACATTCATTATTCTACATTCGATATTCCACAAAATCTCACTGTGTTAAAAGTTTAAACGCAAGGTCGCCAAGCCGCCAAGGGCAGTTAGCAATTCGCCATCGCCCACTCACCACCCCAACTCTAAACCTACCATAGGTAGGCAAACCTTAAACCTTAAACCCTAAACTTTAAACTCTAAACCTTAAACTCTAAACTTTAAATTTGCCATAGTCAGGAAAGACTTAAGCTGTATAATACCCGCTACCAACATTTATCCTCCCGACCCAAAGATGAAAACCCATATTCCCCAGCATATGTGGCCATGATTACAATAAAAAATCATTACTTTTGTTTTCAAAATATACATTTTGTCAAAGCAGAGACCCATACTTATTTGTCTTTGACAATCATCTTATTACGCCACATCATCAGCCATATCGCCATGGGACTGACCGGGCGAAGCTATGTAAAGGCCTAACGAATTAGGACTATCTCAGAAGTAGAAAAAATGATAAAATCTGCCTTTTACTCGCATACCGAATAATATGGTACGCAGTTTTGCAAATTGGTTCTCATGTCCCTGTATTTGAAAACCAGTGTGGCGATTAAGCGTTGAAGTGATGAGGCGATAAGACAATGATGAGACAATGAGATAATACGATATACGAATGTAAAACGCTAAACAGCTTGTCTCAGCTTGTCTCGGGATCCGCTGCACTTTGGCGGATAACGAGGGCAGAATGACGAGATAGAACTGAACCCTGAACTCTAAACCTTGAACTTTGAACCTTGAACGTAAATCCTTGAACGTAGAATCTCGTCATCCAGCCAAAGAACGGCTGTCTTACGAGACACGGCGCTAAACGCAGAACCTTATAACATATGACAGAAAATATTAAAAATCCTTCCGACGAAATCGACCTAATCGAACTTATCCGCCACCTCTGGAACGGCCGCAAGCTAATCATTAAGATTACCGCTGCATTTATAGCCCTTGGTCTTGTTATTGCCCTTGCCAGCCCCAAGCAGTACAAGGTGGAAACCAAGCTTTTACCCGAAGCCAAAAGTACCTCGGGAGGAGGTGCTGCAGCCCTTTTGTCATCTCTTGGCGGGCTGGGTGGTTTCTCTATGGCAGCCGAAGGAGCCGATGCCATTGGCCCCATGCTCTACCCCGATGTGCTAAAAAGCACACCATTCTACTTGGAGTTGCTAAACCATAAAGTTACCTACAGAACCGATGACGAAACGCTAGATATATCCGTTTTTGAATACCTAAACGACTACTCTAAAAACTCCTTAATGGGTATAATAATGAAATACACCATTAAGTTACCCTGGACTATTCTGGGATGGATAAGGGGGGAACAAGAAATTGAAGAACAAGAAGTAATTCTTGGACAGAAGAAGATAGCAAGAATGACTAAAGAACAATATGAAACAATAAAAGCCCTGCAAGACAAAATTGGTGCCTCCATAGACCAAAAAAACGGCGTTATAAGCATCTCCACCGAATTTGGCGACCCATACATTACAGCTCAAATAGCCAACTTTGCCGTTGAATATCTTTCAAACTACATAACTGAGTACCGTATTGAAAAATCGGAAACCGACCTCAATTTCATCCTGGAACGTTACGCTGAAAAGGAAAAGGAGTACCTGCAAGCACAAAAGGAGCTAGCCCAGTTCCGCGATGCCAACCGCAACGTGCAATCAGCTGCAGCTCGCACCGAGGAGGAACGCCTAAACAACAAATACACCCTTGCCTTTAACGTGTACAATGGTCTTGCACAACAGCTAGAGCAGGCAAAAATTAAGGTGCAAGAGGAAACACCGGTTATTAAAATACTCGAACCAGTTCAGGTACCAGTTGAAAGAAGTAAGCCAAGGCGTTCACTAATGCTGGTTGTGTTTGCCTTTCTAGGTGGATTTATTGGGGTTGGGTATGTGTTTGGAAAACTTATATGGGTAAATATTAGGGAGCAATTGAAAACCGAATAAATTTCACGCAAACCTGCCTGTCGGCAGACAGGGCCGCTAAGGCGCAAAATGATAATAATCCACATACAATGAACGCTATACGATATGGCGGTGAGGCGATGAAGCGTTGATGAGATGAAGCGATGATGGGATAATCAGAACGGAGAACGACATTCATGTCTTCTCGAAGAGAATAACCAAAGTAAAAATTATTCGTTTAAATACTTTAGATAATACGATTAAATATGAGCACCCTAATAATTAAAGCCAAATCCGAAGAGGAGCATAAATTTTTGAAGATGCTACTAAAAAAGATGCACATTGAGGTGAAAGAGGTTGACGAATCATCGCCTAACTACTCAACCCTAGAGGCCATTGAGGATGCAAGGCAAAAAAAAGGCACAGTAGTTAAAGATTCAAGTGAACTTTTCAATAATCTTGGCATATAGTGTTTAAACTTATATACACCAACCGTTTTACCAAGGATATTAAACTGCTCAAAAAAAGAGGTTACAAAATGGAACTTCTTAAAACAGCAATTATGGAGATAGAAAAAACTGGAAAACTTCCAGTTAATAATAAACCACATAAACTTTCTGGCAACTAGAACGACATTTGGGAAGCACATTTAAAACCCGACTGGCTTTTACTATGGAAGGTTTATCCTGAAAACAATGCGATTTGGCTAATCCGATCGGGTACACATTCAGATTTATTTTAGGTTACATTCACCCAGTCTAAGAAATTTCAAGAATCCAATCTGGTTATGACAAAGGACAATAACCCCATTAGAGAAAAAATCATCAAAGGGTTAGAATTGACTCAAAAACAATCCACAAATTAACGCAAATTAACACAAATAAGAATTTGAGTAAATTTGTGCTAACCTGTGGACAAAACCTAGAACGTAAAACGCCGAACGCCAAACGCCATGAACCATTAAATAACAATAAACTACCCAAAAAATTATCCCGATGCTATGAAGCTGACTCCTTCACAATTTAAGCAAGAGGCAAGGGTGGCAATGGCGATAAAATTATTTGAGATGAGAAAATTATCATCGGGTATGGCTGCTACTTTAGCAGGAATCGACAGGGTCACATTTCTATTGTTATTAAGCCACTACGGAGTTAGCCTAATGATTATTGATGCCGAAGAGTTACAAAGCGATTTTGATAATGCATAGGCAAAAGCAATCCATAGTCATCAATACTAGTCCCACTCTTTCGATTATTGCTGCAACTGGTTTGGCACGTAGTCATCAGACTTGTATTGACAACGTGAACCCTACTCAAGTTTTTGAAGAAAGTA